>Ga0180732_1001541_pt1 | contig 13991 bp, 11 predicted proteins | sample KR11_01MetaG_FD_148674 | JGI IMG/M metagenome (GOLD analysis project Ga0180732, IMG submission 148674) | Groundwater microbial communities from the Olkiluoto Island deep subsurface site, Finland - KR11_0.1 MetaG | ecosystem: Environmental > Aquatic > Deep subsurface > Groundwater | place...
AAAACAAAGGGGTCGGCCATGTACGAATTACTTCACGGCTGACCCTGTTTTACCCAAACATTTTTAAACCGGGATTTTTATGACATTTTCAGGGCAGGGCTAACAATTGACTAAAATATTGAATGTGGCTTGCTTTATCTGCTCCCGCCTCACTTCTTTATTTACCTTGGCAATCCCCTTTTTCATAGCCACTCCTTAATGTAAGTAAACGTTCGCTTACATTTATGCATAAAATAATATCCTGTCAAGATTTATTCTTACCTCAAATTAGATCTTATGAAATTGGGTACAAAAGATTAATGGGGGGGAGATGGAAAGGCAAATTCCCGATGGAATTTATATGTTGACATTATTTCTCCGGTGAACTAAAAAAAATTCAAAGCGCTGATTTGAAGCTCAGCTTGCGGGCGCTATAGAAAACCGCTAAAGAGGGCCGAAAGGTACCGGAAAATCAACCCGCTTTAGCTTACATGCTGAGCGGGTTTTTTGTTGTGGGAATGTCGCCGATTTAATCAACAACTTGTGGGGCGATTAAAAAATACCGCTAAAGCGTTGGCGCACATTTATTCGTTCCGAAGTGGCGCCAGTCGCAAACAAACTTCGGGGCGAAGGAAGGTGTTGTACCATGTCATGCAGCTGTTCAAACGGAAAGCGTTCCTATCTTTTTTCCTCTGAATCCGTATCCGAAGGCCACCCGGACAAAATGGCGGATCGGATTTCCGATCGCATCCTTGATGCATTCTTAACCAGAGATCCCAATGCCCGTGTTGCCTGTGAAACTTTGCTCGCTGATCAGTATGTGGTTGTTGCCGGAGAGTTCAAAACCAGACGCCCTGAGGATTTTCAGGCCGTTAAAGAATCCGCCGAGTCCCTGGTTCGTCAGGTGATTCGTGATACCGGGTACAAAAATGCAGAGACCGGTATCGATCCGGATCATTGCGAGATCCGGATATGCTTCAATGGCCAATCCCAAGACATCAATCAGGGGGTGGACCGCACGGATGGCGTTCTCGGGGCAGGCGATCAGGGCCTGATGTTCGGGTATGCTTGTGATGAAACCCCGGAATTGATGCCGGCACCCATCGTGTATGCGCACCGGATCATGCTCCGACAGGCCGAACTCAGAAAAAACGGTACTCTGCCATGGCTTCTGCCGGATGCCAAATCCCAGGTGACCTTCAAATACGAAAATGAACAGCCGACCCGGGTTGAAGCCGTTGTTCTTTCAACCCAGCATGAGCCGAACATAAGGATGGAGGAACTCAGTGCCGCAGTCAAGGAGCATATCCTTGATCCCGTCATTCCCTCGCACCTGCGCTCACCCGGTTGCCGCATCCTGATCAATCCCACAGGACGTTTTGTAACCGGAGGTCCTAAGGGAGATACGGGTCTGACCGGCAGGAAAATCATCGTAGACACCTATGGCGGGTCAGCACCACATGGTGGAGGTGCTTTCTCCGGAAAAGACCCTTCAAAAGTGGACCGGTCGGCCGCTTACATGGCCCGTTTTCTGGCCAAGCAGGTGGTTGCACGGGGCTGGGCCAAGCGCGCCCTGGTTCAACTGGCCTATGCCATCGGCGTTGCCGAACCGGTCAGCTTTTTGCTGAATACCTTTGGAACGGAAACCGATTGCCTGCGTGATCTTGAAGCCGAACTGAAGAGGGAGTTTGATCTGCGCCCCCATGCCATCATCGAAAGGCTTGATCTGCTTCGCCCTATTTACTATCCCACGGCAGCTTACGGCCACTTTGGACGCAGCAATTTGAATCTCCCTTGGGAAATGGTCACGGAAGGATAAAAGATCGGACCAAAAGAAATTAAGGGTAGGGAGTTTCAATTTGCCCGTTTTCGGCCACGGCTGAAAACGGGCAGATTGATCCGGGTTAAAGAAGGAGCAAAAAGTCCTGAGTTTCGCAGTAAGAGGGACGAACTGAATTAGCTAAATTGCTGTTTGCATCTTGGCCATGGAGCCTTTCGGCGTATGGCAGTTATTTTTAAAGGCATGAATCGTTTCCTCACTCAACGGCGGCGCCTACCATTGTCGCTGATTTTTGGTAAACAGGACAAATGCGGTGACGCCGATCAGATGTGCATTGATCGGCGCGTTTTAAACGCCGCCTGCTGCAGGGCCATGGGCACCTATATATTTCATACACCTCGGAATTAAATTATGAGAATTACATTATGACCGGACCACGCCAATCACAGGACTGTCTTGCCGCACCAATAGGTTTCTACTCCGGCACAAACGATTCTTCCCGGAGCTCCCTTAAGGAAATCGCTTCAACCGGACAGGTAACCAGGCAAAGACCGCAACCCATGCATTTTTCTTCGTGGATCATAGCGACATCCGCAACGGCAATGGCATCGAAATAGCACCGATCCACACACTCCTCGCATGCGGTGCAAAGAGCATCATCAACAACGGCGGCAAAACGACTGGGGGCAGCAAAATTAATACCCGATGTTCTTTCTCCCGGCCAGTTGATACAGCAATCCTTGCAGCAGTTGCAGATAATATGCCCTAGTCCCCGGGTGTTACTCACCGTGTGAACCAAACCCTCTTCTTCGCACTGCTTCAACATGTCAAGGGCTTCCTCTTTGGTGAGTTTTCGCCCGGACCCCCGTTCAAGACTGTACTCGGCCGCCTTATTCAGCTGAATACACACCTCCACAGTTTTCCCGCAGGAACCATCCACCACCCGGCAGGTGCAGGGCGTTACGGCAAGACTTTGGGCTCTTTCCACGATCTGTTTGACGTCTTCAAAGGGGGCAATCCGGTTTTCCGGTGAAAGGGTGACATTGATCGGTACAACCCTTACCGCAGATCGGGGCAGCATGGATTCGATTTTTTTATGATCCGCTTTAAACTCTTTTTTGTGATATTCCCGCCATAGGTCAAAGAACGCTTCCGTTGCATCCGGGGCAAGGATGGTGGCATCATGAAACTGAAGGAGGCTTCTGACCCTGTAATACCGAGTGGCGTCGGGTTTTTTGGATTTGAACAAAAGCCCTTTTTTAAATAATGGATCAATCATTTTCTCAACATCACCTGCCGGGTATCCGGTATCTTTTGCCAGCTCATCAACCGTTTTCGGTGGGGATGCCGCCAGCACAACACGCACCTCATTTTCATCCACCAGGGCCTCAATAATCTTGGGGATGAGGTTTGAATTTTCTGCGCCCACTGCAGCGGCGAGTTGTTGGAATACGGTTTTCTGTGCCATGGATGGTCCTCCTTTTTTTGTGAATGCCGAAGAATTTGAAACCACTTCCGATGCAAAGGGTTATTAAATCCTTTGGTTGTACATATGCGTACATAATATGTGAGCCTAAGAGATGTGCACTTTCAAATACAATCACCATGTCTTACCCTCCGGGATATGTCAAGGCAGTAAAAATGAATAACTGCATTTTTATTGGTCCGCTTGTCCACATTATAGTTTCATCACATCTTTGTCCATTACCAGCTTTAGGATTTGACATCAGAGCAGGACTATTGTTTAATAATCATTCAACAAACCATCTCAAAAAAGGCTTTTCAGCCAAATCTATAGGATCAAGACCTGCTTAATCCGTGAAACCATGATGGAGTAAACCACCGTATACAAAGGAGGGCACAACCATGGGCAGTATCCTTGCAGTGGAAGAAAAGAGCGGACGAAAATATTTTCTTGATGATCCTGATGATTTGACGGCGGAAGAGCCGCTGGTGTTTATCCTTAATTTGCACGGCGGCGGTTCCCACGGAATATGGCAGCATCAATATTTTCCTGCCCAGGATTACAAGGAAAAATACCGCCTGGCGGTGGCAACACCCACCGCGGCCACGGCAGAGCCTTTTCGCCACTGGGCTTCTGAAGCGGATGATGCAACCCTGCAAAACATCGTGGAATTTATCTGCCAAAAATATGGAAAGAACCGCATCCGATCGTTTTGGCTTGCTGGCCACAGCCAGGGTGGCATGACATCCAATCGTCTGCTGAAGACTGATTTTTATGCCGGCCGTGTTGACGGATGGCTCAGTCTGTCGGGCGGGCGCATCGGGCCTGCTGAGCTTAGCGATTCCTTTTTTGCAGGGCGTGAACGGCCCAAAATTAATCTGAAGGATTCCGGTGGGGCTAGCCCGGGCAAGGCCGCTATCCCGGATTGCGAGATCTCCTTTATTTTTGCCACTGGTGAGCTTGAAATCGTGGCACTGCCGGAGACATCGCCCTGGGCGGAAAAGTATGGTGCCGGTCCCCGGAAACGCATGCCGGATATTGTGGACAGTGAAAAAGGCCAGGTGTGGGATACAAGGGCAGACTGGGGGCCAAGTTGGGGCCGGGAGGCACGGCCGGGTACAGCCCAAGTCTATATCTATCCCAATGCCCGTGACAACCGCATTATTGCCGATATTGTCCGTCTGGACAAGGGGCACACTGAGGGTCTGGAACCCAAGATCACGGAAGAAATTATCAAAATGATGGTCGCCGCTCCGGGCGGAAAATTAATGACGTTGCCATCCCGATAGTTTTTAATTTTTGACTGGAGTTGAATGATGAATGCAGAAACCTTTGCCACCATCTACACAGTTTTCTTGTTCGTTTCGATCATTATCGCATCCTTGATGTTTGTTTTTGCCTGGCGGGATCGACACAACACCGGTATGATGCCGTTTATGGTATTGATCATCGGTGAAATTCTCTGGATGTTATTTTATGCGCTTCAAGAGTCCGATTTTATCCATCCCGCATCCCAGCCCTATTTCTGGACCAAACTGACGTATCTTGGAGTCGTTATGGTGCCGGCTTCTTTTTTGGTCTGGTCAGCCTCTTTTACCCACCATTACGACCGGGTGACCCCATTCATAATCAGCCTGCTTTTTATTGAGCCGATTCTCTTCAATATTGTGATCTGGACGGACCCCTGGCATGGATGGTTTTCCGGTACTTTCACCACCAACGGCCAGCTCGGAATCGCCTTCTGGATTCATACGCTGTATTCCTACACCCTGCTTTTCATCGGCGCCATCATGCAGGTTCTCCACTTTCTGCGTGCTCAACCCAATTACCGCCTGCAGGCATTTGTGGTGATGATGAGCCTGCCTATTTCCTCGGTATTCAATCTTATTTCCCTGGCCTATCTGGAGGAACTGAAACTGGATTTTTCTCCGGTGGGTTTCCTTGTGGTGGGAGCGATCATGTCCTATGTTCAGTTGCGCCACCGGCTCTTTGATATTCTTCCGGTGGCCCGCCATAAAGTCATGGATGAGATTCTCGACGGCGTGGTTGTGCTTGACAATGAAGACAGGATTATTGATATGAATCCCGCCGCCAGGAGAATGCTGGGAGCAGACATGAAAACCTCCCATGGTCAGTTGGCTGAAAAAGCCATTCCCGTCTGGGATGAACTCACCCGGAATTCCTCAGGGCAAGAGAATAGTACCATTGATTTTATCATTGAAGGCGACGTTCGTCGTCACATTGCCCTGACCCTGTCCATCATGTTTAAAAAGCGCACAAAATCCGGTGGCAAGTTAATCCTGCTCAGGGATATCACGGATCGCAAAAAGGCGGAAGAAGAACTTAAGACACTCATAACCAACCTCCAGAATGCCTTGATAGAAATCAAGACACTAAAAGGCATTGTTCCCATTTGTGCCAACTTCAAAAAGATCAGAGATGATGAAGGGTTCTGGGAACAGGTCGAAGCTTATGTTTCCAAGCACACCGATGCGCAATTTTCCCATAGTATTTGTCCTGACTGTTTAGAGAAACTCTATCCTGAATACCAGGATGAACGGCGCGATGACCTCAAGCAATGAATCCATTTGATGATGCGGCAATTTTTCCCAAGGCACAACCGGCGAAAGAATTATTTTATGCGTTTTGTCCGCTATCACGTACAAATAAAAGATTGGGAAGACTTATGCAAACCAGAGAGAAAGAAGGGGGTATGATGACAGGCAAAAGACCCAGCGAGACCCGGGTGATCACCTCTGTGGTAATGTTGCCCGAGGATGCCAATCCGGCAGGCAATGTCCACGGCGGGGTGATCATGAAGCATATTGATACGGCAGCAGGCGTGGTGGCGGTGCGTCATAGCCACGGCAACGCAGTTACGGCGTCCATTGATAAGATCGAATTTCATCATCCGGTGTATGTGGGGAATCTGTTGACCATGAAGGCCAGCTTGAACATGGTGGGACGGACTTCCATGGAGATCGGTGTACGGGTGGAGACCGAAAACATTCTTACCGGAGAGTTGCGCCACACGGCCTCGGCGTACTTGACCTTTGTGGCCCTGGACCGGGACGGTAAACCCAGGGAAATCCCCCCGCTGATTCTGGAAACCGAGTCTGAAAGCAGAAGAAACAAGGAGGCCCATAACAGAAGGGCCACAAGACTCGCCGAGCGGACTCGGGAAAAGGCATGCCAGATAGATAGCGCCAGTTGTGAATTGTGACAGACCTGATTTTCCCAAAAAACAGGAATGAAACTCACATAAAGGAGGAAGTACCATGTCAGAAGATATTTATGTCCGGCTCAGGAGTTTTTTGGATGCCTTGCCCGGAGGGTTTCCGGCAACGGACAGCGGAGTTGAAATAAAAATTTTAAAAAAGCTGTATACGCCGGAACAGGCCGAGTTGACTCTGAAACTGAAAAATGAGCCGGAAGAGATCTCGAGCATTGCCGGGCGCGTGGGAATGACAGAAGCCGAGGCGGCGGCCATGCTGGAAGAAATGGCCCAAAACGGGGTCATTTACAGGGTGAGAAGGGATGGCAGAGCACTTTACCAGGCGTTTCAGTTTCTGGTGGGTATTTATGAATTCCAGCTGAAAAACCTGGATCTGGAATTCAGTGAGCTTTTTGAAGCCTACCTGCCATATTTCGGCATGTCCATGGCCAGTGTCAAAACCGGCCAGTTGAGAAGAATCCCCGTGGGATCGGTGATTGAAACCAAAACCGCGGTGGCGCCGTATAACAATGTCCGAGAGCTGATCAAGGGCAAGGATTTTATTGCGGTTCAGCAATGCATTTGCAGGAAGGAACAAGGGCTTCTGGGGCATCCGTGCGACTTCCCCGGAGAGACATGTCTTGGGTTTGGAGATTTTGCCCGGTTTTATGTGGATAACGGGATGGGCCGGCAAATCGACCACGCGGAAGTCTTGAGAATCCTGGATATGGCAGAGGAAAAAGGGCTTGTGGTGAGTCCCACCAATGCCCAGAATATCGATTTTATCTGCTTATGCTGTTCCTGCTGCTGCCCGGGTCTTCGATTCGGGAAAATGATGGAAAGGCCAGGAGACAGCATGGATACTGCCTATGTATCCACAATCGATTCCGAGTTATGCACGGCCTGCGGGACTTGCGTTGACAGGTGCCCCATGGATGCGATCAAACTGGATGACGTGGCTGAAATCATCGACGGCAGATGCATCGGTTGCGGTGTGTGCATCCCGACCTGCCCGGTGGAAGCGATTTCATTGGAGGATAAACCCGGAAAAGAAGCGCCGCCCAAGGATTTTGAGGAAGTCCTGCAACGCATTAAAGCGGAGCGGGGATTGTCCTGAAAACCTGAAACAATGATTGGCCCGTTACTCCCGCCCTGCTCAAATTCCGGGATAAACTGCCCATATGGCAACTTAATTGTCTTAAGGAAACGACAATGATCATCGATATGGAGTGCGATATTCCCACCAAAGAAGTGTATGAAGAAGAACTTCGATCCTTTGAAGCCATGGACAATGAAGGCATGGGAAACTATGTCCATATTTTCGGCGAAAAATGGGCTGCGGATGCGGGTATGAGTTTGGAAGAATTTGAGGCTGCCAAAAAAGAGCTTTCGCCCCTGGCCCTGAGAAAAAGAATTACGGCCACCGCCATGAAATCCGCCATGACCGAGGCGGACTTTATTCACATGCTCGAGGATGCCAAGGTGACCCGTGCCTGCATCGGAACCGGCCGGCACGCGTCCATGGAACATACGGCCGAGCTGGCCAAAAAATACCCGCAGAAATTCATCCCCTGGTGCCGTATCAATCCCCGGGCCGGTGTGGCCGGTCTTCGGCAGCTGGAACATGCGGTTTGCGAACTTGGAATGAAAGGGCTGGAAGTATCGACCTTCCGGGATGAATTATATGCCAACGATAAACAATACTACCCTCTGTATGCCAAGGCCGTGGAATTGAACCTGCCGGTCCGGATTTACTGCACCATGAACTATGCCACGGACAAGGCCATGGATTTGGGAAGGCCCATTTATATTGACGAGGTTGCCCGCAGTTTCCCCCAGTTGACCATTATCGCCGGACTGGGGGGATGGCCCTGGGTTCCCGAATTGGTGGGGTTGGCCAGAAGACACCCCAATCTCTACATTGATTTTGCCGCCCACCGGCCCAAATACCTGGCTAAGCCGGGAAGCGGATTTGAGATGCTCCTGCAATTCGGCAACACCCTGCTGCAGGACCGGATCCTTTTCGCCAGCTCCTGGATCACCCTGGGCCTGCCCCTAAAACAGGTGGCAGAAGAAGTCATGGATCTGCCCATAAAAGAGAGCGTAAAGAAAAAATGGATGGGGGAAAATGCCGCCAGAATATTTAAAATACCAGAATATTTAACATAGAGGATGAATGGTGATCGCTCATTATACCCAAAAATCTGAAGTAGACAAAGAAAACGCCGGGTCTAAGTGATAGAAGCCTCGTGAATCCGGGAAAGGGCTGAGCCCCTGGATCAGGTGGTGCGCCATCTGATTTTAGAGAAACACTTGCGCGCGGGGCTGAAAAAATGCATATAGGGACTGCTGCAAACCGAAATGGCGCCGGATCAGGTGAGCGTGTAAGGTTGTGCGCAGTCACTTTAATAAGGAGAATAAAACATGACCCAACTGATTTCAGACCGCAGAGATGTTGATTTCGTACTTCATGAGCAGATCAAGGTTGCCGACCTTTGCCGCCACGATGTATTTAGCGAGTTCAACAAAAAGACCATTGACATGATTGTGACCGAGGCCAGAAACCTTGCCATCAAGGCAATCCTCCCGCTTCAGAAAATCAGCGATGCCGGATGTGAATTCAATAACGGCGTCGTCAAAGTCCCCGAAGAATTTCATCCCGTGTATAAGCTTTATTGCGAGGGCGAATGGTCGGCCATGTGCGATACCCCCGAATGGGGCGGCCAGGGCATGCCCCATGTGGTGGCGGCTGCGGCCAATGAATTTTTCTACGGCGCATGCAATTCCTTCATGCTTTACACCATGCTCACCCATGGCGCGGCCAAGCTCCTGGAAACCATCGGCACGGAACAGCAAAAGGCTCAGTGCCTGAAAAACCTGTTTTCCGGCAAATGGGGCGGCACCATGCTCTTGACCGAGCCCATGGCCGGCTCGGATGTGGGCGCCCTGACCACCGTGGCCATCCCCCGGGGCGATGGCACCTATTCCATCAAAGGGGACAAAATATTTATCTCCTCGGGTGAAAGCAACCTGGTGGAGAACATCATTCATCCTACCCTGGCGCGTATTGAAGGTGCTCCGGAAGGCACCCGGGGCATTTCCCTGTTTATCGTTCCCAAGTTCCGCATCAATGACGACGGCTCTCTGGGGGAATTCAACAACGTGGTATGCACGGGTATTGAAGAGAAAATGGGCCTCCACGGCAACGCCACCTGCAGCCTGAACCTGGGCGGCAAAGGCGAGACCATCGGAACGCTCATCGGTGCGGAACACAAAGGTATGTCCGCCATGTTCCTCATGATGAACGAAGCCCGGCAGATGGTGGGGCTCCAGGGGTTTGCCAATGCCTCATGCTCCTACATGTACGCCCTGGGCTATGCCCGGGACCGGATCCAGTCCAAGGGGCTGACGGATCCGCCCGGGTCGGCGCCGGTTTCCATCATCCACCACCCGGACGTGCGCCGCATGCTCATGACCATGCGTGCCTATGTCAACGGCATGCGCAGTCTGGTGTATTATGCCAACTATCTGTTTGATCTGGCAGCCACGGCACAAACCGATGAGGAAAAAGCCGGGCACAGGGCCATGATCGACATCTTTACGCCAATTGTGAAGGGATTTATCACGGACAAAGCTTTTGAAGTCTGCTCCCTGGGGGTTCAGATATATGGCGGCTACGGCTTTATCGAAGAATTTCCCGTGGCCCAGCTGCTGAGGGACTGCCGCATTTTCCAGATTTATGAAGGCACCAACGGCATCCAATCCATCGACCTTCTGAGTCGCAAAATGGAAATGAACGGCGGGAAGCCATACCAGGCGCTTTTGGATCTGATGAAAAAGACTCTGGCCGAGGCCAAGGCCACAAAGGGTTTAGGGGATATGGCCGCCAATTTCGAGGCGGTGTACAACCGATATCGAGACGTGGCTGACACGATTCTGGAACTTGCCGCATCGGATAAAGTACTCAATGCCTATGCCTTTTCCCATCCTTTCCTGGAAGTCACCGGTGATGTGGCTGTGGCATGGATGCTTTTGTGGCGGGCGGTTGTGGCTGCCCCCCAATGCAGTGAAAAAGGCAAGGACCAGGATTTCTACCAGGGCCAGGTCAAAGTGGCCCAATTTTTTATCAACGCGATTCTGCCTGCCACCAACGGCCGGCTGGAGGCCATTTCCCGTGCCGACGGTGCTGCCATTGAGATGCCGGACGCGGGGTTTGGTCTGTAAAAGGAGGATGATTCAATGCAGGAAGCAGTCATTGTCAGTGGGGCAAGAACACCGGTGGGCGCATTTGGCGGAAGTTTGAAAAGTGTTTCGGCCATCGAATTGGGTGCATTGGCCATTCATGAAGCGGTTAAACGAGCGGGGTTGCGGCCGGTGGTCAGTGATGAAATGAAATCGGTCGCACCGGATTCATTGAAGGATCAAGGGAAAATTGATCTGGAAAGCAGACTTGAGGAATGGGACGCCAATGCCATGCCGTTTGTGGTGGACGAAGTGATCATGGGAAATGTTTTGCTGGCCGGCCAGGGACAGAATCCGGCCCGCCAGTCCATGATCCGGGCCGGGATTCCCAAGGAAACCCCGGCTTTTACCATCAACAAAGTTTGCGCTTCCGGACTCAAGGCCATTGCCCTGGGGGCTTCTGCCATCATGTGCGGGGAGGCGGATGTAATCATTGCCGGGGGCCAGGAAAGCATGAGCAACGCGCCCATGGCGCTTCCAAACGCCCGGTGGGGTTACCGCATGGAAGTGACCGGCAAGGGAGACATCTATGATTTAATGGTCTATGACGGGTTGTATGAAATTTTCTATGGATATCATATGGGCATCACCGCTGAAAATATTGCCGAAAAATATAAAATCACCCGGGAGGATCAGGACCAAATGTCCCTGCTCAGCCATAACCGGGCCCTGGCTGCCATCAAAAACGGCATGTTTGCAAAGGAAATCGTGCCCGTGACCATCAAGGAACGCAAGGGGGATGTGGTGGTGGATACAGATGAGCGACCCATGGAAACCAGCATGGAAAAAATGGCCAAGCTCCGCCCGGTTTTTAAAAAAGACGGTACGGTTACGGCCGCCAATGCCTCCGGCATCAATGACGGGGGTGCTGCCGTGGTGATGATGAGTGCTTCCAAGGCAAAAGAACTGGGCTTGACCCCCCTGGCCAAAGTCAAGGCGTTTGCCGGCGGCGGACTGGACCCGGCTTATATGGGACTTGGGCCCATTCCGGCTATCCGGAAGGTGCTGAAAAAAACCGGCATGGGCATTGGGGACATGGATATCATTGAATTAAACGAGGCGTTTGCTTCCCAGGCCATTGCCTGCATCCGGGAACTGAACATCCCTTTGGATAAACCCAATCAGGTGGGCAGCGGTATTTCTTTAGGGCATCCGATTGGTTGTACGGGTGCTCGTCAGATGGTGACCTGCCTGAACCTGATGAAGCAAAAACAGGCGTCCACCGGCCTGATTTCCATGTGCATCGGCGGGGGGATGGGAATGGCAATGATCATCGAAGCCTGATGGGAGGAAGACCCGTTTTCCCGGCCTTTGTTAAACCCCTGAACTAAAAAGAACAGCCGCCTGTTTTGCAGGTGGCTGTTCTTTTTATAACCAGGGCATGAAAGGGGTTTCTGTCGGGTCTTGTTTAATTGGGCGGACACGCAGGTCCGCCCCTACAGTCGTAAAACCATGAGGATTGGCACACACCAAAGGAAAACCTACATCCTGAAAATAGGGCTTTCCCACGGGTCTGAAATGATATCGATCACCGCAGGACCTTTTGGAGATTTTTCCGATTCCAGGGCCTGTTTCAATTCCTCCAGGGTTTGAACGGAATAACTCCTTACGCCGAAACCCTTGGCCACGGTGGCAAAATCCACATGGCAGAAGTCCGTGGAGATGTAGTTCTTCTGGTAGACATCCCTCTGTACGTGTTTGATCCATCCCAACACGTCATTGTTTAAGATCACGTTCACCACCGGCAATTTGAACCGGCACATGACCTCCAGCTCCTGGACCGAATAGCTGAATCCGCCGTCTCCGGCAAAGCAGATTACACGGTTGTTCTCTTTGGCCGCCATGGCCGCACCAATGGCGGCCGGGGCGCCCCAGCCCAATCCGGCCAACCCCCTGGGGGCCATGAATCGGCGACCGGCCGTGTTCAATGTAAGATAAGATGCGGCCCATCCTGATGAAAGGCTGGCATCACAGACGATCACATCTTTATCCGTCAGGCATTGATTGACGGTATCCATGATGGCCTGGGGTTTTAAGGGCTGGCCGGGAACCGGTGCGCTTCGGGCTTTTTCTTGATACCATTGTTGATGCTTGGTCTTGAACCCGGCAAGGTCCCATGCCACGTCCGGTTTTTTATTGCCCAGGGTTTTGATCAGCGCATCCAGCCCCAGCCGTGCGTCTGAGAGCAACGGAATGCTGTGGGCAAAATTGCGGCCGATTTCCTCAGGGTCTGCATCCAGATGAATCACCGGAACATCCTTTTTGGGCACCCGGTAATTCAACGTGGTGAGCTGGCCCGCTTTGCAGCCGATAAAAAACACCAGGTCCGCCTGCATCATGATCTCATTGGCCATGGGATTGCCGAATGACCCGGTAACACCAAAGGCCAGAGCATGGGTTTCCTCAATAATGCCTTTTCCCGATATGGTGGTAATCACGGGGATCTTCAATGTTTCAGCCAGGGTTTTAACCTGGGTGTAGGCACCGGAAATATGGGCGCCACCCCCCACCACCAGAACCGGCTTTTTGCTGCCTAAAAGTAATTCAACCGCCCTGGTAACATCGTTCGGGTCCGGACTTGTTCTGAATCTTGGAAACAGGGCGCCCTGCAGGGTATTAGTGGTCTCTCGATAAGGAAAGTCTGACGAGGCCACATCATCGGGAACGGATATCACAACCGGACCTGGTTTGCCGGTGGTGGCGATACGAAAGGCCGTATCGATGATATTTTCAAGGGCTTTCGGGTCCGTCACGGTCACCTGCCACTTGCTGACGGTTTTAAAAATGTCCAATTGCTCTAAAGCCTGGGAAGCATTCCCTTTCATGCGCCGATGTTCCCATGCCCTGGCAATGTCGGACACGATGGCGATTAGCGGGATGGAGGAGCAGTAAGCCTCGGCCAGGGGGGAGACCAGGTTGGTGGCGCCCGGGCCCACGGTGGCGTCGCAAACGCCAGCCCGTCCGGTCATGCGTGCGTATGCGTCTGCTGCAAAGCCGGCGCTCCGTTCATCCCGCATGAGGATATGACGGATTTTGCCTTCCAATTTTCGTATGCCGTCATACAGGGGCAGGGTTTGTCCGCCGGGCACGCCATAGACATATTCCACACCGTTTTGAACCAGTAATTCCGCCAGTTTGTCTCCAACTCTCATAATTGCTCCTTTTTTTAAAGGGTCCATCAAGGGTTTATCGTTCAGCATCATTCATCCGCAGAAAAAATCCATGGGAGTGAATGGAAAAGATTCCAAGGGCCAAAAAACATATATGATATATCATATTAGACGGAAGTTATTCCACCTGTTTTTTTAATG
>Ga0180732_1001542_pt1 | contig 13983 bp, 19 predicted proteins | sample KR11_01MetaG_FD_148674 | JGI IMG/M metagenome (GOLD analysis project Ga0180732, IMG submission 148674) | Groundwater microbial communities from the Olkiluoto Island deep subsurface site, Finland - KR11_0.1 MetaG | ecosystem: Environmental > Aquatic > Deep subsurface > Groundwater | place...
AGGTTCAAGCCCGTGCCTCCGGCCTTTAAGGAAAGCACGAAAAACGGCGGGCCGTCTTCCTCCTGGAATCGGTCAATGAGCATTTTGCGCTTTTTCACCTCTGTTCCGCCATGTAAAACCAGACCCTCCCTGCCGAATACATTGCCAAGGAATCCGGCGATGGGTCGGGTCATCTCCCGAAACTGGGTAAACACGATGACTTTCTCCTGACGGGATGAAATTTCCTCGCAGAGGGTTCTGAGCCGGTCAAACTTGCCGCTGTGGTCCGGTTCATACCCGCCATCTCCCAAAAACTGACTGGGATGATTGCAGATCTGTTTGAACCGCATGAGAAAGGACAGCACAAGGCCTCGACGTTTGATCCCGTCAACGCCATGGTGAAGGGCTTCCCCGAGTTCCTCCACGGACCGGGCATAGAGGGCAGCCTGTTTTTTCGCCAGACCGCAGAAGGCCTTCATTTCGGTTTTATCGGGCAGATCCGAAATAATACTCTTATCGGTTTTAAGGCGCCTTAGAATATAGGGCTGGACCAGGTTTCTCAACGGCGCGTAACGATCCTGGCCCCCGGACTCCAATCCTTTGACGAATCTCTTGAATACCGCAGCCGAACCCAGAAGGCCGGGGGATAAGAAATCAAACAGGGACCAGAGATCGGATATTCGGTTTTCCACGGGGGTTCCTGTCAGCGCGATCCGGGCGTCGGCTTTCAGTTTTTTCACTGTTTTCGTCTGCCGGGCCGAAGGATTTTTAACCGCCTGGGCCTCATCCAGAATCACCATCCGCCAGTGGATATCCAACAGCCACTTCTGCCGGGCCAGCATGCCATAGGTGGTGAGCGCCAACTGGACCCGGGATAAAGCCTCACCAGGATTTCCGGCCATGGCCTCAAGGGTTGCCTTATCCGTTTCCGAAGGATGAATATAAACCGCTTCGAGATTGGGGGCGAACCGCGCAATCTCCGCTTTCCAGTTGGAAATCAGCGACGCAGGAAGCACCAGTAGCGAGGCTTTTCCTGCTGGCGCGTTCTCCTTTACGGCCAGCAAAAGGGCCAACACCTGAACCGTTTTTCCCAACCCCATGTCATCAGCCAGGCATGCCCCCAAGCCAAGTTGGGATAGAAACCACAGCCAATCGCGACCCACCTCCTGATAATGGCGCAGGACCCCTTGAAAATCCGCGCTGTTGTTTTTTGTCATCAGCCCCTCGGGGTTGCGCAAGCTCGAAAGAACCTCGGAAAGCCATTTACCGGCATTCACAAAGGACCATTCTTGTTCTCCCGCTTTTGGGTGCTCTTCCATTTCAAGATTCGCAGGCGCCCCGGCCAGCAAACGCATACCTTCAATAAAGGATAGGCCACCGCTCGCCGCATCCGCCTCCACCTGTTTCCAGTGAGACAGGGCTTCTGAGAGCTTTTCCCGGTCCACCTCCACCCATTGGCCCTTGACATAGGCCAGACCGTCTTCCGAGGCCAGGATGTCCCGCCATTCCTTTTCGGTCAAAGAATCATCTCCCAGGGTGAGTCTCACCTTGAAATCCAGCATGGCATCCATGCCGAAACGGCTCTGACTTTTCTCGCCGATGCTCACGGACACACGGGGGCGTGGGCGTTTTCGCCACCAATCCGGAAGTTTGACCAAAAGACCGCTTTCCTCAAGCAGCGGAGCGTTTTTCAAAATACGGTAGGCTTCAGCCGGGGTCCAAGCCAGGGGGTGAAAAATATCTCCTGAATCCACGAGCTCTTTGACAAATCCAACTTTCTCAGAGGCGGTTTGCACAGGGGATAACAGGTTGATCAGGGCTTTTTTGTTTTTCTCTCCCGCGTATTCCTGAAGGGCTTTTCCCAGGGGTTGGTATTGCACCTGGCCTGCTTTGGAAATACCGGGTGCGTAGGTGGCCAGGAACGCAAATGGGAATTCGGGATCCCGTTTGTTTTCCGCAAGATGAAAACAGACCCTTCCCACCTGACGCCAAAGAGGAGCATGTTTTTTCAGCCACTCGCCGAGGCCCTCCGAAGACATGGCGATTTGTTCGCGAGTCCAGACATCCAGCTCAGCCCAAAGGTTTGAAAAAACTTCGCCACGCAGGTATTCTCCTCCCTGCATTGGAGGCGCGGATAGCACAAGGATGGCCAGTTCGGATTCCACAGGAGGGGTCACCGGCTCGATTCGATTTCCGGAAGACGGGGGGTTTCGACAAAGTTGAGTCAGGTAGGTTCCGGCAAAATCCCGCCAGAAGGCGAATCCCGAGGACAGCGGGGTTTCCGTCCGCGCAGCCGCCAGGGTAAAAAGACCCGCTGCCATGGAGGACGAAAAAGCGGCTGCCACGCGCTTCATCCAGGGATCGGATGGCGTATTGGAATCAGGGTCGCTCTCCCGCAATCGAAGGCGGCCTGCCGGTGTAAGAATCAGTTCTTGGTTCATAATGGTTGAGGGGATTTTTTGCCGGTGAGATTATATTTGACTGCGCATGATGTCAACCACCAAAAATACAAAAATAATTCGATTTCCGGTTTTCCAGAAACCTTGCGAAGGGGCCAATGACTGTGGCTGGATTCTGCCCTTGGACCAAACAGTCATACGCTCAGGCAGAGATGTCCTTCCCATGAATCATCATTTTTTTCAGCAGGAAACGCTCCCGTGGGTTCATAGAGAAGAACCCGAACATCCTTCATCTTGAATCCATTTTGCCCACGCAAGCGCCGGAGGATTCATCTATGATTTAACAAAAAATATCCTGCCGAAAAAAAATGCCGCCCGGCCGACTCAGTCCCCTGAGATACGCATTGCGCACCTTCCGTTCCGATGCTAAAGGTTCCATATTGAGAAAAACAGCAGCCCCTCCATTAGGGGGAATGGAGAATTTTGAGGAAAACGGCTTTTCAGAATATGATTTCAAAACCGGCAAACGGCATCGCCCTTGAAGGGGGCGGAGCCAAAGGAGCCTATCAAATGGGGGCATGGAAGGCCTTCATGGAAATGGGCATTTCGTTTCAGGTCGTGAGCGGGGCCTCCATGGGGGCCATCAACGGCGCTTTCATGGTTCAGGGCGACTATGAAAGGGCACGGGCCTTCTGGACAGAACTTTCAGAAAAACGGCTTCATCTCGTGGATGTTAAAAAAGTAAAGGGATTTGCGGCAAGGCTCATCACAGATCTCGGCCTCATGTTTCTGCCGCTTCCTCTGGGCAAATTGCGATGGATCAAATACGCCAGAACCTTTACGCTTTTCATGAAAATCTTCTCAGAAAAAGGAGCGGTATCCTATTTATTAAAAGAAGGGCTTGTGAATACGGATCTGCTTGGAGAAATTTTATGGAGCCACATAGATCTTCAACGGGTGCTCGGTTCCGGAACCGGCCTTTATATCTTTGCCCATGAAACCCCTGGAGGCTCCATTCCTGGTCGCAGCGGGGCAACCTTTATCAGGGCTCAGGATCTTGATGAAATATCCCTCAAGTCCTTTCTGATGGCTTCCATTGCTTTTCCCCTGATGTTTCCATCGGTTTCCATCGGGGATAAAACCTATCGGGACGGGGACCTGGCGTTTCCGGACATCCCCTTCCCCTTAAGAGACAAAAATCTTGCGAGAATTTTCGTGCTGCACTCCAAAGCATGGAAAAGCATGCTGCACAAAAATCATCCCGGCAACCCCATCATTCACATCATTCCGTCAAAGAATATCGGAACCCTGTATCAAAAGACCTTTGACTTTTCTCCCGAAACCATCAGCCATGTCATGGAATTGGGCTATCAAGATACCCAAAACATCCTCAGGGTTGAACTCGAAAGAATTTGAACGGTCCATCAAAAATACCTGAACCAAACCATATCATTTGCCAAACTGAGGTCTCAGGACCTCAGTTCCCGGTGTTGACAATAATCAATCATCTTGCTTGCGGCAATGGCAGCGCGTTCCATACTAGGATAGACAGGGATCCGGCCAGCATGCAACCTGCTTTTAACCGCTTCCATGAGCTCTTTATCTTCTGCCTCTTCCTCGATCACCGCCAGAAGGGGTTTGCCGTTTAATTCATTCAGATAATACCCCTCAAGGATTTTCTCCGCCAAATCACCGGATGAAGGCTTGGGACCGTGAAAATGAGCATGGATAAACGCCATGAGCAGGTCAAAATCCGAATGCCCCGCCATGATTTTGAGAATACTACCGGCGCCTTCGCTTCGATCCACCCGAATGGACATATCCACCGGATTGCTGATCCAATCCCAAATTTCACTTCCCCTGGCCTTCAGCCGCTCCCGAAGATCCTGAGGAAAGGGAATCACATTGAGTCCCGCCTCTTCGCAAAGATCCGCAGCAAGAACACTACTTCCACCGGCTCCACCCGCAACACCCACTCGACGATCCTTTACAGGGGGAAGGTAATGAAAAGCCGCGGCAACATCCACCATTTCTTCTATATGACGGGCGGATATTGCACCGGCCTGCTTGACAGCCATCTTCCATACGTCCATGGAACCGGCAAGGGAAGCGGTGTGGGAAGCCGTGGCCCGGGTCCCTGATTCTCCCCTTCCCCCCTTTACGATAATTACCGGTTTTTTCAGGGTTGTTCTGCGTAAAAGGTTGAAAAAAGTGACCCCGTCCCTGACCCCCTCGATGTACATGAGGATGATTTTTGTGTTTGGATCCTGCCCCAGATATTCCAAAAAGTCACACTCGTTGAAATCAAGGGCGTTTCCGTAGCTGATGGCGTTGCTGAAATAAAGGCTGTTGCGTTTGGCGCAATCCACCACATCAAAAATGACCGATCCGCTTTGTGAAATCAATCCCACCGATCCGGACTGCTTGGGCAAATCCCCTCTGAAGGATATGCCGCCTTCCGGAAAATAAAGCCCCATACAGTTCGGTCCGAGCAATCGGATATTGGCTTTCCTGGCTTGCCTGAGGACCTCTTGCTCAAGCTCAGCCGCGTCTTTACGACCTGTTTCAGAAAAGCGTGCAGTAAAAAGGTGTATGATCTTCACCCCTTTCTCAGCGCAATCGCTAATCATTTCAAGCACTCTCGATGCATTGACCGTGGATACCACGTAGTCCACGTGACCAGGGATATCTTTTACGGTGGGATAACATTTGATTCCTGAAATCTCATCGTATTTGGGATTGACCGGGTAAAGCGGGCCTTTAAATCCGAATTCCTGAATGGAGTTGAAAAAATTCGGTCCGCCGAAATTGCGGCCGGACGCACCTACAACGGCAAGGGATCGAGGGTGAAAGAGCTCATCTAAAAGATGGTTTGACATAGGGGAAACCTCCGAATTGGTTTTAATTAATTTTAACAAAGAAAAATTAATCTTAACAAAGGATAATCAAGGAATCAATTTGTTATTTACCGAACCGGCAATCAGGATAACTACATTCCCGGTAATCCAAGCACAGCGAGCATGGCCCGTGGTTGCCATGTCTTTTCGCGTGCCAAGGTTTCTTTTACCAGAAACCCAGTTGCTCAGGCTTCGAGTTGGTACAAGACATCGGGGCACTTCTCCTCGTTGGACTGACCGTCGGTGAACTCGATTGCCCTGTACCCATGGCGCTCGTAGAAACGGCGCGCGCCTGTGTTTGCTTGAAACGTATACAGCCGGATAGGACGCCCGAGAGTCGTGTGTGCAAGCTGAAGCAGCTTGGTTCCTATTCCCCGAGACTCGTACCCTGGAAGTACATAGAGTTGATCGATCCAGAATTGCGCATCGTCTTCCGATAGGGCCATAGCAGCGACGGCTTGGCCGCCTATTTCCGCGATGTGGACTCTTCCGGTCGGTATCAAGTACTCGGCTACCCACTGACGCACTTCATGCTGTGGATGTGCGGAAGGTGCAAAGGGCAGGAACGCAAGGCGAGACTCGATGAGAACTTTTGCTACGCCGGGGGCGTCTTCGTTCGTTGCTAACCGAACGGATACATCCATCTCAGGCCTAACGCTCATAGCAGCCAACCTCCCTGTGGCTCACTGTTTTGGAATCATCTGTATTTTGTATTGGCCGCTTTCATTTATTATTTCAAAGGACGGAACGAAGCAATAATCACCATAATATATCTTAATCTTGTACACAAAACCAATCTCAAGATCTTTCGCCTTTTCTATTGTCCAAATTCATATCAACAAAAGCAAACCAGCTATTGACATTGCCATAATGTGTATATATGGTCAATAGCATACACACTCCTTAAGGGGGCATTATTATGCGAACCAACATTGTAATCGATGACAAGCTTATACATGAGGCCATGGCTCTCAGCCAGTTAAAAACTAAAAAGGCTGTTGTTGAGTCCGGGCTTAGACTATTGGTTCAAATTAAAAAACAGGAACGAATTAAAAATCTACGTGGAAAACTTAAATGGGATGGTGACCTTGATGAAATGAGGGTGGATCGGTGATTCTGGTTGACTCATCCGTATGGATCAATTATTTCAACGGCATTTCTACGTGGCAGACAGATCTGCTTGATCATTACCTTTCAAATACTCCTATTATTATTGGAGATTTAATCCTCACTGAGGTTCTTCAGGGCTTCCGATCTAACGCCGATTTTGAAACAGCCAAGAACTTTCTCAGCGCTTTATTGTTCCGTGAAATTGGTGGATATAACGTTGCAATTCAAAGTGCCCAAAATTATCGAGCTCTTCGAAAAGCCGGCGTTACTGTCCGGAAAACAATTGACATAATTATCGCAACATTCTGCATTATAGAAGGTTTTACTTTACTCCATGATGATCGTGATTTCGATCCAATGGTGACCCATTTCTCCTTGAAAACGCCTTTGCCACGGTAGTCTCACATACCTACAACCATATTGACACCCTAATATGCAACGATTGAACTGTGCATCCGCGCTCCGAAGTCGGACTAAGTCGTCCTTTTCGCCTTTCCTTTCCGATACGCCATGGTAAGCACGAAGCGGCAAAGAAGTTTCTTCCAGCCTGATATCTCATACGCTTCTGACGTAAGCCTGCAACCACATTTGCTGCACTCCGTCGCATACCATGAAAAAGGTGCGCCGCAGTCTGGGCACGACCAACGCTTTTGCTGTGCCGCGAGCCAGGGGTCAACGCCGTCGCGTTTAATCGCCTCCAGGTTGGATGTCGCTTCGCGGGCGTGCGGAAGGAACTTCGACACGGATTGCCATTTACCATACATTTTGCACGGGTAATCGGCGCAGCCGATGCAGTGCGCCACACCTTTCTCTCGGGCGCAGTGGCGAAGGTTACATGTGCTGCAACCAGCGTACACGATGTCGGATTTGCATCCACCGCAAGCGAGATCCTCCTTCGAAACACTTCCAAGACAAGCGGCGAATTCGTCAGTGCGACCGGTTTCACTTCGCATTACGATGGATCATGCTCCGCAGTATATTCCACAGTAGGTATCGGGATTGAATTTATCCATTCATTTTCTCTTTTCCAAGTATGGCTGTGATTCGTAGTATCGTCCAACCCGACTGTGCGGCACCGGCGTAAAGATGCCCCGCGCAGTGCGTGGCATTGCTCCTGACGTCCGCCACGAGCCGGTTGTTGGGCATCTTAACTGTCCTCTTCGCTTGGCATAAATACATAAGATTGTAAAATTCGATTTCTATCATCACGGATGAAGACCATCATGCCCCCGTTGGCCGATATTTCTTCGAAATTGCGTTGAGTGGCTTCGCGTGTTCTTTCTGACAATCCTGCGAGATATTCTTTTGCAGGCATTGCCAATACCTTTCGAGTATCAACATCACATTCGATGATTGGATTTTTATCTCCGTGTTCATCCCAGGCCAGCATGACTGTTGGCCAAAATTCACTTATCAGTTCTGTATAGTCTGTCATTTTCGCCATTATTCTGCCCAACACAGAATTAAGGTGCGGGCAGGGTATGCACCAGTGAAGATGGCCGAAGGATACAAGAGCCCGTGAAAATATAAGAAGAAAAAGTCGCTCGACCCTGCCCGTCAATCTTGAATGACTTGTTGGTTGCTGTTTTTTAGAACTTTTAGAAGTGCCTCATTAACCAATGTGTTTAGGCTTTTGCCGTTTTTATGTGCCTGGACAACAAGTGTTTTATGAAGCTCTGGTCCAACACGGACTAAAAACTTACCGGAATAAGGTTTGTCAGGTTCTTCACCACGTTCTTTACAAAAGGCCAAATAGTCTTCCACAGAATCTACAAATGCGGTCCGCAATTTATCGACGGTTTCACCTTCGAAGGTTATTAAATCCCTTAAATTGATGACTTCACCATGAAAAATATTGGCCTCATCATCAAATTCTACTTTTGCAAAATATCCTTTATATTCCATCATGGTATTACCCCCGTTTCTTGCAGAAACCTCCTTACAGATTTAACGGCGCCTTTGTTTGTTACTCTTTCCGGGTGTGGTCGATGAAAAACAGCACGTACATCATTTAAGGCGACTCGGACACGGGAACCACTTCCCTCAGAAATTTCGGCACCAAGAGCAACAAAGAGCGCCTCAATATTAACCCAAGAAATATCCGAACGTTCCGGCTTTTCAAATATTTTATCAAGGGTTTGCTGTTGCTTTTTATTCATGAGATTATGATATCACATCTTGGTATCATGTCAAGGGCGATTTTTTGCAACCAACCCATCATCACAGGTGAGCAGGGTTTGCGGACTTCGCAAATGAGAGTTCAACACCAAAATTGGCCGAAACCAAGGCGGCCCGCCCCTGCGAATCCTGTGCATGGTAAGGTTATGGGCTCGCTGCTATTGATGTGCTGAATATTCATCCAGAAGTCGGCGTATCATTTTTTGATACTGAGTATTATATTTCTTTGCTTCCTTTTTAAAAAAATCAATGCTCGTTTTACTCAGAGAAATTGTGACCTTGACGGTTTCGTCTTTCAATGCAAGTTCTTCAGGTGAAGGAAGAAAGTCGGAAATGACCTTAACCTTTCCAATGGGCTCATCCGTGTATTTTATTTTGGTTGTCATATATCTTTTTTCCTTTCCGCCAATATCCGGCGCCGATAATTCTGATTTTGTTTTTTCTGTAGGTAAACCTAACTGTCATAATTCCGCCAGAGACACGACCAAGGCAATAAAATCGTTTTTCATCTTCGCTGTGCTCAAGATCCTCCAGAATGACACGATTATGATCTAAGAAAGCAAGCTGTGCCAAGGCAAATGAAACGCCATGTTTTTCCTGATTAATCGAGTCTTTATTGTAATCCCACTCAAAATCAGATCGTTTTTTCATAGATTTACAATATGTTTAGAAAGGAACTGTGTCAATATAATTATATGGCTATTTATATGGCTTCATTACCCATAACACCGCAGCATCACAGGTGCGCGGCTGGCTTTCGCGCATCCTTGTGAATGCGCTCGTTAAAATTTTTATTGACAAGCAACCATTTTGGAACCATAATGGTGCCTCTATAAATCAAGGAGGAAGATATGGCATCAATTACGATAAAAAACATACCACAAGAGTTATATGAAAAATTAAAAATTACAGCCTCTTTGAATCACCGGAGTCTCAATAATGAGACGATTAATTGTCTTGAATCTGTCTTAATGCCTCAACAATTATCAGTTGCTGACAAATTGTTACGAGCCAAAAGAATACGAACCAAATTGGGTAATGCGGTCTTTGACCCTGATGAAATTAAAAATGCCATCGAAGAAGGTCGAGCATGATCATAGTTGATACAAATGTAATTGCATATCTGTATTTGCCTAACAGGTTTACACCTGATGCTGAAAAATTGCTTATTCAGGAACCGGTCTGGGGAGCACCCCATCTCTGGAGAAGTGAGCTTAGAAATGTCATCGCTCTTTATCTCCGAAAAAAGATAGTTTCATTTGAACAAGCAATTCAAATTCAGGCTGAAGCCGAGTTGTTAATGGCAGAAAATGAATTTACGGTGAAATCATCGGAGATCCTTTCTCTTGTTAATAAAAGTACTTGCTCTGCTTATGATTGCGAATTTGTAGCTTTAGCACAAAATTTCAAATCTACCCTTGTAACAGCGGATAAAAAAATCCTTTCTGAATTTCCGTCAACTGCAAAATCTCTTCAACAGTTTCTGAAAAAATCTTAACGCGCTAACCTTGCAGGAAGGGTAGAAGATAGTCGCAAATTTAATTGTAATACAAAAAATGGCTTTAAGAAAAATGCCTGGACCCTTCCTGTCCAAGTGGAGCCGATTGTTGAACGAAGCCGCTCTGCGGCGATAAATTTCAAAATAGTATACAATCCCTTGATGCCTATTCTCGGGCTGTCCGTCGGGTCAGCGAACATTTTGATTGCTGCCCGGATCAATTGACCCCGGAACAATTGGAAATCTATTTTGCAGATCTGGTCGATTCCCACTCATGGAGTACCGTCAAAATAGATCGAAATGGCCTGCAATTCTTTGGCGACATGTGCTCAAGATTGACTGGCAATGGCTTAATATCATAAAGCCCCCGAAAATCCATACCATCCCCGATATTCTTACCCCTGCCGAGATAGAGCGACTCATCGGCAAAACCCGCAAACTACGCTACCGTGTTTATTTATTAACCACCTATTCAATGGGCCTTCGTTTGGAAGAAGCCTTATCCCTTCAAGTCGGTGATATTGATGCCGGGCGCAAACAGGTTCATATCCGCCGAGGCAAAGGGCATAAAGACCGCATGGTGCCTCTGCCGGATCTTACGTTACTTGCATTGCGTGAACTCTGGAGCAGGCACCGTCATCCAAAATTCATATTCCCCAATGCCAACGGTTCTTTTCAAACCATTCAGCAGGCGACAACTCATATGGATAGAGGAGGCACACAAAATGCCATGAACTCAGATCCTTGGTCTGGCATCATCAAAAGGCGGCCTATTCCATCTTCTTCATTTGCGTTGCAAGCACCCTGAAGGATTTCGGGCTGAATCCAAAACACCTTGGAGCCGAAATCGGCATGACCATGGTGCTGCATACGCATAACAGGAGACTGGATTTTCATCCCCATGTGCATGTCGTGGTTCCCGGCGGCGGCGTGGATAAACGCAGACGCCAAGCTCTTTCGCGCCCGCTTTTTGTCGGCTTTATTTGAAGCTGGACTTCCCGTTCCCGAAAGCGTTCCCGAAGACTGGGTCGTTGATTGTGCCCACGTTGGCAAAGGCATAAGCGCTCTGAAATACCTGTCCCGATATTTATACCGGGGGGTTATCAGCGAAAAGAATATCGTTTCCAACCAAAATGGCCTGGTGACTTTCAAATACATTGAAAGCCGTACCGGAAAAACCTGCCATCGAACCCTCAAAGGGGAGGACTTTATACGCCTGATCCTGCAGCATGTCCTGCCCAAAGGTTTTCGAAGAGTTCGAGACTACGGATTCCTTCATAGCAACGCCAAAAAATTGTTGTTTCTGGTTCAGTTGATTCTGTACGTTGGCATTCCGGAGATAATAAAACGGCCAAGACCTTTTTTCAAATGCCCCTGCTGCAACTCACCCATGGTTATTCTGGGATTCTGTCGAGCTGCGTTCAAACCGGGATAGCTTATCTTATGGCAAGGGCTCGCTTTTCATTTTAACAGGAGGCAGAAAACTTTTATGAAATAGCTATTTTTCTAAAGCCTATTTATGGGTTGAGGCACCCCCATGCCTTGAAAAAATACGTCCATCGAATACTCCCTTCCTGCCCCCCGCTCAGAATAAGATATTTGCTTATTATACTCCGGCGCCTGAGTTAATACCGGGCTTGTTCAACCACCGGATAAGATTGTGGTTCGTTCCTAACACAATCTATCCTTATTCGTTCGACAGTCCTCATTGCATGATATCTACAATTCGCCCAGAAGGCAATGTAGCTGGCCCTTTGGCTTTAGGATCTTTGGATTTCATGTCGGCAATGATTTCATTCACCTTTCTAACGTGACGTTCGAGTGTATCGCGATCCCGCTTGTCCCAGTATTCGCTTTCATCAACTATCTCCAGATTGCGGAACTTTCCTTTGATTGCGTCGAATAGCTTGATCAATAGGATATGAACATCCGTTCCAGCAAACTGTGTTTTAACAAAGTCCTGCATGAATAGGTCTTCGCCGAACTGAAGGTACACAGGCTCGCATTTCGCATGTGGGTACAGCACCACACCGGTTATTTCCCCCTCGTAATCCGCGTTTTTTTCGTTAATCACTCTTTCGAGAGTCCCATTTTCTGCTGATGCATCTTTTACCTTCCAGCCCTGGTGCTTCGCATATTCAGAAGAAGCGGATATGATTTCTGTAACAGCCTGATGAGACAAGGCATGTCCTTCATAATGTATAGTGATGCCCGCGAGAGCTGTCGCTGTGTGAAAAAAAAGCAAGTATATTAAGGTAAAGGATGTTTTCATTTCTTTGTCGAACATCGGTCATCAGCGGGCGATCGCTTTTTTCGATCAGCTGAAGGTCCTGGTTAACCGCCAATGATTTCATTCAAGCCTTCAATTATGAGAGCCAATTCTTCATCAGATGCTTTTGCTAATTTGCTGCCGATGCGTTTTACAGACAACGTGCGAATCTGGCTGATCTTTACCCACGACTGTTTTGGAAGCTTTGATTCAGAGAGTTCCAAGGTAAGCGGAAAACCGGCTCTTTGGGGTTGGCTTGTGATCGCGACGGCAATTACGGTACCGGAGCGCTCATTGAATACGTTTTGGCTCAAGATGAGAACAGGGCGTAACCCGCCCTGTTCACTACCAATGACGGGATTTAAATCTGCCCAATGGATGTTACCTCTCAATATTCCGGCCATATTTCCATCTCTGCTGAAAAACCTTCTTCCGCCATAGACTGTTCGAATTCAGGATCAAGCTTTGTGCATTCTTGGGCGAGCCGGCTTTTTTCAAGACGGCTCAGTTTCTCGGCAACCGCCATTTGTATAGCCTTGCTACGATTTGGGAAATAGTTTGATTTTATAAAAAAATCTATTTGTTTAAGCATGTTATCGTCTATTGTGATTGCAATTTTTGATGCAGCCATTTTTATCACCTCCGGTATGACATTATATCATACCAATGCAATTTTCAAGCACATTCTTAAGGTTAACGTGGCCTTCACCGGTGGCAATGGAGCGCAGCGAAATTGCCATCCGAGTGAAAGGCAAGGTTAGACTCGTTCTCTCTCACATACCATCTAACAAATAGATTCCACTTGGAATTTTTATGAATTGAACGACAAAAGAAAATTTCTTTCCATCTTGTTCTGCTATCATTGCGTAGTCATAATAAGGGTCATATTCGGATTCTAAGCGTATGTTGTCGGGTAGGCCTTTTGCGAACTCTTCAAGCTTGTTGGCCTTATGTAGTTCAGTAAGCAAATTGTAATATTGTTCAGCTCGGTGAGGCATTAAACATTCTGTGACAATTTTAAGATCACCTGATAACAGTAATTTTTTATATAGAGCAAAGGTTTTTTCTGGAGAAGAAAATCTCTGATCATATGTTCCATCATTTACTTTGTACTCAGCCCCGCTGCTTAAAACCGGAACAAAAATTGAAATTATTAAAATCAGTAAAATTCTTTTAAGCATTTTCACTCCTTGTTTGAAAAGTGAAATCGAAATATTGTTAGCCTAACCCTCAAACCCCGCGGTTAGCGAAGTTTGCGTTGTAAATTAAGGTTTTAACGATAAAGCATGATAAGCTAAATTGGAGGTATTGTCATGCTTTATCACTATTTGAGTCCATTTTTGGATTATTTTAAACTGGCGGAGTTCTCAAATCGATCCGTTCAGGCCATGACCAGCCGGATCAAGGAATTCCAGCTCTATTTAAAAGCACAGAAAATCAAATCCATTAAAAAGGTTCATCACAAGAACCTTGTCGAGTTTGCCGGGGACTTTCAAACCCCGTCCATTCATATCACAAAATCTCGCGTCTGGATGCTTCACCACTTTTACCGTTACCTGAACTTGCATGAACATGTGAAAGAAAACATCGCTTTACAATTGTCCTATCCGAAGATCGAAAAAACCATCCCGGACTTTTTGACCTCTGATGAGC
>Ga0180732_1001543_pt1 | contig 13980 bp, 8 predicted proteins | sample KR11_01MetaG_FD_148674 | JGI IMG/M metagenome (GOLD analysis project Ga0180732, IMG submission 148674) | Groundwater microbial communities from the Olkiluoto Island deep subsurface site, Finland - KR11_0.1 MetaG | ecosystem: Environmental > Aquatic > Deep subsurface > Groundwater | place...
AATGCCTTTTTGGTGGTAATAAATGTTATCACCAAAAACGGTGGGGAGATAAGCGGCGTTGAGGCAGGGGCTGACATCGGCAGCTTTGGAACATACAGTTCCCGCCTAACTTATGGAAAGAAATTCGAGAATGAAGGTCAACTGCTACTTTCCGGTTCTCTGTTCAACAGTGACGGCCAATCCCACTATTACAGAGAATTCGATACACCGGATCAAAACAACGGCGTTGCCGATAATTGTGATAGCGACAAATCCGGAAGTTTTTTTGCTAAATATTCACAGCAAGGCGTTACCTTTGAAACCTCCTATAATAAACGCAGCAAGCAGATTCCTACATCGCCCTGGGGGATATCTTTTAACGATCCCCGGAACAAAACCTGGGATGAAAGAGCCTTAATGGACATCAAACTGGAGCGTAGTATAGATAATGAGGTAACTGTTATGGCCAGGCTCACCTACGGATACTATAAATATTTAGGCGATTATATCTTTTCAGATAGCGGAGATAAAACAACCAATAGTGATAACGATAATGGCCAATGGTGGGGCGCTGATTTACACTTTACCAGAAAATTCGGAAAACATATGCTTATCGCCGGTGGAGAATACCATGATAATTTTACCCAGTATCAGAAGAATTTCGATGTGCCAAACATTGTATATCTTGACGATAACAGAAACAGCACAAACTGGGCTGTATTTATCCAGGACGAATATTCCCTGCTGACAAACCTGAAGCTAAATGCCGGTTTGCGATATGATCACTTCAGCACCTTCGGCGGAATCACTAATCCTCGTTTTGCCATTATTTACAAACCCTTCGCCGATACTTCTCTCAAATACCTTTTTGGTAAGGCCTTCCGGGCGCCCAATGTATATGAGACATATTATAATGATGGTAATGTATCGCAAAAGGCAAACCCAGAACTAAATGAAGAAACTATAACCTCTCATGAGCTGGTGTGGGAACAGCTCATAGGCAAACATTTGACCGGCACGGCAACAGCTTATCGGTATAAAATCAATGATTTGATTTCACAGACAACCGATACCGACGATCTTTTGATCTATAAAAACCATGATGTTGTTGAAGCTTACGGTATCGAAGCAGAACTGTCCGCCTCTTTTTCAAACGGATTTTCAGGAAAGCTTAGCTATGCATTCCAGGAATCTGATTATAAAGGCGGCAACAATGTCTGGTCAAATTCCCCACGCCATCTGGCAAAATTAAATATTTCCATCCCGTTGATTCAAAACCGCCTGTTTCTCGGTATTGAGGAACAATATACAGGACAACTTGAAACCCTCTCAGGATCCTCAACCGGTGACTATTTCATAACCAATATGACATTATACGATCGAAAGCTTTTTGAAAATATGGATATATCTGCCAGCGTTTACAATCTCTTTGATAAGAAATACGGTTTTCCAGGCTGCGCAGAGCACGCACAGGATGTAATAGAACAAGACGGTATCAGTTTCAGGGCAAAACTGATATACAGATTTTAAAGAGCGGATACCGCTATAAGAAATAAGCATTTGTAACATATTGCTGCAGCATTCTCTGGGTATTAAAAAACGAACCGTTAAGAGCAATTGCATGCCTCATAATTTCGATAAACCGGTCCCGGTTATTATAAAATGTCGGAACTACAGAATGCTCCAGTTTTTCATACAGCGACAAAGCATCATTTTCCACACCGGCCGTCTTTTCCACCCCCTCGCCTCCTATTGCCCAACCGGTAACTCCTTCAATGCAACCTTCAATCCACCACCCGTCAAGGATGCTAAAGCTCGGCACACCGTTTAAAGCTGCCTTCATACCACTGGTCCCCGAAGCCTCCATAGGCGGCAGGGGCGTATTTAACCACAGATCTCCTCCGGAAACCAGCATCCTGGCAAGCCGCATATCATAATTTGAAAGATAACTAATCCTGATCTCGTTTTTCAATGATTCCTTCATATCCAGAATCCGCTTTATGATTTCCTTGCCATTCTGATCCTTAGGATGAGCTTTACCGGCAAAAATAATCTGTAATGGTCCGACATTTTTAGAAATATTTCTCAATCGTTCGATATCACTAAATATAAGATCGGCCCGCTTGTAAGCGGTCATCCTCCTTGCAAAGCATAATGTCAACAAATCCTTATCCATACCTGCATTTTCTTCCCTGTTCACATAAGAAATTAATTCCTTCTTGACCTTCATGTGTGCCACCCATATCTCCTGGGGAGAAATACCCAAAGCAGAGCGCAGACTGAAATTATCCTGACCCCAGCCGGCGATATACCTGTCATAGAGATTTCTAAAAGGCCAGCTTATCCAGGTGGCGGCATGCACACCATTTGTGATGGCATCAATCACATGCCCCGGAAATATGGATCTGGATACTTCCCCATGCTTTTTTGCCACCCCGTTCACATAATGGCTCAGATTGAGAGCCAGATAGGTCATATTGATGGTATTACCCTGTATAAGATTCGGGGTTGGCTGTCCCGGCTCCGCCTTTTGCTGGTTTATATTATTGGCAAGCTCTACACATAAACAATCTTTCATATCTAAATAATCCTGCCGGTCCTGAAAAACCCTGCTGAACAGCTCAAAAGGGAACTGATCGTGCCCTGCCGGAACCGGAGTATGCGTAGTAAATACACATTTACTTTTGACTGTTTTAATATCCGATTCACTTACAAAATTTCTACCGGCCTTTCCTGCCTCTTCATCTAACAATTCAAGCGAAAGAAAGGCTGCGTGCCCTTCATTCATATGAAACCGCTTAATATCATTATAACCAATAGCCCGAAGTATCCTTACCCCACCTATTCCGAGAATTACTTCCTGACAAAAGCGGTATTTCTCGTCTCCGCCATAAAGAAAATGGGTAAGCGTCCGGTCCCATTCGGAATTGCCGGCAAGATCCGAATCCAGCAAATATACAGGAATTTTATAACCGCTGATTCCCGTTATGTCATATCTCCAGGCCCGTATACGCACTTTACGGTTTTCAATAGAAATGGATATTTCGGACGCTTCTTCACTTAAAAAGTCATTGACAACCCATTCTGCAGGTTGCTCTGTCTGCCAGCCGTTTTGATCGATTTTTTGGAAAAAATATCCTTTCCGGTGAAGAAGTGAAATCCCGACCATGGGTATTTTAAGATCGGCTGCGGAACGCAAAGTATCACCTGCAAGAATCCCCAGGCCGCCGCTGTACGTAGGAATCCCCTCTCCTATGGCAATTTCCATAGAAAAATATGCTATTAATCTGTCATCCAAGATATCCTCCTCTCGCATGCTTGCTGTTTTTGGTCTGTTTACGCAGACGGAAATATCGCTCGAAAGTTGCTGCTGCCTGTATCCGGAACTATATTATCTGCTCTGAACCGGTGTTTATTCTCGATTTCATATTGGATGGGCATCTTCAAAGCTTCGGAACAGAATAACAGGTTTTATTTTAAAGCATCCGTTAATTATTGCAACTTACAAAATAATGCCGATAGCGTACAGTGCACATCTATTTCCGCTATTGGGGCTATTTGATATTTGTTATTAAAGTATGGAAACGGATCTGCCGACACTAATAATTGATCAGAGCCACTTTCAAAACGTTTCAGTTTGTTCAAGGTCAAGGCGGGAAAAAATATAACCACAGGAATACATGTAGTATTTCGAGGATAGCGCTAAAGCTTCACTAAAGAGATCGGCCAAAATGGGACGTTTTGGAATTGGCTCGAATGTTAAGCTTTTTATATCCTTAAATGGATGTCATGCAAAGCTCTAAGCATCCAAAGATAAAAAATCCGTAGAGAAACAAGTTATACATTGACTTTGCTACGGCATTTAATTATGGTACTTATTTAATAAAACATACTAAAACCTTCTACTTGTCAATGATAATGGGTTAACGATTACGATGTCAAACCAACGAATCGATAGCACACAAATACCACATGAAGGTATATACATAGATTTTTTCCAGTTCCACGAGGCTCCCTTTTCCATCACTCCTGATCCTGGATTTCTTTTTCTTTCAGCCACACACCAGAGCGTTATTGAAAAAATTATCTATGGTATCAAAAACCGCTTGGGGTTTGTTCTTCTCACCGGTGAGGTAGGAACCGGCAAAACTACTATTTGCAGATCAGTTTTAGACAAGCTCGAGAAAGATGCTGAAACGGTTTATATAATTAACCCTTCTCTATCCGGAATCGAAATCCTGGCTACAATCTTAGACGATCTGGGCGCAACATACTCTGCCGGTGCAGGGAAAAAAGAACTGGTGGACAGCCTGAATTCTTTTCTTCTTACAACCGACCCTGCGAAACCGGTTGTTATAATAATCGATGACGCCCAGACTATGCCAGTAGAAGCCTTAGAAGACCTGCGCCTGTTGTCCAACCTGGAAACAGACAAGGAAAAGCTGCTTCAGATGGTTCTTGTGGGACAGCCCGAATTGCTCGCCACCATTTCCAAACCCGAATTAAGACAGCTGCACCAAAGAATAGCCATAAACTGCAATCTGGATTATCTTAAAAAAGAAGAAATATCGGGCTATATCGAAAGAAGACTTTTCATCGCAGGAAACAATGGGCAGGTACGTTTTGCTGCTTCAGCCATAAATGCTATTTATAATGCCTCTAAAGGCATCCCGCGGCTTATAAACAGAATTTGCGACTATTCCCTGATCGCCTGCTATTTGGCAAACGAACACACAATTAATAAACAGCATGTTAAACAAGCCCTTAATGAAATCGGCAATACTGAATATACCAAAATAGAATCCTTTATTAAAAAGCCATATTACCGCTATGTAATTGCAGGTATTTTAATAGCTTTTGCCTTTTTTGCCGGTTATATAAAATTCTGGGTATATGGGAAACCTGCGATTACTCACACAATAAATAATACAACTACACCTGAAGTAAATAATAAAAGCAGTCTCCAAAAACCTGAAATAAGACAGCCTTCGTTTACAATATTACTTGCATCGCATCGTTATTCTGAACGGGTATCTGAAGAAGCTTCGATCTTTAGGGATAAAGGCATTGATTCACACTGGGCAGAAGTAGATCTGGGTAAAGGCGGAATCTGGCACAGGCATTTTGCAGAACGTTTTGACGACAAAGCCGCTGCCCAGAGCTACATTACCGAGCATGGGCTCACCGATGCGATTATTCTTGCGGCGCCATGGGCAATCCAGGCAGGTGAAGGGGTATCTCCGGAAGCCATGAACGGAATAATTGATATTCTTAAAGCCAGCCATTTTGACAGCTATATGCAGAAAATGGAAAACGGCAGTTACCGGCTTCTTATAGGCGCCTTTGTCACAAGAAAAGGAGCAGAACATGCGGCAGATAAAATCGCTATTCCAGGAATAATTCCGATGGTTGTATCACGATAAATAAAGCAGTTGTTAAAGTTTATGGGGGAAAAAGATGAGCCTGCTTAATGCAGCCTTAAGAAAAAAAGACAAGGAAAACCAGCGCGTCAATGCTCCGGCTTTGTTTAATAAAATCGGCAAAACTCCGGCAAAAACAAAACTTTTAATTTACGGATTAATAGCGTGCCTTGCTATAGCCATAGGCCTTGCGATTCCATATTTAACGAACATGTTTTTGCCAAAAAGAATAAGCCCTCCCCTGCCCCAGCCTCCCGATATTATAGTAACTGCGAAACAGGAAAACACTAAAACTGCCAACTCTTCTCAGCCCGCTGATATTTCGCACAAACAAGAGTTGAAAGGAAATGAAGCTGATAATGATTCGGCACAAAAACCAAGCTCTATTATCCCTGCACAAACAAAAGAAACTTCCGTAGAAGAAAAAATTGAAATAAAAGCGGAAAACAAGCTGATCAAGCCATCAAAGCCTAAATTATTGAATGGACCTGCACAAAATACAAGTTCTGCCCTGCCATCTCAGTCCGGAATTTCCCCATTTCAAAAAACTGTAAGGCCTGAATTAATAAAACCGTTTTATGAAAAGGCAGTTAGATATCACAGACAAAACAGATTCAAAGAAGCTATAATGATGTATAAGCAAGTTCTTGATAAAGACCCTCAGGACAGGGATACGCTGTTTAACTTAGCTTGTGCATATCTGGACAACCGCGAGTTTTCCGCTGCATCGCCTATTCTTTATAGCTTATATGAAAAAGAGCCACACAATCCACTTGTAATGATTAATCTGGCCATAGCCCAGATAGAAACGGGCGAACCGGCCATGGCCATAGCCCTGCTTGATGCAGCACAAAAAATTACAAATGCTCCATTGTTTGATATATATTTTCACAAAGCCACAGCTTTAAGCAGTCTCGGACAGTTAGATGAAGCAAAGCAATTCTACGAAATGGCCGAAAAAAATAACCCGGGAAATACCAAGCTTATATTTAACATGGCAGTACTTTATGACAAAATGAAGAACTATAAAGACGCACTCCGATATTACCGGGCATTTCTTGCAAAAAACAGCTTGTTGTCAGATATAGAAAAAAAATCCGTTGAAGACCGTATTTTGATTTTAAACGTATTTGTTGAAAGAGAAAAAAATCAAATTCCTTTAAGATAGATCAACATCAACCTGGAATAATATTAAATGAAAAAACTTGGCGACATAATACTGGAAATGGGATTTATAGAAAAGAGCCAACTCGATACGGCACTTGCAGAAACCACTAAAAGCGGAGCGATGCTGGGAGATGTTTTGCTTCAGCTGGGATTTATCAGCAAAGAAAAAATGCAGATAGCTATGGCTGTACAAAGCGGGGCAAACATTTTGAATATATCAGACGTGATTATAGATTACGCTTTGATTGCAAGAATTCCCGAATCCTTCGTTACAACTCACAAGATATTTCCTTTTGCACAGGATGGACAGAAAATCAAAATCGCCACATCCAATCCTTTTGATGTCATAGTTCGGGACAATCTTGAGCGTATGACAGGCAGCCAGATAGAGTTTTACATTGCTCCCGGAGAGTGGATAACAAACGCCATAGAGAAGCATTATAAAACAGCATCCACAATTGACAAAGATATAGCAGAAATCACCGGTTCGGGATCTGCTGAAAAGCAGCTTGACGAAAACACAAATATAAAACTGGCTGATCTGCTCATCGAAAAAGGACGGACGCTCAATGCAAGCGATATCCATTTGGTTTCAGACGCCAATATGGTAAAAATCTCTTACAGTATAGATAACGAAATGTGCCAGGAATACACTTTCCCCAAATATTTTCAACAGAGGCTGATCACGCGACTTAAAATCATGGGGAACATAAATATCGAAAAACCCGATCTTCCTCTTGAAGGCCGCATCAAGTTTTCCGGTAAAGGAGGCGGCATAAATATCCATATATCCTCCTCACCGGCACAGGCTGGCGATAAAGCTATTGCTAAGAAGCGGATAGGCGACATATTGCTTGAGATGGGTTTTATAGGAAACGACCAGCTGGAAATGGCTCTCATGGAAACAAAAAGAACCAAAGCAATGCTGGGAAGTGTATTGGTACGCCTCGACTGGATAAGCGAAGAGCAGATGCAGATGGCTCTTGCAGTCCAAAGCGGTGCAAAAATTGTGGATATATCAAGCATAAAAATTGATTTCGATCTGATCGCAAGCATCCCTGAAAAATTTGTAACAACCCATAACATATTCCCGTTTGCTAAGGATGGGCAAACCATCAAGATTGCCACATCCAATCCTTTTGATGTCATAGTAAATGACAATCTAGCCAGAATGACAAGCTGCCGGGTTGAATCTTACATTGCACCCAAAGAATGGATTCGAAACTCCATTGAACTATATTACAAGATAGCGGCCGTCATCGATGAAGAAATCGATAGTATAATCAGAGCCAGTATTTCAGGAGCCGGGTTTGACGAAAATCAAAACGTAAAGCTGGCCGATCTTATTATCGAAAAAGGAAGAGTTCTCAATGCAAGCGATATACATGTTGTAGCGGACACCAATCTGGTAAGAGTCTATTACCGGGTCGACGGTGTTTTGCATCAGAAATATCTTTTCCCCAAGCAATTTCAACAGAGCCTGGTTACACGTTTTAAAATTATGGGAGATATGGATATTTCAAATCCAAATATCCCGCTTGACGGCAGGTTCAAATTTTCCGGTAAAGGCGAAGATATCAATATCCGTATTTCCACTTTTCCCACACACCTTGGCGAAACGGTTGTTATGAGACTTTTAATATACAGCGGGGTTGTGGGAAACCTGGAAAGGCTTGGTTTTGAAAAGGAGGATAAGGAGCGCTTCTCAAGGGGTATTTATCGCCCTTACGGATTGATACTTGTTACCGGCCCCACAGGTTCCGGCAAAACCACAACTTTATATTCAGCCCTGATGACCATCAACAGCCCTCATATCAATGTTATGACAGTAGAAGATCCTATTGAATATGTTATTCCAACGATAAGACAAACTGCAGTTAATCCCAAGGCCGGTCTAACCTTTGCAAGTGCGCTTCGTTCGGCAATGCGTCAGGATCCTGATGTTATACTGGTGGGTGAAATCAGGGATCAGGAAACCGCAGAACTTGCCATCCGCGCGTCAATTACCGGTCATCTTGTTTTATCGACCCTGCATACAAATGATGCCGCATCCGCTATAAACAGGCTGACCGATCTTGGCGTAAATACCAGCATGCTTGCATCATCTTTATCAATGATAGCAGCTCAGAGGCTCCTGAGAAAGTTATGCCCACACTGCGCTATCGCAACTGTTACCAAAGAGGAAGATAAAGAAATTTTTATCAAAAACGGCCTTGAGCCTCCTGCCGAAATGCTAAAGGCCGTTGGATGTGATATCTGTAACAATTCAGGATACAGCGGCAGGATAGCCGTTTATGAGATCATCACTATAAACCGTGAAATTCTGGAACTAATCTTTTCAGGAGCTAACCAGAGCGCATTAGAAGACGCCGCCGTTAAATCGGGAACAAGCCTGCTGCTCAAACAGGCTTTAAGAAAGATTCATTACAGAATAACATCGTTAGAAGAGGTGCTGCGCGTGGTGGCATATGCCTAACTATAAATATAAGGCGGTTGACAATAAAGGAGCTCTGCAAAAAGGGACTGTATTTGCCAATTCCGATAAGGAGCTTGAAAAACGATTAAGTGAAACCGGACTCACGCTGATTAACAGTCGCCGCGAAGGCATGGGCTCAAAGATACTGCTTTCCGAATCTATCAAACCGCGCATATTGATAGAATTCTATTACCGGCTTTCCCAAACTCTTGAGCTCGGCCTTCCGGTAATTTCGGCTCTGGAGGAAAATGAAAAAATTATTCCAAGCAAGTACCTGCGCAAAATAGTCGGCGAATTAAAGACAGCCATAGAAGGAGGCAACTCTATACATGAAGGCATGAGCCGTTTCCCAAAGGTATTTCAAAAGCTTGATATTGGCATCATTCGCATGGGAGAACAAACCGGCACACTGCCTGTCAGCATGAAAAGGCTGGCTGAATTTCTGGAATGGAAAGAAGATATCCGCTCCACTACAAAACGGGCTACTATATATCCAACGTTTGTAATTCTTTCCCTTGTTGGAGTGATCGCAGTGTGGGTAGGCTATGTACTGCCCAGAATGGCCGGTCTGCTTAATGAGATGGGTGTTCCTCTGCCTGCGGTAACCCGGGCTGTTCTGAGTATAAGTATTTTTTTCAAAGATAACTGGCTTTATATTCTCGCCTGTTTTGCCCTTTTTGTAATTTCATTTCTGGCCTTCGGTAAAACAAAACAAGGAAAAATATATATCCATCAGTATATGCTGAAGGTTCCCGTTCTCGGACTTGTTGCCACCAATATTGCAATGGCCAGATTGAGCCAGAATTTTGCTACCATGTATTCTGCAGGCATGAGCCTTCACAATGTCTTCGAAATTTTAACCGACAATATTCTGGGAAACCGTTATATTGAAGGCCAGCTGAAGATAGCCTATGAGAACATTATGAAAGGCCAGACAATTTCCGATGGTTTTGAAAAAGCCAGAGGGTTTCCTCCTCTTTTGCTTGGTTCTATAAGAAATGGTGAAACCACCGGTACACTTGATGTAACTTTTGCCAGGCTTGGCAATTATTATAACAACGAAGTAAAACGGTCAGTTCAAACTTTGATAAATCTTATGGAACCACTTTCTATCGTATTTCTGGGCGGAGCGTTCGGTCTTATCGCCCTTTCCATTATGCTGCCTTTGTATGATGTTATAAGCCAGTTCAAGTAAAACCGGGAACGGTTGGCCGATATAGCAGATCAGGATACTTTGAGAGTATAAGTCCGGGTTGTTGTGCCGCCATTGGCATCGGTCACCTTTAAAGTCACAGAAAAAGAACCTGCGATGGCCGGTGTTCCGGTCAAAGTGGCGGTAGCAGGATTAAATGCGAGCCAGACAGGTAAAACAGTTGTATTCCATGCATAGGGCGGCACTCCACCATCTGCAAATAAGCTGCCGGTATAAGGTGTACCTGAAACCCCTTCAGGCAACTCATTATTAAGTATTTTAAGCACACCAGAGGTAAAGCCAAAGCAGCCGGCCTGATTTTTCAGGTTTTCAAGAGATACAAAACGCACAATATCAGCGGTTGCCGGAGCAACGGTTCCTGCGTATGCTCCTGAAACGGAAGGTGTTGTGTTAACGGTAAGGTCTTCGGCTCCGCTTACAATAATAAAAGCAGTATTGGCAACAGCACCATATAACAGGCCGGTACTTTGACGGCCGCATATGCCGCCTGTGGCGGAACTTGTCAGGTTATTATCATAGATATAAACAAGAGCCCTGCCCCAGTCGTCAACACTGCTTGGCAAAAGCGATGGAAAAGTAGCAGCATCAGGCAACCGGCCGTTTATAACAGACCAGGAAATTACCGACTGCGTTGCCGCTGTAAGGATTTCTCCTGACCGATCGTATTTTGCCTTTCTGACCCTTGGCCCGATCATGGTTATCCCGGCGCCGATAAGGGCGCTGATAACCAGAAAAACCGCAATCAGAAAAAACAGGGCAAAACCTTTATTATCAGATTTTTTCATTTTTTAAGGATTGATGCCTTCGTATGTCAGTAAACATCTTTTCTCGTCATTCCGGCCCCCGTCTCCACGAGGGTAAACTCCGGCCAGAACCCAGTAATTTAAATATGTTCCGGATACCGGCTTTCGCCGGTACGACGATTTGTGGAGTTTTTACAAATCCATCAAGGATTGATTGTTATGACAAAATCTTTTACAGCGCAATTGTCATTCGGCCCTGAAGGATCGTTGTTGTCACAAACCTGTATTTTAACCAAGTACGCACCCCTAGTAGTAGGCGTACCTGAGATTGTTGCTGTAGCGGCTGTGAATGCAAGTCCGGGGGCAGGAGGAGGAGACGTAACAAGAGTCCATGTATAGGGAGAAACTCCACCATCAGCGTAAATAACTGCGCTGTATGGAGAGCTTTCCTTGCCGGACGGCAGATCATTGTTTATTATCCGAAGCGGAGGCCCCTGGCATCCTGTTTTTACTTTAAGCTCATTTAATGTAACCCACTGCACAAGATCGTCATATTCCTCGGTTCTATTCAGCCTGGCAGAAGGATAATTTGGGCAATTTACTGCATTTGTACAATCATCTACATTAGGTTCGCCTGTTTGATAAACTCCAATACAAGTTTGTCCTGCAGGACAACCGGCAGTTATAATGCCTGTCTGAGGGTTGGCGTTCTCCGAACCTGTTGCCACAACAAAAGCAACATCGGATACTCTGATAGTACAGGCCGGATCTCGGCATACGGTAAGATTTGTGGTTCTGCGCCCGCAGATAGAGCCGGCAGTTTGAAGCTGGTTGGCGGCATCTGCCGGAAAATAGTAAACAGGCTGACTAAAAGTGTCTATTGGGTTTGTTATAACCTCGCAAACCTCGTCAAGAATTGCATCCGGAGCATTGTTTCCCCATATTGGCAGCCTGGCATGTACAGCCGCAAAACCGATAATAGACTCGGAGGCAGCTTTTAAAATATCCTTGCTTTCAGTGCGCTTGGCTCTTACGGTAAGAGATACTACCATAGAGGCTCCAAATCCTATGATCGTTCCGATGATGATCATAACAATGGCCAGCTCGATAATAGTAAAGCCTTTCTGACCTGACGACATCTGCACCACCTTTGTTTCATCTATAAACAGAGTGTTAATGCAAAACACAAACGACACAAAGTCATTACCGCTGTTTAACAACGGTAATGACTTTGTTTAACTAAAAGTACTACTTCAGTTTAACTATATCTATAACGGCAAATAAAGTATACCTACAGGACTGGTAGCTTCGGCATATGCTTCGCTTGCACGGATCTGGCCGGTATTATAGACACCGTCATCATACTTGGTGTCTATTTCCCGTGCTACATCCCAGGGAAGGTTAAGGAATTCAATATAATGATCTGCTCCAGAACCCGGATTCACCCAGGCAATAAAAACATCATCTCCAAATGCATGCTTGGGACGAGGGTTAGCTGCAGTATAATTGCCTGAAATCAACTTTGCATTCATTAAATCTATAAATACATCATTCCGTTCAGCGGCAGTATTAATCTGTCCACTGGAATCGCCATTTGCATCTCCCGCTGCCGGAATATCTACAAGATTTTCATCTCCGGGGTATTGGCCGTATTTATCATAAAAGCCCATGGTCGCTGCCCGAATCTCATCGGCAAGCTTAACTACCCTTTTTACCTTGGCGTTTTGTATCATTGCCTGACCTTTCAGCACTCCGCCTATCAGCAAACCAATAATAACCAACACAATTGCAATTTCAACCAATGTAAAACCTTTCTGATTGCCGTGGAACCTCAATTTCTGCATTTTTCCCTCCCTTTGTTGATTGTTAAATTTCAGTCTGTATTGAAACTACTATAATGCATTCACAAAAGTCCAAAAACGCAATAATTATCATGCCGGACCTTCACGAATAGCGAAGCGCTAATATCGCCATACGTTGTTCGTTGTTCGCTATTCGAAACATATCGGCATTACATCAGATTTTCTTAATATATGGCGTAATAAATATCACCAGCTCCTGGTTGTCCTGAAGATTTTTCGTGCTGCGAAATAAATTTTTCAAATATGGCAGAGCGCCGAACCCTGGAAGGCCTACATCATTTAGTTGCTTTATCTGGCTTATGAGGCCCGCCAGAACCACTGTATTGCCTTCTCTTACTCTTACGGTAGTGGCAAGTTCGCGAAGATCAATAATAGGATTTGAAATACTTTGCACCGAAGTTGCTCCTGTCGGAATCTCAACGCGCTCGGTTCCCTGAATCCTTGTAATTGTGGGAACTATATGAAGTGTAACAATACCGTCTTTTGATATTTGTGGAGTAAGCCCAAGCTGCAGGCCTAAAATAGCACGCTTTATTTTAGCGCCTATGGTTAAAGTATTTGTCTCCTCATCTCTATCTATACTGTCTATATCGCCATATGGAAACTGGTATCCAACAGTAAGCACTGCAGACTGATGGTTGAGAACAGAGATATGAGGGTTGGATATTACCGAAACATCACCCTGGGTTTTTAAAAAATCAAGCACACCGGCAAACATGGATTGTTCCGATAAAACCAATGCACCGCTGCCGTTAAATGTGAGGCCAAAAGCATCGGGCAAATTTTTTGCAATAATTCCACCGCCATTTGACGTAAATCCAATACCAAGTTTGGACCAGTCCAAACCATAGCGACTGTCATCTGATAAGTGAACTTCCAATATCTTTGCCTCAATAAAAACCTGGCGATGTAAAGATTCCGATAACGAATCGAGCAAATTTACCATAGCAGCAATTTTGTCAGGTGTATCAAGCATATAAATTATGCCTGCATTAGAATTGACTTTTAAAACACCGCCTTCGGACTTGATTCCTTCAAGGATTGCGGCAATACTTGCCCAGACATCTGTGCTTTTACCTTCCCGCTTGGCTTTGACCTGGTATTTACCCTTCACCCCAGC
>Ga0180732_1001544_pt1 | contig 13971 bp, 16 predicted proteins | sample KR11_01MetaG_FD_148674 | JGI IMG/M metagenome (GOLD analysis project Ga0180732, IMG submission 148674) | Groundwater microbial communities from the Olkiluoto Island deep subsurface site, Finland - KR11_0.1 MetaG | ecosystem: Environmental > Aquatic > Deep subsurface > Groundwater | place...
GTTTTCTTATCTTCTTATCTTCTTAATTTCTAATCTTCTATCTTTAAACTGACCTCCGACCCCCGCCCGCCTCGCAAGCGAGAGCGTTGCGGGCAGGTCCTACCTCCGACCTCCTACCTCAGGGCCCTTTCAGCATCTTTCCGCCCGGGAAATCCCTCCTCGCTTTTTATAGCCAGTTGCAAATATTCCCTCGCCCTGCCCTTTTCTCCCAGGCCGAGGTAAATCATACCCATGTGATAGCTGACTGTAGGCCGGTCTCCAAGCTTTTCCTCAACCCCAAGCAGCAGATCTCTCGCCTTTTCAAGATCTCCTTTACGATAGTAAATCCATGCTGCGGTGTCTGCCACCTCGAGATTGTCCTTGAATTTTTCAACCAGAGGTGAAATGAGCTCCTCCGCTTTTGCCAGGTTTTCCTTTGTCGGCTCGTGCTCGGCGTAGTAAAAGGCCAGGTTGTTCGCTGCCACTGATGCATTGGGGTTTTTATCCAGCACTTCCTCGTAAATCGCTTTTGCTTTGTCGTATTCTCCTTTTTGCTCCAAAAGCGCTGCAATCAGCATGGCCATGCCGGAATTTCCCGGATTCAGTTCTCTTATTTTCTGATATTTTGCTATTGCCGTATCAATGGAGCCCAGAGACTGTTCAAGCCGGGCCAGGCTGAACAGGGCATCAGAGCTGTTCGGATCGATTTCAAGCCCCTTTTCAAAATTCTTGCGGGCAGCATCAAAATCCTTATTCGCAGCATGCAGCCTTCCTGACAAAACATAGTAGCTGGAATTCTCCGGGCTTCTAACAATCTGCTCGCTGCATCGATCAAGGGCTTGCCCCACCTTTTTTTCTTTCATTAGCATATCCAGCAACTGGCTCAGGGCCGGTACAAAATCAGCATCTGCCTTCAATGCTTTTTCAAAAAGAGCTGCTGCTTTTTCTCTCCTTTTCTCTATCAGTTCTACAATCCCGTTTTTATAGCAGACCGGAGCAGAATCAGGGGCAAGAGTTAAAAGGCGGCTAAAATACTTGCGGGCTCCTTCCACATCCTTTCTTGCCAGCGATATATCGCCAAGGGCCAGCAACGCCTGTCTGTCATCAGCATCGATCTCCAGGATTTTTTCCAGATGTTCTATTACTGGTTCAATCTTTCCCTTCCGCCTGTACACATCAGCCAGCCCGAATCGCGCTTGTTTTTCTTTGGGATTAATCTCGAGAATCTTTCTAAAAGTATCTTCTGCAAGCCCTGCCTCGTTGTTCAAAAAATACGCCCTGGCAAGATTCAAATAGGTTGGAATGTTTTGCGGGTCCTGGCGAAGAACAGCCCGGTACTCTGCAACAGCCCCTGCAAAATCCAGGCGGCCGGCCAGGATACCCCCTTTCAGGGAATGGGCGTTCATATCTGCGGGATTCTCCTTCAGGACTTCTTCCGCAAGCCTGAGTGCCTCATCTGCCTCTTTATCCTGATAACGTATATGAGCAATAAAAAGCTTTGCTTTTAAAACATCAGGCCCGGTGCGTACCCTTGTTATGAACTGCTCCAGCACTTCGAGCGCTTTATCCTTTGCTTCTGTCTGGAGATAATGACCGGCCAGCACTTCGCAGGGCCCGTATTTATCCGGCATATCTTTAATGGCCTTCTCCAGCACCCCGACCATCGCATCATTTTGCTCTTTTTCCTTGTAAAACTGGGCCAGGTAAAGATACAGCTTCATTTTATCCGGATTAGCCTCTATCAAACCCTGAAGGATCTTTTCCGCCTCCCTGCTCCTGTTCGTTTGGTTGTAAAAACGCGCCAGCAGTAATTTTGGCGAAACATTCTCAGGATCCTGGCTGATCAGGGTCTTGTATTCATCCTCAGCCGCTGAAAGATTACCCTCTTTTTCCAGAATCTGAATCATAAGAACTCTGGCGTTTTTATTTTTCTCATCTCTTGCCAGCAGATTCTGAAGCAAGTCTTTAGCTCCAGCCATATCGTTGCGCTTCATTCTCATAGCGGCAAGCATCAGAATAGGCGCATGCTTTTCAGGTTTTCTCTCTATGATCGACGTCAGAACAGCTTCCGCCTCTTCCTCTTTTTGATCTACTATAAGACAGGTAGCTTTCAACAAAACAGCCTCTTCATGATCCGGATCCTTTGTTAGAACAAAATCCGCCTTTTCCAAAGCCTTATCATTCTGCCTGGCTGCCAGCATAATTTTTCCAAGAGCCACCTGTGCGTCCAGCAGGTCAGGGTCAAGGTCAACTGCCTTAGACAGAATATTGTAGGCGCCTTTCCAGTTTTTTTCCTGCAATTCCACCATTCCGAGCATATAATAACCTTCTGCAAAGTCATTATCGATCTGCAGAGTGTTTTTAAACTCCAGCCGCGCCTTTACGTACTCTCCTTTTTCATAAAGAGCCTTTCCTCTCTCAAAAAACTTCATCTTCTTTTCTTCAGGACCATCGCACCCCAAAATCGCAACTGTTGTAAGCATGATCAAAAATACTAAGATAAATTTTCTAAAAATCATGTTTTTACCTCTCCGGCGTTATCTAAGATTTTTTCTGACACGGGTCGCCGATGGCGACACAGGATTTGCACGGTCATTTTTTTCTTTGTTTGTTGTAAGAATTCCGTAAAGCAAATTCTTCCAACACTCAAGCCCTTCGGGCAAAAGCCCAAATCTTTATCCGTGTTAATCCGTGCAATCCGTGTCTATAATATTCTCTGACACGGGTCGCTTGCAGCGACACAGGATTTACACTGCCCAACACCCAAGCCCTGCGGGCAGAATGCTCAGGTAGTCGTGAAATTAAGCGCTTTTCTTGTAACTTATCCCTCCTCCTGCTTCAGCAGGATGGGATGCCGGAAGAACCAAAACACTTTGATTCTTTCGGCAAATCTTTATCCGTGTTAATCCGTGCAATCCGTGTCTAAATACTTTTTCTTTTTTTCTGCCAGTTCATACAGAATCAAGCACTTTCCTCTTGACCTGAACCGAAGGCCCAAAGTTAATCAACAGTCCCACTTCAATCCCTGTACCCTTCAGATAATTAACCAGCTGAACTTCATGGATATCATTGATTTCTTTGACAGCTTTTAATTCTAATATGACTTTATCTTCCACCACAATATCACAAATATAATCCCCAACAATCTCAGATTCGTATTGTATCTTTAAGGGTCTCTCACTCTCCGCCCGAATCCCTCTTTTCCTGAGTTCAATCATCAGCGCATTCTGATAGACTTTTTCCAAAAACCCATACCCTAAGACTTTGTGTACCTGATAAGCAGCGTCAATGATTTGATGAGTAAGCTCTTTATACTTCATTATGCTTCTCCTTCCCGCTCCAGCGGGCCTGTCCGCCTCTGGAGGGATGGAATGCCGGAGGAATCAAGGCCTGCCCCGTGGAATTGAAGTTGAGTTATTCCTCTGGGGTGCCTTGATTCTTTCGGCACTAAACAACACCGTGTTAATCCGTGAAATCCGTGTCTAATATTATTCTTTTTCACTTCTTTCCCTTCAGCCTTTTACCTAAAACACAAGCCCTCTCACAGCAATGACCCCCAGGGCGGCTACGGTAGCCAGCCCAAGTTGGTCCAGCCTTGCCCGAAGTTCAAGCATAAGCACATCACAGCTAAAGAAAAAGACTATTATCTTTGCAGCCAAAAGGCCCATGTTATAGCTTTGGATCTGTTCGTCGGGCAGATTCGGCACCACCATGGCGATAAAAATGATCAAAAAGTCCATAGGAGTGATCCTGAGCCCCATCGTTCTTCTGGATAATCTAAGCGTGAGGATCACAAAGAGTGCCATGACTCCAAACGAAAGGTTATAAAGATATCTGGCCTGTCCGTTCATCCAGACCGCCATATTTGCTTCGCCCAGATATATCACAAAGATAACCAGAAGGTATATGGTAATTCGGAGCGCACCTGCCATCCATTGCTTTCCGGCAAGCCTCGTAACAAGGAGCATGCCCCCGAAAGCTATTGCAGAGAACGAAAGATACGCCGGTATGGTCTTGGGAAGAAAACAGGAAAACAACATGAGAGCGATAAACAATAAACAAGCTGCCCTAAAAGAGGCTTTGATAAAAACCTGTTTCTCCTTTAGTTCCTTTAGCTTTCCTTTGATCACCCTGTCCAGAAGACCATGGCGTTTGAACTTAAAACCTGACCTGTCCGCTGCAACAAGACCCAATAAAATAAGACCGGAAAAAATAATATAACCGAATAGTAGAAGCCATTCAGAATAAAACCTGAAAAGAAAAGCAGCGCTGACGAGAAAAGCCTGTATGATGTAAATCGTAAAGACAGCCTCTGTGTGAAAAAGACCCAGCCTGATGAGCTTGTGATGGAGGTGATTTTTATCTGCCATAAAGAGTGACCTCCTTTTAGCTGCCCGCTCGCACATCACAGTTACTGTATCAAATACCGGAAAGCCTAAAAGGATCAGAGGTAAAATGGGACTGAGCGGTGTATTGCCCTGGGTGAGCTTTAACGAGAGAGTTATGGCGGTAAAACCAAGAAACTGGCTTCCGGCATCGCCCATAAACACAGTTGCAGGATATGTATTGAACCTGAGAAATCCAAAGATCGCCCCTGCTATTGCTATTGACAGCATGGCAATGACGGTATTTCCTCCGCAATAGGCCAGGTATGCTATACACAAAAAGCTCAGAATGCATATTCCGCCCGCAAGGCCGTCCAGACCGTCAGCAAGGTTAATGGCGTTCGTCACCCCAACAATAACGATGAGGGTCAACGGTATCGCTAACAGGTCGGGAAGCAGCACACCAACAGGAAGAAGCATACCCAGGGACTTGATCTTTACTCCTCCATAGAGAATCACAACAATGGCCGCAGCAATCTGACCTGCAAACTTGGCCTTGTATCCCAGGTCTTTAAAATCATCAACCAGCCCTAAAAGCACCACGATACCTGCGCCGATTAAAAGCGCTATCGCAAACTTATCTGCCGGCGTCCACAGAAGAACAGGGATAAGCACACCCAGCGCCATAGCGATCCCACCGCTCTTTGGCATAGGGCGATCATGGACCTTCCTGTCGCCAGGATAGTCCAAAACCTTCACCCTTACTGCCAGTCTCCTGAAAACCGGTATCAGGGCAATAGTGATGAACATGGATATGAGTAAGGTGGAAAAATAAATCATAAAACCGATTCGTTAAATTGTCGAGTCGTTAAATCGTTAAATTGTTAAATAGTTAAATCGTTAAATCGTTAAGTCGTTGAGTCGTGGTTGACGTTGTGCTTTCAAAGCTCAGTTGTTTTCTTCTTTTCTGCGTTTCAAATACTTTATGTATCCATTTAGTATCTGGATTGCAGATTTTATTTGCTCTATAACCTTCTCGGCATAATCAGCATCAATATATTCACACTCATGTGCTACGTCTAAGTGATCGATCAGTTCATAAAGAGAGCCTCTCGACTGCCTGCAAAACTGTATGTTTTCCTGGTAATGAAAACGCCCATAACCTTCTGCTATACAAGCGGTCGCGGACCTTGATGCCCTGACCATCTGATCAGATAATCTGAATTTTTCCTCGTTTGGGAAATCCTTACACAAATCCCATATTTTTTTCCTTATCTCCCTGCACTGCTGCCAAACTTCCAAGTCTCGAAAATCATTATACTTTCTATCTGCCACCATTTCACCATTTAACAAATCAACCATTTAACGATTCAACTAATCCCCATATCCTACCCCGGAATAAATTCCCCAAGCACCGGAACTATCTCCCTCGTAAACTCCTGGAGCCTTTCTTCAGCGTCTTTCAGTTTCTCAGATTCATACACGGGTGTTATGAGGCGCACCAGGGCGCCGTCTGTTCTCTGTTTTGTAAGAGCATCCCAGAAGACAAAGATCTTCAACTGGTAAGCATTGGTAAGAATGCGACCCCGCTGGGGAAACCAGTAATAGGAAAGCTGCTTGTACGCATCCTTTTGCATAAAGGCACGATTAACCTTCATGAATCCGCCATCATTAGCTGACAATGGAATGGTCGCGGCACCCGCCTGATTGAAGATCCAGCCGCTTCCGGGAAGGCAGGTTTCCGGAGAATGGATTGACTCTCCCTTTCTCTGGCTCTCATAATAAGCCACATAGAAGTTGACAGTTCTTCCGAGTTTGTCATGAAAGTCGATAGTCACATAGTCGCTTAAATCCAGAGCATCAATGAACTTTTGCTCCATGCTTTGCTGCACGCCCGACCATTGGCCGACATTCATCGGAAAATATTCAAACGATTTCTTGATCGGAATCTTCTCTCTAAATTCAACCCCATGAGACAGACCCAGAGTAGCACTCAAAAGAATCACCGCTACAATAAACTGGGGTGGACTGAAAGGGGCTTTCAGCCAGGTTGATTGGTTGATTGGTTGATTGGTTGAATTAGTAGACGACTCAACCAGTTCCTCAGCTTCCAAGCCTTCCAGCCTTCCAGCCTCCTGCCGCTTTGAACCTTGAACCTTGAACCCTGAACCTTGAACCTTCTTTAATATCCACATCAGCAGTAAAAGGGCAGCTAATGCGGTCATAAATATAAACCACCCGGAAAATCCGTGGAAAAACCCTTCAGCAACCTTGGCGCCCCAAATCTGGTGAAGAATACCCGTTAATGCGATACGCAGGCTGTTGGTAATAATAGAGAGAGGTATCGTGGAAATAACAATAATGGCCCTTTTCCAAAAGGCAGCACGGAAAAAGTAAGCCAGAAGAATCCCCAGGACAATAAGGGGAAACAAATACCGGAGACCGCTGCACGCATCCACCACCTGAAGTTGGGTAAAACCCAGATCAATAATATTTCCCTCCCGGTACGCAGACATGCCGCAAACCTGCATCATGGCCACGCCTAACTGGGAAGAAATCAACTGGAGATTAACCGAAATCTTGTTATACAGGAAACTGGGGAGTGGGAACATGGTCAGGATGAGGATAAAAGCAAAACCAATGGCCTTTAATTTTTCCCAGCCAAGATGCATCCAGGAAAGCCCCACCATTACCAGCCAGAAAGAAATATAAAGGGTCAAATATTCTCCGCCCAGCTCTCCAAGCCAGAAAAGAACAATCCCTGCACCAAATGGCAACATGCCCCACCATGAAGAAACCGAAGGCAGATTGACCAGCCTGTTTCTCTTTTCCCATATCAGGTAAAGTACCACAAAGGGAATCAGGTAGCAGTAACTGTAGTCATCTCTTTTCCACCCTGAAATCATGACAACAAGAGAGGAATAATAGACTCCGATCAGCAGAAGCCCGTACAGGACGATCTTTGCCAGACCGGCAGGCTTAACAATTTTCATGGCTTTCAAATTAATCTTCATAGGTTTTTACAAAAAGAATTCTCTGACACGGGTCACCGATGGAGAGCTTTGCAAAACTCTCATTTTCGGTCGATTCTGGTCATTGCGAGGAGCAAGGCGACGCGGCAATCTCGTGGCTTATCAATGTGTTATGAGATTGCTTCGCTTCGCTCGCAATGACAATACTGGGGTTATGCAAAGGTCTCCGATGGCGACACAGGATTTACACGGATTATATTTTTGCTTTGAGCCTTTGAGCTTCAGCCTTCAGCCTTCTGCCTTCTGCTTCCGTGTCTAATATTTTCTCCGACCTGCTGACCTCCGCCCTCTGACCTCTGACCCCCGCCCGCCTCGCAAGCGAGAGCGTTGCGGGCAGGTCTGATCCCCACCTTCAATACCTTACCCAATAACCCAGCAATTTCACCATTTCTTCCAGAATCAGTTTGATCCGATGTGCTTGCAGATAGTGTCCAATTTCAGCCGCTTCAGGCTGGGCAGAAATATATCTTATTTCCTTTCCAGCACCCTGGAAGACAGTCTCAAAAGACCATTTGACACGCCGCAGATGCCACCAGTCGCTGACAACTAAAGCCGAATTGATTTTGTGCTCTTCCATGAACTTGCGGCAATATTGAGCTTCCTCGAAAGTATTTTTCGGGATACTGGTAACGTAAATATTGGAAGAAGAAACTCTGTTTTTCAGAAAATAATCGGGAGACTGATGTAGTAAAAGAAGTTTTTGGGCATATTTCTCATTATAAAGCTTCAGCGATTTTTCTTGCCGTGCTCGGGTATTTCCACCCAAACAGATAATCAAATCCGATCTCTGCTCAGTATCACCCACGGACCAAAAAATGACGACAGCATATAACCCGGCCGTCAATGCCCCTAAAATCAGCAAAGTTATCAGAAGAATTTTTAATTTGGGCGAGCATAATAACATATGGTGATTTACCCAAAAGTGTTTACCCCGTTAAATGCGTAGCCTATTTAACTGGGGCCTTGAGCTGAAATGTATCCACAGATTACGCAGACCCGCCTGCCATGCGTTGTAATTGCGTTGACATAGTAAACGTTTGTAGGCACCCGATTATGATACTTCGTTAAATCCATACAAAGGCATTGCGGGCAGGTTACACAGATTTATTAGTGTAAATGAGCCTCTTGTATTCTAGTGACCTGGCTCCGAAGTTAATCAAAAGGCCAACCCTCAGTCCGGTGGCCTTGAGATAATTGATGAGTTGTGCTTCTTCAATACCAGACAGTGCGCCCAACGCTTTAATTTCTACCTGCCCGCCATCGCAAGCCAACATCATTATACCGTCTCAAAGAAAGAATTCCAGCCGACTCTTCAAGAACCGTCTTCCAAATCCGGTTTTGAAGTATTTTTCCCTTTTGATCGCATCTCGTTCATGCAAACATGCCTCATAATAGATCAGCTTCAAAGGACGTCTATTTGCAGTTGATTTTACTTTTCCTGTTTTATGTTTTTCTAACCTCTCTCTCAAATTTTTTGTGAATCCTATATAAAACTCTTCGTCCTTTTCGCTCAATAAGACATAGGTGTAAAACATTGAAAAATTAATTCCTTGACTCGCTCAGGCGAGGCGGGCGGGCAATAATTTCATCAAAACAAACATAATCCGGCTGGTACATCTTAGCTAACGGTTTACCTTTGTACAATATTTCTACGGCCGGCTGTGATTTGAAAGGTATTTTTTGTATCCCGAATTCTCTCTCCAAAGCCTCCTGATAAACCGCCTCAAGAAAACCGCACCCCAACTCTTTATGCACTTCAATTGCTGCTCCTATTATTGCATAAGTTTTTTTATCTCTCATATTTTTAACCTGCCCGCTCGTGCCTTGCAATGGCAGGCGGGTCCGTGTAATCTGCGTAATCTGCGGATCAAAACAGCCTTGAGCTGAAATGGGTAAAAAGATCGGCGTAGATTTAAGATTTCTCTCCCATAGCCTCCTTGGTTCTTCCCGCATTTTAGCCCCCAGGAGTTAAAAAGTTAAGTGCGACCCTTACTTATTGAGACCTTTGCAGAACGCGACATTTTTTTGTCAGGCAAGGAAGGCAAAAATTTTAACCGGAGGAATACATTGAGTATTTCGAGGATTAAAATTTGAAGCCTGACGCCGCATCACGGAAAAATGGCAGTTATTCAAAGGTCTCTTATTGTCCACTTATGCCGTACGAACCCATTTTGAACGCTTTGGTGAGACTATAACAAGATGATTTTTAAATTGCCCTGAAGAATAAAGGCATAAAAACGGCAGGAGAAGCTTTATAACATTTTCGGATGTGGTGGGATTGATCTTCAGTCGAATTACACCTGGATGTTTACTAAGCGGGAGGATTACCCAATCGCCAAAATGTTCATCAAGAGTAACAAGAATTCGTTTTTCTGCAATCGCTTTTTGCAATATCTGATGGTCATCTGCTCGGGCCTGGCCGACTTCTGACGCACGCATAACATCGTAACCTTCACCACGCAAAGCGTGAGCTACATCCAGTTGAAACATTTGATCCAGATAAAGCTTAAAGCGTTCAGGCATAGGCTGCTCTGATCTCTGTGTGATCAAGCGATGCCCTGGCATAAAGCAAAGCCGCCTGGATGTCTTCCTTCTTCAATTCCGGATAACCGGCCAGCAAAGTATCCCAGGATTCACCCTCTGCTATCTGTTCCAAAATAACAGAGACAGGAATACGGGTTCCTTTAATCACAGGCCTCCCATTGCAAACTCTTGGATTAATCTCAATTCGATCCATTGGAATCATGGCAAATACCTCCCGACAAATTTCTCTTATCGTACCTGTTCACGATATTTATGTCAACTTCGGAGTTAAGAGCAGGATTATTTCCCATCCGCGCCTGCCCCGTTAAATGTTTTTTCTTTTTATTTAACTGGGGTTAACCTGCCCGCTATGCCTGGAGCCCTTATCGAATCCCATCCAACTATATTGCTCAGTAAATCCAGTATCCTTATCAGAACTTCTATGAGCTATGGCAGGCGGGCCTGCCCGCTCGTGCCTTGATTCCTCCTACCTTTAGCCTTCAGCCTTCAGCTTCCGTGTCTAATATTTTTCTTTTTTCAATTCTTTCATCTGTGTAATCTGCGTAATCTGCGGACCAAAAGTGCCTTGAGCGGAAATGGGTAGGGGGTAGTTTTAAAAAAAATCAATTCCTGACAGACGTCTATATACTTGCGGTTGATAAACGAGTTACATTCAATTCGCTACGATGTTGCTCTGCTTGCCATAAATCATATTGTGCTTGCTGATTCATCCAGCTTTGCGCTGTGGTATCAAAAGCAATAGATAGCCGTACAGCCATCTCGGGACTAATACGGATACGACCGTTCAAGATGCTGGATAGAGTTTTTCGGCTGACACCTAATGCCTTTGCTGCATCAGTAATAGTCAAGTTCAAAGGCTCAAGGCACAATTTTTTAAGAATTTCTCCAGGATGTGGGGGATTATGCATCAACATTATATTACCTCTCAATATTATTTTTTTCCTCAGTGGTAGTCCTCGTAATCTACCAACTCGGCATGTTCACCAACAAATTTAAATGTTATGCGCCAGTTACCGCTTACCTTGACCGACCAGATGCTCTTACGATTACCGCTCAATTCATGAAGGTTCAAACCAGGGAGACTCATATCTTTGGGACAGGTTGATGCATTTAGTCTACCTAAGATTAAACGCAAACGTTCAGCATGTTTAGGTTGAATTCCTGCCTTGATGCCCTTCGTAAAGAATCTCTCTAAACCTTTGTGCTTAAATTGTTTGATCATCTATTAATTCTCTGTAACAGCTACATCCAAAGATTAATAATTTTTTAAAAATATAGAAATGTTACTGGGTTGTCAACCCATCGTTGGACTGTGAGACCTTTGAAAAATGTTCAATTTTGTTCAAGTTCAAGGAAGGCGAAAATATAGCGCTAAAGCTTCACTTCGTGCAAATGCAGGAATACATTGAGTATTTCGAGGCTTAAAATTTGAGTCTGACGCTGACACGAAGTGAAGCTTTAGCGCTAATTGGTCAAAAGGGGGCGTTTTGCAAAGGTCTCACTGTGTGTTACAAAAACTCTGGCATAAACCCAACATGGAAAAACCGGTTCTTCTGATCTCAGCCTTCAGCTTCCGTGTCTGAAATATTCCCCCTGACTTGTTTGATCTTTTCTTTTATTATCCACCACAAAAAGATCGGCGTAGATTTAAGATTTCTCTCCCAAAGCCTTCTTGGTTCTTTACCTGTTTTTATCCAAAAATCAGAAGATCGTTTCTTAGTGCCTGCATAAAAGTCAAAAACAGCGCCAATTGCGACAATAAATGGAACCGGCAGCTTTGATTGGTTTTCATAGATCCATTTTTCCTGCTCAGATTCCCTTAAGCCTTTACAAGTCCCTCAACCTCACGAACAAGCTCAGAAAGATTGGGGCGGCTAAAGCTTATCTCACGTGCGGGAACACGGTTGTGTTTGATGTTGGGTGGCACATGCTTATGGTGCGGGAATGTCGAAGCCAAAGTTTGGTCGTTGGGATGCGGAAAATCATCATACCAATACAATCGTTCCCCACGCTGATAAACTTCGTATCCATACGACGTGATTAATCCCGTCTCAAAATCGAGTTCTTCTCTCATGCGCAAAGAAAAACCGTTTGAGAACAAAACTTCTCCTTCGGCAGTTCCTGTGTATGAGCTGTCTGACCAAACCATCACTGTGGAACGTATTACAGAAGGGCGGTCCAGCAGATCTGCAACAAACCGGCTGTAATTAGCAAGTGACTTGAGTGAATTATCGGCCATTATTAGTAGGCTGGCTGAACACGCAAAGTTTCAGATAGGTCTCGTTGCTGGATTTGTTTGGTGTACACTTCTTTGCGCCTTAGCCATGTTTCGTAAATTCCCTTCCAACGGCTGAAGTCAGCACGGCTTTCGTCATAATCATCATAGCGTGACAACTTGCCCGCCATAAGAGCGGCATATAAATCTTCGCTCAGAATGCCATATTTCTCTTCGTAAAGGGTCAACCGGCGTTCGAGTAATTTCATTTCAATAACCAGTTCGTGAATCTCCATTTATACCTCCCGATAAATTTCTCTTATCGTACCTGTTCACGATATTTATGTCAACTTCGGAGTTAAGAGCAGGATTATTTCCCATCCGTGCCTGCCCCGTTAAATGTTTTTTCTTTTTATTTAACTGGGGTTAACCTGCCCGCTATGCCTGGAGCCCTTATTGAATCCCATCCAACTATATTGCTCAGTAAATCCACTATCCTTATCAGAACTTCTATGAGCTATGGCAGGCGGGCCTGCCCGCTATGCCTGGAGCCCTTATTGAATCCCATCCAACTATATTGCTCAGTAAATCCACTATCCTTATCAGAACTTCTATGAGCTATGGCAGGCGGGCCTGCCCGCTATGCCTGGAGCCCTTATTGAATCCCATCCAACTATATTGCTCAGTAAATCCACTATCCTTATCAGAACTTCTATGAGCTATGGCAGGCGGGCCTGCCCGCTCGTGCCTTGATTCTTCCTACCTTCAGCCTTCAGCCTTCAGCCTTTAGCCTTCAGCTTCCGTGTCCAATATTTTCTTCGCCCTTGTTTCTGTCCACTGACCTCCGCCCTCTGATCCCCGCCCGCCTCGCAAGCGAGAGCGTTGCGGGCAGGTCTGATCTCAGCCTTCAATATCTTACCCAATAACCCAGCAATTTCACCATTTCTTCCAGAATCAGTTTGATCCGATGTGCTTGCAGATAATATCCGGTTTCAGCCGCTTCAGGCTGGGCAGAAATATATCTTATTCCCATTCCCGTACCCTGGAAGACAGTCTCAAAAGACCATTTGACACGCCGCAAATGCCACCAGTCGCTGACAACTAAAGCCGAATTGATTTTGTGCTCTTCCATGAACTTTTGGCAATATTGAGCTTCCTCGAAAGTATTTCCCGGAACACTGGTAACGTAAATATTGGAAGAAGAAACCCCGTTTTTCAGAAAATAATCGTGAGACTGATTTGTTAAAAGAAGTTTTTGGGCATATCTCTCATTATAAAGCTTCAGCGTTTTTTCTTGCCTTGCCCGGGTATTTCCACCCAAACAGATAATTAAATCCGATCTCCGCTCAGCATCAGCCACAGGCCAAAAGATGACGACAGCATATAAGCCGACCGCCAATGCCCCTAAAATCAGCAAAGTTATAAGGACAATTTTTAATTTGGGAGAGTATAACATGTGGTGATTTACCCAAAACAGCCTTGAGCGGAAATGGGTAAGATTGGTCTTTCCGCCTCAATGTGATTCAAAGCTTCTCAGATCTGATTTTTACCCAAATGTGCTCAAGGCTGGTTTGGGTAAAGAGCATGATGTATTTTCATGTCTGGGGTTTCAGAATATTGTAAACGGTCTTCCTTGATATGCCGAGTCGTTCCGCAATCTCCCCGCGCTTGTAACCACGAGCAATAAGTTGTTCTATGAGATGTTTCTTAGCTTTTGGGGTTTCAGGTTTGTTGGAAAATTGGCCTGTCCTCATGGTTTCAATCTGCTTTTCCAATTCTTCTATGTCTAATAAATCTATTCCCGAAAATCCTGCAATCTGCTTTTTCACAGCAATCCGCTTAAAAAGTGAAGGGAATATAGATGCAAGTTTTGAAC
>Ga0180732_1001545_pt1 | contig 13966 bp, 15 predicted proteins | sample KR11_01MetaG_FD_148674 | JGI IMG/M metagenome (GOLD analysis project Ga0180732, IMG submission 148674) | Groundwater microbial communities from the Olkiluoto Island deep subsurface site, Finland - KR11_0.1 MetaG | ecosystem: Environmental > Aquatic > Deep subsurface > Groundwater | place...
ATTCGGGTCGTCCCCGCTTTTAATTAAATTTATTTCTGTTTGGATTGCATTATCCACCACAAAAAACATTCCCGGCCAGCTGGTTCTTTGGCCTAAAATATTTATTTCCACCCTGCCTGATATGGCATTAGCCGGCACTTTGAACTCAATATACTTGCCGGTCCAGCTGACTAAATTTTCTTCACTGATTTTTTCCCCGGACAAAACCACTGAACTTTGTTGATGCAAGCCACCCAAATTTTCTCCGTGAATTAAAACAGAATCGCCCGTTTTACCGAAAAAATGATCCACTAAATATATTTTTGGCGGTCCTTGCGGCGTTTCAAATTTAGTCGTAATTGCTTCTGGTGACGGTTTAATTAAAGCCGCTTCTGATTTAGTTCTGGTTCGGTTGTTAGCTACCTGAATACTGATCGGCACCATTATCACCATCAATAAAAACGCGCTTAAGCCAATTACTTTTTTCCAGGACAGTTTATAAAACCAGTGCAACAAACGCGTACTAAACTTCATAAGTTATTTTATCCTGCTAATTATTATACTCTGGTCTTCAGCATCAAACAAAATATTAAACTGATCAAAGAAACCAATTCTGCCTAAAATATTGCTGGCTTGAGGGTTTTCCGAAAACACCACCGGGATCACTACTTCTTCATTGCCGATCATCAGCACAAACTCGCCCCGGTAGGCAAAAGTTTTTTGGCCGGCAAAACCTTCAATAGTGATTCTGGGCAGCTCGCTTAAATTAACCCCCAGATCTTCAGCCATGGTTTTCGGCACCGCCGAAACCACTGCGCCGCTGTCAATTAAAAACTCAACATTTTTATAGCCGGTAATAGTTTTTACCGGAATTTTTACCTGCGGATTAATCGCATTGCCGAAGTGTTTATATAAAGTTTGCTGATAGGGAATAGTCAAAATAACGCCGTCGGCCTGATTAATTAAACCGCTAAAGCCAATTTTTACCTTTGCCTGGTTAATCTGGGCGTTTTTCTTCTGCCAGGCAAACCCCAAACCAACCACCAAAATTATTCCTACAAAAACAACAATTTTTAAACCGGCAACCAGTTTCCAGTTAACTTCGGTTTGCTGATATAATTTAAACGCCATCAGTTTATTATATCAAAATGAAAAAACTCTCTACTGCAATTTTGCTTTTGTTAATAGCAATTGGTTTAACCGGCTTCACTGCCAAACCGTCTGCTTCCCACCCCACTGTCAAATTTGACAAGACCATTTATCTTGACGGCCAGATTGACGGCGATGTGCTTCTTTTTGCCAACGAAGTCACTGTTAATGCCACCATCAGCGGTGACTTAATTGTTTTTGCCGCCCAGGCCAATATTCAGGGTAGTATCCGGGATAATCTGCGGGTGGCTGCCGGACAACTTAGTTTAAATGCCGTTGTTGGCGACGATGTTAGTTTGGCCGCCGGCCAAATAGAAATTAGCCAAAATACCAAGATTAATAATAGTTTTATTGCCGCCGCCGGCCGGGTCCGCTTTGACGGCCAGGCCAACCAAGACGTTACCATTTTTGCCGGGTCTGTTGATATTTTTCCTCACGCAAAAATTGATGGCAATCTTAATCTTAATTATGGCCGGCCTCCGGTTATCAGTTCTCAGGCTCAAATTGCCGGTCAAATTAATCAGACTTTAAAGCCCGAATTGGCTCAAAATACCCGCCTCAAAAAATTTATGCCTCAGTTAAAACCTGCCTTCAAAACCATTACCGGCCTGATTCTTTTAGAAAAACTGGCCTCTCTGACAATTGAAATATTAATTGGCTGGTTATTAATTGTTCTTTTACCTCAATTAGCCAAACAACTGCTTAGTTTAGGTCTAAAACAGCCTGGTGCCGCCATTGGCTGGGGTTTATTATTTTTAACCGTTGTCCCCCTTTTAGCCTGCCTTTTTATCATTACTTTAATCGGTATTCCTTTAGGCGTGGTCACGATTTTAATTTATATTGTGTCTCTCTCGCTGGCCAAGTTATTAGCCGGTCTTAGTCTGGGCAGCCGCTTGTTAAAAGATATCCGGTTTCAAAAACCTTACTTAAGCCTGGTTTTGGGTTTGGCTATCATGGCAATTTTGCAGCTTATTCCTGTTTTCGGCTGGCTGGCTTATTTTATTTTAATCCTCTTTGGTTTGGGCATTTTAACTCTGCAGGAAAAAACTCTTTTAACCCGCTTGAAGAAATGAACCAGATTGTTAAACTTCAATTAATCGCTTTTACCTGTTTTTGTCTATACTTTGTTTCCCGCTTCATCGGTATTAGTAATCTGTCTTTAACAGTTTGGCAGCAAGTTTATTGGGGCAATGTGCTTAAAGACAGTTTCTTTTTAGGCCTCTCTTCAATGCTGATTTATTATTTATTTAATTTACTGCGTCAACGTCAAAAAAACGGTCCCACAATTATTACCAGCCATACCTTAAAAATCTGCCTTTATGCTGTTTTTGGTTTTTTATGGTTAGCGATTGTTCTGCACCTTATTTTTGACTCAGCTAAAATAATTTTTCCTTTAAATCAGTTTGCTTTTTATCGGTTTTCCGATTTATTAGATGAAACTATTAGTCACATTTTTATGTATCTGCCTTTTGTTTTAATCTCAATTATTAGTTTATTTTTAGAAATAGAGCGGCCTTGTCCAAAGATTTTAACTCAACCAGAAACGATAATTACTTATATTTTCAGTTTTATTTCCGGTTTAATGTGGGGGGTTAATTTAACCGAAGGCCGGCTATCTTTAATTACCAGTTTCCCGGCCATGTTAATTTATCTTGGCTTAATTGTTTATTTATTTAAGAAATTTAAATTAAATTTTAAATATCATCCCTTGAGTTTGACTTATACTATTTTTTATTTTGCCGGTTCTGTCGCTTTTGCTGGTTGGGGGTTATTTTTTGGCTCGTTTCCGGAATTCTTTAATTATTTAAAGTAGTCAAGACTATGAATAAAATCATGCTGGCAACGCAAAATAAAGATAAATTAAAAGAATTTCAAGCCTTGCTTCAACCGTTTCATTTCCACCCCCTTCCGCCTCCTAAAAAGTTACCGGTTTTAGAAACCGGTCAGACCTTCAAAGCCAATGCTCTTGTCAAGGCCAAGGCTTATGCCCGGTTTTTTAATCTGCCGGCGGTAGCCGACGACTCTGGTTTATGTATTGATTATCTCAACGGCCGGCCGGGGATTAACTCTCACCGTTTTGCCCTTAATGGTTTTCCTGCCGCCCGTCAAAAGATTTTAAAACTCATGCAGCATTTGCCCCAATCTCAAAGAACGGCCCAGTTTGTCTGCTGTTTAGCCTACTTTAATCCGCAAACAAAAAACTGCCGGATTTTTACCGGTAAAACCAAAGGCTTTATTGCCGGAAAAGAGATTGGCAGGAATGGTTTTGGCTATGATCCGATCTTTTTTTGCCCGGCTTTAAACAAAACTTTTGGGGAAGCTTCTATGCTTGAAAAAAATCAATTCAGTCATCGGGCTAAGGCTTTAAAAAAATTGTTAACATTCCTAAAACAATCAGCAGCCCCAAAGTAATTAAACCGGTTTTCAGCCAATCTTTGATAATTAAATTTTTTTCAGTTGGCTCTGCGGCCTCTGGTTTTGCGGCTATTGCCGCCGGCTCCGGCTTTTTTAACTGCGCTTTTATTTTTTCTTTTCTTGTTCTTCTTTTGCTCATACGTTTTTTATTATATAATCGAACCTATATGGTACTCAACTCTATTTTGATCGAGTGGTTAATTTTACTTCTCCTTTTTTGGTTAACTGTTGTCACGGTTTTATTAATCCAAACCATGCTTCATTACCGCCGTCTAACCAAAAACATTACCAAAAAAGACCTCAAAACAATTTTGTCTCAGATTTTAAGTCAGCTTGATTTAAACGAGAAAGAAATTGTTCAGTTGAAAAAAACCTTAAATCAGGTCAAAATTAATCTCAGGTCCAGTTTGCAAAAAATTGGCTTTGTCCGCTTTAATCCTTTTTCTCAAACAGGCGGGGATCAGAGCTTTTCTTTAGCCCTGCTGGATGATAAAGATAACGGCTTAGTGATCAGTTCACTGCACTCGCGCGAAACCACCCGGCTTTACACCAAGACTATCAAAGCCGGCAAGGCCGAAGGTTATGAATTATCCAAGGAGGAGAGTAAGGCGATTCAAATTGCCAAATAAACTATCATTATGACGACTGCCAAATCAAAATTACTATTAATCTTATTAAGCTTAGGCGTTTACCTTTTGTCTGCCGGTATTGCCTATGCTGTTTTTACCGCTTCCGGTTCCGGAACTATTTTTACCTCGCCTTTGACTGATACTGCCAACAACCCGGCCGAAGTTAATAATAACCGCAAGGCTTTAATTGAAATAACCGGTTCAAAATCAGAAGTTTGTCCTTTAAACGGCGCTAAGTTTACTAAAGCCGAGAAAAATATTTGGGAAATCCGCCGGCCTCTGGCAGTGATGATTGAAAATCATCTGGAAGCCCGGCCTCAGTCAGGCTTGTCCGACGCCGATATTATTTATGAAGTCGTGGCTGAAGGCGGCATTACCCGCTTTATGGCTCTCTATTATTGCCAGGCGGCCGCTTACGAAACAACGCTCGGACCGGTGCGCAGCGCCCGGACCTACTATATTGATTGGGCTTCAGAATACAACCTGCCTCTTTATGCCCATGTTGGCGGTGCCAACACTCCCGGTCCGGCTAACGCCTTAGGTCAACTTAATGGCTATGGTTGGTCCGGCGCTAATGATCTAAACCAGTTTTCCATCGGTTACCCGACTTTTTGGCGCGATTATGAACGGCTCGGACGGACCGTCGCCACCGAACACACCATGTATTCCACCACCGAAAAGCTTTGGGCCATCGCTGCCAAACGCGGTTTTACCAACCTTGATCCGGAAAAAAACAACTGGCTTGACGATTTTACGCCCTGGAAATTTGCCCAAGATGAAGCCGGGGCCGGCAATCAGGGCGCTGTTCAAACAATCAGTTATCCCTTTTGGGAATATGCAGACTATGATGTCAGTTGGCAGCATGATAAGGACAAGAATATTTACACTCGTTCTAATGGCGGCCAGCCTCATCAGGACTTAAATACCGGCCAGCCCTTAACTGCCAAAAATCTCGTGGTCCAGTTGGCTACTGAAAGAAATGCTAATGACGGCTATGAAGGGAATGTGCATTTGCTCTACGGCACTATCGGTAAAGGCAAAGCCTACATTTTTAAAGACGGTCAGGCAATTGAAGGCAGTTGGGTTAAAGCCAAACGCCTTAGCCGGACTATTTTCTCTGATGCTCAAGGGAAAGAAATTCTTTTCAATCCGGGTAAAATCTGGATTTCAGTTTTGCCGGTTGGCACCAAGGTAACTTATTAAGCCTGCCAAAAAGGAGTTAAGTTATGGCAGAGTTGCAAGATTTATTTGTCTCTAAAGTCAGGGTGAAGTTAATTCAGGCATTTCTTAATCAGCCTCAGGAAATGTTTTACGTCCGCCAGCTGGTGCGTTTGATCGGAGAAGAAATTAATGCCGTCAGGCGCGAGTTAAGCCGGATGGAAAAACGGGGACTGGTTAAAAAAGAAGCCCGGGCCAACCGCCTCTATTATTTCTTCAATAAATCTTATCCATTTTATCAGGAATTAATTTGCTTAACCGCCAAAACCGTTGGCTTAGGCGCCGAGATTATCAAACACAAAAATGCTTTGGGCAACTTAAAGTTTGCGCTTTTATCCGGCCGTTTTGCCCGGAGAATGCCCAGGAAATCAGAAGAAGATATTGACCTGTTATTAGTCGGCAGCATTAATTTAAATACTTTAAATCAACTGGTCCGTAAAGCCGAATCCCAGCGGGAAAAAGAAATTAACTATGCGCCGATGACCGTTGAAGAATTTGAATTTAGAAAACAAAGGCGCGATCCGTTTTTACAAAAAATTTTAATGGCCGGCCGGGTAATGTTAATCGGCGATGAGGAGGAGATGGTCGGCTAAGACCTTGAGCGAAGTCGAAAGGTAATATAAATATGAACCAAAAAGTCATGCGTGTCGGCAATAGTATCGGCGTCACTGTCCCCAGCCAGTTTGTCAAAGCCGTTGGCGTCCGCGTCGGTGATTATGTTAAAGTCAAAACCATTTTAGAAACCGGCCAGGTCATCTATACCTTCCAGGGGGCCAAACAATTATCTCTTAATTCCTTGCCTAAGCAATAATATATATGAAGCAATTCCGGTGGCGCTTATGGTTTATTTTGGCTTTAACCGCCGCCGCCATCGCCGTTAATTTAATCCCCAAATATACTTTAAAAACCGGCCTTGATCTTCAGGGCGGCACTCATTTATTACTGCAGGCAGACATGGACAACATTGATCCGGCTGACAGGAATACTGCCTTGGAATCAGTCAAGCAGGTTATCAGCCGCCGCGTTGATCTTTACGGTGTTTCCGAACCCATCATTCAAACTTCCCAATTTCAAAACACTTACCGTTTAATCGTCGAACTGCCCGGCGTTAAGGATGTTAATCAGGCTATTAGCCTCATTGGCCAAACAGCTCAGCTTGATTTTCGGGAAGACCAGACTGCCACTGCCGGCGCCACCACCTTAGTGTTTCAGCCGACCGGCTTAACCGGTAAAGATTTAAAAAAAGCCGCGGTTTCTTTTGGCCAGTCCGGCAATACCACCGGCCAGCCGGTCGTCAGTCTGGAGTTTACCCAGGAAGGCAGTCAGAAATTTGCTGAAATTACCCAAAGAAATGTCAATAAACCGGTCGCCATTTTTTTAGACAATCAACTGATTACCAATCCCATTGTCAATGAACCGATTTTATCCGGCCAGGCAGTTATCTCCGGCAACTTCACCACCGACTCCGCTTCTCAATTGGCGATTCAGTTAAATGCCGGCGCTTTGCCGGTGCCGATTAAAATTATTGAGCAGAAAAATATTTCCGCCACTCTCGGCTCCGACTCGGTGAGAAAAAGCGTCATCGCCGGCAGCATTGGCTTAGGGTTGGTGGCTTTATTTATGATTCTTCTCTATGGTGTCAACGGCTTTTTGGCAGATATTGCTTTAGTCATTTACGGCCTGATTACTTTAGCCATTTACAAGTTGATTCCCGTCACTCTCACTTTGCCCGGCATTGCCGGTTTTATTCTGACTATCGGCATGGCTGTTGACTCTAATATTTTAATCTTTGAAAGGCTCAAGGAGGAAGTTCGGGCCGGCCGGCCGTTTAGTATTGCCCTGGAACTGGCTTTTGGCCGGGCTTGGGACTCGATCAAAGACGCCAACGTGGCCACGATTATTACCAGCCTGGTTTTAATTAACCCTCTTAACTTTAATTGGTTAAACACCTCCGGCCTGGTCCGCGGCTTTGCCATTACTTTGTTCATCGGGGTAATTATCAGTTTATTTACCGGCATTATTGTCACCCGGACCTTAATGCGCCTATTTCTTTCTCACTCTCACACCTCTAAGGTGTGATAGGGGTAACTATGATAAATTTCATGAAATACAAAATTTTGTACTTTGCCTTTTCCTTATTATTTATCCTGCCGGGTTCGTATTTTCTTATCCGCTTTGGTTTAAATCCCAGCGTTGATTTTACCGGCGGCAGCCTGATTGAGTTTCAAGTGAATGCTTCTTTAGCCGAATTAAGGCCGGTGATTGAAGCGCAGACGCCGGTGGCTAGTTTACAGCAAAGCGCTGACAGCTTTGTTTTAAAGACAAAAGAAATAACCCAGGAAGAAAATCAGGCATTGCAGGCTAAAATCAGTTCCCAATTTGGCGAAGTCAAAGAAAAACGCTTTGCCACCATTGGCCCCACCCTGGGAAAAGAATTAATTAAAAAAACTTTAGTCGGCATTTTGCTGGCCGCCGGTTTTATCTTAAGCTATGTTGCTTACCGCTTTCATGATAAAAAATACGGTATTTGCGCTATTTTAGCCATGTTGCACGACTCTTTGATTATGCTCGGTGTTTTTAGTTTCCTGGGTGTTTATTTTAAAGTCGAAGTGGATGCTTTATTCGTGACCGCCTTATTAACCATTTTGTCTTTTTCTGTCCACGACACCATCGTGGTCTATGACCGCATCCGCGAATCCCAAAAACTTTTTCCCAAACTATCCTACTATGATTTAGTTAACAAAGCCGTTACCGAAACCCTCGGCCGGTCCTTGAATAATTCTTTAACCATTATTTTTATGCTTCTGGCTTTATATCTTCTAGGCGGGGATACCACCAAATGGTTTGTCTTTGCCCTCTTAATCGGTACCGTCTCCGGCACCTATTCTTCCACCTTCACCGCCGCCCCCTTACTCGTCCTCTGGGAAGACCTGAAACAACATCAACATCACACCTCTAAGGTGTGATAGACTAAAGTTAATGCCTGGCAGAGAAATACCGCTCATCACTGGAGAAATTTATCACATCATTAATCGAGGCGTAGCTTCCATGAAGATTTTTTTAAACGATCTTCATTACCGTCATGCTCAAAAAACGGCTTTTTATTATCAACATAAAACTCTAGAGCAACGTTATTCATATTTTTCTCGTTTACCTCAATCAGCTAAATCAGATGTGTTATTAAAATTAAATCAAGCTAAAGAATTTTACGTAGAAATTATTGCTTATTGCTTGATGCCTAACCACTTTCATTTTTTATTAAAACAAACTGCAGATAATGGTATTTCTAATTATATGAGTAAATTTACTAACAGTTATACTCGATACTTTAATATTAAAAATAAAAGAATCGGCCCTATTTTCCAGGGTAAATTTAAATCAGTCAGAATTGAATTTGAACAGCAACTACTTCACGTTTCGCGCTATATTCATTTAAATCCCTACAGTTCTGGAGTAGTTAAATCAATCAATGATCTTAAAAAATATTCCTATTCTTCTTTGCCGGAGTATTTAAATTTAACTGGTAATTCATACTGCCAAAAAGATATTATTTTAAGTTATTTCAGGAAACCCGGAGCCTGCGAGGATTTTGTTTTTAGTCAAGCCGACCATCAAAGGTCGCTGTCAATAATTAAACACTTACTGCTCGAAAACCTAGAAACCGAGTGATTATCTCTATCACACCTCTAAGGTGTGATCTTAATTCTTTTTAATAAATATTCTCTTTCGTTTTTGGACGAGTCGTCCATTACTTCGTCGAACAGTTTTTTCAAAATTTCCCCGACTTTCGGTCCGGGTTTTAGGTTAAGAATTTTCATCACATCATTACCGTCAACTTTTAAGTCAGCCACCTGCATCGGCGTATATAAAACCTGCCCGATTCTTTCCTGCATTTCCCTTAAGCGCCAGGAAGTCGCCTTACTGCCGCCGCCGACCCGGTCGCCGATCCTAAGCATCATCATCTTGTTAACATTAACCAATCCCACTTTTTTAATAAATCTGCGAATGGCTTTATCTGTAATTTTCGGATCATAGTGAAACATGTGCCAGCGGACCAACAGCCAAAGCAGGTCGCTATCCTTTTTGCTCAGTTTCAGTCTTTGGCTGATCGCTTTAGTCATTCTACTGCCCACAACCTCATGGTTATAAAAAGTAATTTCTTTCCCCACCCCCATGCTTTTATTCACTCTTGGTTTTGCCATATCGTGTAGCAAGGTTGCCAACCGGACGATTGGATCCGGCGCCGGGCAAGCGGCCAATGAATCCAAGCTGTGCAGCCAAACATCTTTTGTATGATGGCCGGCTTGCTTCACCCCTCTGGTTTCGATCAACTCCGGCAAAATATACTGCAGTAGTCCGCTGCTAAACAGCATTAACACTCCGTCTTTAGGAAAGGAGGAGGCGAGTATTTTTAACAACTCATCCCGCACTCTTTCTCCGGCAATTTGATTAATTAAAGCGCTATTTTTATTTATCGCCGCCAAAGTTTTCGCTTCAATCGAAAATCCCAATTGTGCCGCAATTCTGATTGCCCGCATCATTCTTAAGGCATCTTCGCCAAAGCGTTTATTGGCATCTCCCACCGCTCTGATTATTTTTTTCTTTAAATCTTTTTGCCCGTCAAACGGGTCAATTAGTATTAATTTTTTATCCAACCCCATCGCATTAATAGTAAAATCTCTCCGGTGTAAGTCTTCATGCAAACTTTTACCCCAAACTACTTTGTCCGGCCGGCGCCGGTCAGAATAACCGGACTCGCTTCTGAAAGTAGTAATTTCTAAAACGTCTTCTTCCAGTTTTACCCCCACTGTTCCGAAATTATTGTCATAATAAGAGTCAGGAAACAATTTTTGAATTTCTTCCGGAGTGGCGTCAGTCGTAAAATCCCAATCTGTTACCGGCGTTTTGGTTAATAAATCCCTGACCGCCCCGCCGACCACATAAACTTCAAAACCGCCCGACTCAAGGGTTTGCAAAACTTTCATTACCAGTGGCGATAGTTTAAACTTCATTTATAATTCATTATGACAGTTATTGATATTTTACTCAAAAAACGGGGACTAGTCACCAAAAAAGAACAAGCAGAATTCTTAGATCCAACCCAACCCGACAAAATTACCCTTAAACAAATTGGCCTGCAATCGGCTGCTGTCGTCAAGGCAATTAAACGGTTAAAAATTGCCCATAAAAACCAGGAATTAATTTATATTTATGGTGATTATGATACCGATGGTGTTTCCAGTACGGCGATTCTTTGGGAAACTTTAAACTCGCTTGGTTTTCAGGTGTTGCCGTTTATTCCTGCCAGAAATGATCCGGTCCGCGGCCTTTCTCCTCTAGGCATTGAGATGATTATTAAGCAAGCTAAGACAAAGCCCGGTTTAATTATTACCGTTGATAACGGCATTTCTGCTTTTAAGGGTTGCCGGCAGGCTCAAAAGCTAGGCATCGACGTAATTATTACTGATCATCACTTACCCAAACACAAAAATAACCGGCCCTTTCTCCCTAAAGCCTTAGTGATTATTCACACTACCCAATTAGCCGGCGTCGGGGTGGCCTGGTTTTTTTCCCGGGAAATTATTAGACACCTCCGAGGTGAAAGAAGTTCCCACCTCGGAGGTGGAAGCTCTCTCGACTTAGCCGCCCTGGGCACAATCGCGGACATGGTTCCCTTGCTTAACGCCAACCGCAGTTTAGCCAAATTCGGCCTGGATAAACTGCGCTCCAGCCAGCGTCCGGGTTTAATCACCCTGGCCAAAACTGCCAATCTGGACTTAAAAGAGTTGGACGATTATCAGGTCAGCTATGTTTTAGCTCCCCGGCTTAATGCCTTGGGCCGGTTGGAGCATGCTTTGGATGCTTTGCGTTTGCTCTGCACCACTGATCTTCACCGGGCGGAAAGATTAGCCGCTCACTTAAATCAAACCAATCAATTAAGGCAGGACAAAACTTTAACCATGTTTCTTGATGCTAAAAAAAAGTTCTTAAAACAATCAGGCGATCAGCCCTTGATCTTTGTTGCCTCAAAAACTTATCACGAAGGCGTGGTTGGTTTAGTTGCCGGCAAATTAATGGAAGAATTTAATCGTCCGGCTGTCGTCGTTGCTTTGGGTAAAAATTACTCCAAAGCTTCCGGCCGGTCCCTGAAAGGTTTTAATATTTTAAAAGCGATCAGAAGTTTGGAGCCCTATTTATTGGAACATGGCGGGCACGAACTCGCCGCCGGTTTTACGCTTGATAATAAAAACTTAAAAATTGTTGCCCGGAAACTTCTGAGTTTGGCCAAAAAATCTTTATTAAATAAAGAACTCGAGCCGGCTATAGAGGTTGATTGCGAACTTAATTTTAACCAAATTAACTGGCAGTTGTTTAACGCCCTGGAAAAATTCAAACCCTTTGGTTTCGCCAATCCCCAGCCGCTTTTTACCACTAAACAAGTTAAGTTATTAACCTTCCGCCCGGTTGGCCAGGACAACAAACACCTTAAACTTAGCCTGCAAGGAGACTCCTCGCAGGCATTTGACGCCATTGCTTTTAGTTTTGGCCACTTAGCCCAAAAACTAAAATCTAACCAATTAATCGACATTACTTACACTCTTGAAAAAAACGAATGGAACGGCAAAAAAGATCTGCAGCTAAAGATTAAAGAGATTACCTGGTAGTTGAATAAGTGATTTGCGGGATTGAGGTAATAAATTCTGTCGTTGTCATTAGAGTCTGCGGGTTTCCGGTAGAATACGCCAATCTTAAAATTGATTGAATTTGTTCAAGGCGATTATTACCTAAGCTGATATCTTGTGGTTGCAGCACAGTTAATGTTGGCAAAAGCACCATTAATCCTGAACTAGGCAAAATCACTTTTTTTATGGTTGATTTATTCACCTGCAAAGAAGGGACTAGGTCATTAATTCTTTGGCTTACATGTTGCAGCCATTGAAATTGCTGGTTTCTTGATTTTTTCGTAATTACATCATAGTTCGTAATCATAGAGTTGGCGGAATCTACCCTTTTTAAAACATCATTTGTTTGCTGTATCGCTTGTTCAAAATTAACCATCCATTGGTCCACCAGGGCTGTCGGGACGGCTAATGTTCTTATCCAATCAAAATATTGTCCTCTTTCAGCGTGTTTCATATTTAGATCGGGAGCGAAAAATTCTTCAGCCATAAACTAAACAGAATTCTATCACATTTATTGTCAATCTTTAAAAATATCTATACAATCAGATATATGCAACGCAATTTAATTAAAGATACTGTCAAACTTGCCGGCAAAACTATTTTATTAGCAGGCTGGGTGAACTCGATCCGCTCCCATGGCAAGATTACTTTCTTTGATCTGCGGGACAGGACCGGTTTGGTCCAAATAGTTACTCAAGAAAAGCCCGACCTTAAACCTGAATCAGTCATCAGTGTTGCCGGCAAAGTGGTTAAGCGGCCGGAAAAATTAGTCAATCCCAAACTAGCCACCGGCACTGTCGAAATCCAAGCTGAAAAAATTGCCGTCATTACTCAATCCAAAGAACTGCCTTTTCCCTTGGATACCGACGGCCACGCTATCGATGAATCAATCCGTTTAAAATACCGCTACCTGGATCTGCGCCGGCCGAGAATGAATCGAATTATCAAAATCCGTTCTCAAGCCGTCAACTTTATCCGCCAATTTTTATTGGCTCAGGATTTTGTAGAAATCGAAACCCCGATTTTAACCAAAACTACCCCGGAAGGCGCCCGGGACTTTCTTGTTCCTTCCCGGCTTCAGCCAGGCAAGTTTTACGCCTTGCCGCAAAGCCCCCAGCAGTATAAACAAATGTTAATGGTCGCCGGTTTTGAAAGATACTTCCAGATTGCCCGCTGTTTCCGGGATGAAGATCCGCGCCACGACCGGGCCTATGGTGAGTTTACCCAGCTGGACTTAGAAATGTCCTTTGTTGAGCAAAACGACATTTTAACCTTAACCGAGGATATGTTTACCCAAATGGTTAAAACAATTTTCCCGGACAAAAAAATTACCCTCTCTCCCTGGCCGAGAATCACTCACGCCGAAGCGCAAAAAAAGTACGGTTCTGATAAGCCTGATTTAAGAAAAAATAAACAAGATCCCCGCGAGCTGGCTTTTGCCTGGATTATCGACTTTCCTTTATTTGTCAAGCAGACCAAGGCTGATTTTTTCCACGGCGCTGGTAAAAATGCCCGTTTTGCCCCGTCGCATCATATGTTTACCAGCCCGCACCCCGACGATATTCAATTATTAGACAAAGACCCCTTAAAAGTCCGCGGCCTCCAGCACGACTTGGTTCTAAATGGTTACGAGGTTGGCGGCGGCTCGATCAGAATTCATGATCCGAAGATCCAGGAAAAAGTTTTTGAGTTGATCGGTTTTACTAAAACGCAAAAAGAGGAATTCCGTCATATGCTCACTGCCTTTACTTACGGCGTCCCGCCTCATGGCGGGATTGCTCCGGGTATTGATCGGTTGTTAATGGTTCTTTTTAATGAACCTAACTTAAGGGAAGTGATGGCTTTTCCGGCGATTGCTTCCGGCCAGACTGCGGTCATGGCTGCTCCATCAGC
>Ga0180732_1001546_pt1 | contig 13959 bp, 20 predicted proteins | sample KR11_01MetaG_FD_148674 | JGI IMG/M metagenome (GOLD analysis project Ga0180732, IMG submission 148674) | Groundwater microbial communities from the Olkiluoto Island deep subsurface site, Finland - KR11_0.1 MetaG | ecosystem: Environmental > Aquatic > Deep subsurface > Groundwater | place...
AACTACGATCCTGCCATCGGTGAAGGTTTTCTGTTCGCTGATCTGGTCATCGTTCCAGCCTGACGAGTAAAGTTTCGGTACAACGTATTTTCGACAGGTATCGGCTTCGGTTATCATTTGATTTTCCTTGTAAATTTTTCAAATTATTATCTGCATTATTCAGTAACAACGTCTGTGTTATTATACCATTCTATTTATTTAAATCTTTACAAATCGGTTGTATCAGTTGAATCCATATATATTGAAATTTCTTTTTCTGTGAGAGGCGCCGATGGATTAAATCTGCGTCCATCCGCGTGCTGCATTTTTTTGATTCTAACACTAAACCATTTCACATTCCCCAAAATCAATAAACTATATATTGCAATCATTCATATTCTGGTCAAGGTGATATGATGCAGGCAGAGGTTTCAACGATGTTCGGTTTGAATGTTTACACTGAGAGAGGGATATATATCGGCAAAGTTAATGATGTCGTACTTGAAGTGGCTGAGAAAAAAGTGTCAGGGCTCGCGGTATCGCGATTGAACCCGGAGATGTTCGATACTGCAAAAGCCGGGGTCGTTATCCCTTACAGATGGGTGACTGCGGTGGGCGATGTCGTTATTATAAGGCATGTAAAAGACCAGTTCAAGAAGCCGGAAGAGATCCCCGAAGAGTATAATATTTCGAACGAGGAAGAACAATAGACCGTGAATGATGATTTTTCAGATAATGAGATGAAAGAAAGGGAGATATACTCTGACCTTCGGGTCTTCCCTCCCTTCGCGGTCAGGATAGATGGAAGGGGCTTTCGTCGCGCTCTTTCGGAGTTCAAAAAACCTTACGATGAAAGATTCGCCAGAGCCATGGCGAATTGCGTGGAAAGTTTCTTCAGGGACAGCGGTCTAAACCCACTGCTCGCCTTCACGTTCTCAGATGAGATCACTCTCTTTTTTCTCGAAATACCGTACAATAACAGGATAGAGAAGATCGATTCGATAATCCCGAGCTTCTTCTCATCCGAGCTTACGATCCTTCTGGCGCTGGAAAAACCCGTATCCTTCGATTCACGCGTCATACCGCTTGGAAAAGAAGACATCTACAGGTACCTCTTATGGAGACAGGCTGAGACCTGGAGGAACCATGTAAGCTCTTACGGGTATTATACGCTGCGCAAAACCGGTCTTTCAGAGAATGAAGCTGCCGTGCAGCTTAAGAATATGAACGCGAGCGCAATTCATGAACTTGTGTTCAAGCACGGCATCAACCTTGCAGAGACACCCGCATGGCAGAGATGCGGGGTGTTGATCTTCAGGGAAACGTATGATAAAAAGGGATACGACCCTATAAAAAAGACCGGTGTCATAACGCAAAGGAGAAAGATAATCCAGGAATGGAACACGCCGATCTTCAAAAGCGATGAAGGAAAGGCGCTTATAAGTCGGCTGATATCTGAAGGCACAGGTTTATTTTATTCAACATCTATCTTGGTGCAATGAAAAAGATACTTCTTACCAACGACGACGGAGTATATTCCACTGGTCTTAAAGCCGCATACGATAGTGTAAAAGACCTTGGAGATGTGACCGTAGTTGCACCCTCCTCGCAAAAAAGCGGCGTGGGGCGGGGAATATCCATTTTTGAACCTCTGCGTGTATCTGATGCTAATGTGAACGGTTTCAGGGCGCATGCTGTTGCAGGCACTCCTACTGATTCTGTCATTCTTGGTATTTTTGTAATAATGAAAGAGAACCCGGACCTTGTGCTCTCTGGTTTCAACGTGGGTGAGAACATCAGTACGGACACTGTGACCACAAGCGGAACGATAGGCGCAGCGCTTGAAGCCGCAAGCTACGGGATACCTGCCATTGCAGCTTCCATACAGGTGCTGGATGAGGGCGATAAGTTCGATGATCACCGCGCTTACAGTTATGACTTTGAAGTGGGTGTCAGGATCGTGAACAGGATAGCGAAAAACGTGCTTGAGAAAGGGCTTCCCGAAGGTGTTGATCTTCTCAATGTCAATATACCAAGGCATGCAGCCATGGATACAGAGATAGAGATAACAAGACTTGCGCGAAAAATATTCATAACAGGCGTGGAGGAGCGCTTTGACCCCAGGGGCAGACCATACTACTGGATTAACGGGGAACTTATCCGCGATGCGGAAGAAGGGACTGACGTCAGGGCTGTAATGAAAAATGGACATATCTCAGTGACGCCGCTGTCGCTTGATTCAACAGCCAGGGTGGATTTCAGGGAGATAGAAGGGCTGCTTTAAAATCCTGTAAATATTGTTCTCGTTTCATGAAATAACTATTCATAGCAAGCATGTTAATTTCCTTAACCGATAACCTATGAATATTACATCGTTATCCTTGTGCCAGCCCTGCCTTCGATAGCAGGAAGCGCTTTGTCAAGGCTTGAAATTATCGCCATTTTTCCACCGGATCTTACGAACCGTACCGCTGCCAGCACCTTAGGCTCCATGCTGCCTTTCCCGAAATGCCCTTCTTTTATATACCGTTCTGCCTCGCTCACCGTCATTTCATCAATATCCATCTGGTTTTCTTTTCCAAAAAACAGCGCCGCCTTCTCTACATCTGTAAGTATAAGGAAAGTCTCCGCTCCCACGGCAGCCGCAAGCAAACTGCCCGTCAGGTCTTTATCTACCACTGCTTCGACACCGACGAGGAGACCGTTCTTCCTGACAACGGGTATCCCGCCCCCGCCTGCGGCAATGACGATAATTCCGGCATGAACAAGTTTTTTTATCGCTTCTTCCTCTATTATCTTTTCAGGCATGGGTGATGCCACCACGCGCCTGTACCCTTTCGTATCCTTTATCATCCGTATTCCCTGTTCTATTAACTTTCGCGCCTTGAATTCAGGAAAATAAAGACCTATGGGCTTTGTCGGGTTCACAAAGGAAGCACAGGAATCATCCACAAGCACCTGCGTCAATACTGTCACGACCTGTTTAATGATCCCTTTCTCTTTCAATCTGTTGTCGATGGACTGCTGCAGGGAATAACCAAGCATACCCTGCGTCTGCGCTCCACACACGTCAAGGGGCTGCGGGTGGACAAGACCGCATTCCTCCTGCATCGCAAGGATGTTTCCTATCTGGGGTCCGTTGCCGTGCGTGAGGATGACATCGAAACCTTTCTGGATGATCTCCACTATCTCCCCTGCTGTAATGTCTATCAGCCTCTGCTGCTCCTGCGGATCCCCCTTTGCAGGGTTCAATATCGCATTCCCGCCTATTGCGATCACGATCGTTCTCATATTCATTAATATTGTCGCCATATATATTAAATTTCCATCTTCAAAAGGTTTGGCTTTAAAATTCAGAGAGAAACAACGAACTAATGCGAACTGAAACGAACTCTGGCAGCGTGAGTTCGTTTTGAGTTCGTACGAGTTAGTTGTTAATTTCTTTTTTCCTACTGATTCAAGAATGCGTGAAAAATGAATATATTATTAGCTCTTTTAATTTGTTACAGTTAAGTCTTAATACCTGACATCACCTGTATAAAACCGGCTAAGATCATGCAAAGACTCCCACCGCACCAGCGCCTGACAACAGATTTCCCAATCCTGCATTTCGGAAAGGTGCCTGAATTCGAAAGGAGAACATGGGATCTTCGCGTCGAGGGGCTCGTTGAAAACCCTGTCAGTCTGACATACGATGAATTCCTGACACTTGAAAAGACCGCGGATGTCAGCGATTTCCACTGCGTGACCGGATGGAGCAGGTTCGATAATAAGTGGGAGGGGGTCAGGTTCAGCGATATTGCAAAGCTCGTGAAACCAAAAACAAGCGCCCGATTTGCCACGATAGAGTGCGATGGCGGGTACACTACCAGTCTTCCCCTTACAGAGCTTATGGAACCTGATGTGCTCCTGGCTTACATTTTTAATGGAGAGCCGCTTGAACCTGCGCACGGGGGACCACTCAGGCTCGTTGTTCCGAAAAAATATGCTTACAAGAGCGCAAAGTGGGTGAGGCGCGTGGTGTTTACGGAGGAGCAGGTGACGGGGTTCTGGGAAGAAAGAGGGTACAGCAACAGCGCTGACCCGTGGAAAGAGGAGAGGTATTCGTATTAGAGTTCTATGGGGATTATCGAGAGCGCGAGCAGGGAGCTGATATCTGAGCTTCCTTCACTTGCTAAGGGCTCATCCAAAAATTAGATAGCAGGTATTTTAGAAACGAAACCGCAGATAAACGCAGATGAACGCAGATTTATTGTCAGGATTTATTAGTAAAATTTGATAACTTATTTTTCCGATACCAAAGGTCATGCGATAATCTCAGGGGTGGCGATCAATACGCCGACCCTGGTGAGGATAAGGAAGAGGCTGACGAGCGATGCCAGGGGGAGGAGCAAGGATGCGCCTGCGATGTGGGCGGCGCAGATGAAGTATGAGGAGAAGCATCAGGAGGCTGGGATGAGGGCGGATGAGGAGATGGATGTGGGGGTGTGAGGACGGGGGATGGGATGTGAGGGAGGATGGGAGGGGAGTATACGGGATATTTTCAAAAGCAGTTGATACAGGCCTCGTGACCTTAAGTCCGGGGTTTGTGACTGCCGTGCGATACTCGGTTCTCATGCATCCATAATTATGCTGAAAACGGGCACAGAAAAATGAATCGGAAAGCATAAATATCAATTCTTCTTGTAATACGAAGGTGGTAAAAATAATTAAAAAATATCTCATCCTTTGTCTGATCGTTTTACTTATTATTTCTGGATGCCTTTACAAATCACAGACACAGATTGAAGAGGAAAATCTTTTAAAGGAAGTGGGCTGGAATCATAGTAACTATGAGAAGTATTCAAAATTTTATGTATATCTTGTCAATAATGGATGTCTTAATAAGGTTTGTATTAAGTCTTACAACCCAAATTTTGAATTAGATGAAATTCTAGACGAAATACCACAATGGAAGAATGAATTTGAAAAAACATGGTATTTGGTATTTTCTAATTATCAGAAAGGGAATAAAGAAAAATCCGCCACAACGAAAGATATGTACTATGAAAAATCATATGAGAATTGTATTAAGATAGCGGGCTGGAATCCATCTGCAGCCAAAACAGAAGCAATCAAGTATAAGAGGAACAAGAGTATCCTTAATGTAGGGCAAGAGCAGACTTATACAACGATTCAATCTGCTATAGATGCAGCAAATGATAAAGATATTATTTCGGTCGATGAAGGTACATACTTTGAGAATATCGTTTTGAAAAAGTCGGTTTTACTTGTAGGAAAGAATAAAAATAATACTATCATTGATGGGAAAGGAACTGACAGCGTAATCAGTATTGGAAATCCGGGGGTTATTGTAAGTGGATTTACTATACGGAATAGTGGAGGAAACGAAACGCAAGATGTAGGAATAGAAATTCATTCGGCAAGTGGAGGTATAATAACAAATAATATCATTATTAACAATGGAGTGGGTATTTTAATATCCTTTAGCGATGGTAACGAGATTTTATACAACGATATATACTCGAATCACAAATATGGTATTTTTATTAAATCTAAAATAGGTAATGAAATATACAACAACAGTATCCATAACAATGGTTTTGGTATTTCCTTAAATGGTGGGGGGCGCAACAGTGTTATTTATTCGAATAATTTCATAGATAACAAGGAGCAAGCATACGATGATGGTGATGGTTTTAATTCGTGGAGTGGGGGGAATTACTGGAGTGATTTCAATGGTAGCAATGACGTGTATATCATACCTGGAGGTCATGAAAAGTATATGTATCCCAAAGACAACCATCCTCTCTCGAATCCAATTGTTATAGAATATGTTCCAATTGATTTTTCTGAACCTACACGAGAAAATATTTGTGTATTAAATAAAGAAGTTAGAGAAGCTAATATGAAAGACGTTTGGGGGATTCGAGGATATGGTTAGCATTTAATTATGAATCAATTATTCGAATCCGATTAAGAGGAGGATAAATGGTAGAAGAAAAATCTGATGAAAAATCAAAGAAAGAAAAAAGGAAGCCGGGTGATGATGGTGGATATGGAACTTTAACATATGCCGAGTTTGAGCACAAAGAAAAAAACAACAAAGAAAAAAACCATAGGGAATTATAAAAACAATATACACACTGCACTTAAAAAAATTAGAAACAATGCAATACTGAAGATGTAACTACTTCTTTTCAAATATTTTCCTTTTGTTTTGCTAAGGTCTAATAATTGTTGTTGCCATTTTGCGATATCTTTCGATGTATTGAACAATATGTCTTTATAATTGTCGGAACCACACGCTTTGAAATGTTCGTTTAAAGGCAGAATCCAATGATTTCTTACCCAAATTACTTTGAACGCAAAAAATATAGTAATTATCAACAAAACGATAGCTCCTAAAAGAAAGAAACGAATGATTGTATTTAGGTTCGTCTGTTCACCTTTGACAAAAATCAAAATTCCAGTAATTATAGGTATAATAATACTTGTGAAATTAATAATATTCATCGCTTTATTATCAAGTATATTAATCCCATCCTGTGCCGCATCTTTTCCTTTCCATGCAAAATCGTACATCCATTCTTCCAATTTACCATCGTCTTCGGTCATACTTATTTCACCTTCTTATATGTCATGAATGACTTTATAGCCATAATAATATATTTTCGTACCCGTATTTTCCTTTACTCACCCTCATGCATCCATTATTATGCTGACGAAGGGCACGGAAAAACGAATCGGAAAGCATAAATACCTCATAATCTTGTTAAATAAAAGTGGTAATAGTGGTATTATAAAATGCCAGTGAAAAATATAATAAACAAAATAGGTGAAGTTATCAAAGGAATAGGTTATATAGTCTTTTTTGTTTTTAGTTTGTGGGGTCTTCTTATTTGTTTCCAACTTATTAAATATGTTTTTGGGGAACAATATGCTTTAATAAGTTTATTGATTTTTCCTCTTACTTTATTTTTCACTCCTTGGTATGTTTTATATGAATCGGGAAATTGGTTTCCGCTTATAATAATATATGGTGGTGGAATAGTAGGAAGGGTATTAGTATATATTGGTGAATGGGTGGCAACCCCCAGAGTTCTTACTATTGAAGAAATTGATAAAATTATGATGGAGGCTCCACCAGGTGAATCACAGTTTAGAATTGGAGATAGAATAATTGACCCATTAGGGCACAGAGGAACTGTGGTAGATATAGCTGAAAAAGACGGACAAACGAAGATTGGGGTAATTTTCGAAAACTTGTTTTTGAATGAGACATTAAAAAATCAAGTTGTCTATATAAACCCCATAGAACAAAAAATTAAGAGGATAAAATAAATTTAAAAAGCTAAAGGAGAGTGATATTATGGTAATTGCTGAAGGGACAGCCCTCATTACAAGCATCAAAGGAACAATCGATATTGTCAAAAGTTTAAAGTCGTCTTACGATGCTCGTGCAATCACGCAAGCTCAGTCGGATATTCTTGAACAACTGTTTACTATCAGAACTGATGCATTGGCACTCCAAGAGAAACATTTGGCGCTCATTCACGAAAAAGAGGAAATAGTAAAGAAGTTGATGGAGTTTGAACAATGGGAGAAGACTGAATCTGAGTACGAACTTAAGGAAATTGTTCGTGGTACGCGTGTGTATTCCTACAAGAACTCTCAACAATCTACCATACCAATGCATTGGCTTTGTCCAAACTGCTGGAATGATCGCAAGAAGTCTATATTCCAGGCAAAATTTGATACTGGAGAAGAAGCAGAATACTTTTGCCAAAAGTGCAAATTTAGTTTCCATTTTTATCATAAACAACTCCTCTAATCCCATCCATGTATTGAGGTCTTTAATGACCTCAAATCTATTTTTTTCGTGCTCATATTTTCTTTACTCATTTAATGCATCCTCCCGTTGATGCCACGCGTTTCAAAGCGTGGTAGTGACTATGCGGTCTAAATTAGGACATTACCTAATTTTTCCTTGGAATTAGAATTTTAATTAGGATAAAAAAGAATCTCCTCAAAAAAATTATATCTATAATAAGACCTCTATGAAATAAGAAAAAAGAGTAATTTCAAGAAAAGGATGTATATTCATGATTGTAGAAAAAACCAAACTCGTTCACTGGAATTATTTTTTAGCATTTGATTCGGATGCTGAAAAATTATCGAGATATATAGAGTTTACGAAAGAAAATGAAAAGACTTATTCGATAGAACTGGTACGCTTACTTTTATCCGCAGCTTCAGAAGTTGATGTGGTCGCTAAACTCCTATGTAATAAAGTGAGTCACGGTGAAAATGTTAGAGACATGGCAGACTATCGAAGAATTCTGAATACAACATTTCCAAAAATTAAAAAAATGAAGATTCAAATTCCACGTTATGGGTTAGACCTAACTCCCTGGAAAAATTGGAACAAAAAAAATAGAACCCCTATTTGGTGGAAAGACTACAACAATGTTAAGCATCAGAGAGACATGAATTTTCAGAAAGCTAATCTTAAGAACACCTTGAATTCTATTGCAGGGCTATTTTGTTTGGTTCTTTATTATTACAAAGATGAGGCAGAAAACGGTAATTTAAGACCCTATCCCAATTTGTTCTCTGTTAGTAGCGAATTCAGAGGTGGTTTTGATATGGACGAATCTGGATTTATTATGTACTACAAGTTGTAAATAGACATTGAAAATGAAGCAACTGTTGAGCGCCTTTGAACGCTCTATGAGAGTCTAATAAATTCTACGTCGTGGTAAATCTGCGTTGCGCGCTTCGAAGCTAAAGCCAACACAACATGCCCTGCTTGAACAAACTCCCCCCCCATAAAAACACAAACCCCAACCCCCCACCTGCTCCAAACCCCACCGTGCCCCCTTTTCCTGCATCAAGAGAACGGAAAGCGTACCTGCGAAGTGCCCCGGCAGCCGCGATCCTGAACACAGGCGAACCGGAAGTTGCCTTGGAATGATGCGGCATTCCGGTCACCTGCATGCTTTAATTTTGATGCGAAGCGGTTGCCCGGGGAGCATATCGGCGCCGAGGGATTAATATTAAAAGAGTGATAAATGTGCGGCGCCTGTGATTTCCTCAGACAAAGCATTAAATCTGCGTTAATCTGCGTTAATCTGCGGTTTCGTTTCTTCAAATTCCATAGCTTGAGGTAGACACGCTTTCAGACCCCCCCTAAAAACACAAACCCCAGCCCCCCACCTGCTCCAAACCCCACCGTGCCCCCTCCTCCTACATCAAGAGAACGGAAAGCGTACCCGCGAAGTGCCCCGGCAGCCGCGATACTGAACACAGGCGAACCGGAAGGCGCCTTGGTATGATGCGGCATTCCGGTCACCTGTATGCTTTCATTTTGATATGAAGCGGTTGCCAGGGGGCATATTTGCGCCGCGGGATTAATATTTAAAGAGTGATAATTGTACCGCGCCTGTGATTTCTTCAGACAAAGCTTTAAATCTGCGTTCATCGGCGTCATGCCCGCCGCAATGCATAGATACGTCTCTCTCCACGTATGGCGAGAGCCATACGTGTGGGCGACGTCAACTGGCGCAACGGTTGACGTGGATGTGCCCTCCAGAGGCGCGACTCTGGGCGCCTTTATCTGCGGTTTTATATTTTTCCACCCCCATAACAACTTCGGAATTCACTGACCACTTAGAACGAAAAGCGCAAATAGCATAAAAGACCTTAAGACTACTCATGGAACAGACCCTTAAGGGCACCATAATCTTTGGCGACGACTTCGAACCCATAGACGGCATCATCACCATAGAAGACGGCATAATAAAAGACATCGAAGAAAAAAAGATCAACGCAGACACCATAATCGCCCCATGCTTCGTGAACGCCCACACGCACATAGGCGACTCCGTGATAAAAGACCCGCCATACCTTCCCCTGGCTGAACTTGTCCAGCCCCCTCACGGGCTGAAACACAGGGCTCTTGCAGGGACTTCATACAAAGACCTTGTCGCCTCGATGAAATCCACCATCCATGATATGATAAGAACAGGCACCTGCGCCTTTATGGATTTTCGTGAGGGCGGGGCTGCGGGGGTAAAAGCGCTCAATGAGGCTTCGAACGGTCTCAACATCGAATCAAAGGCTTTTGGCAGACCTCTGGACAATGACATGAGTTATCTTGATTCCTGCGAAGGGACTGGTCTTAGCAGCACCAGTGACCTTGAGATCGGCTTAATACAGGAAATCGTCAAAAAAACAAAAAATAAAGGGAAAAAGTTTGCCATCCATGCAGGAGAAAGAGATACATCTGACATCCTGCCTGCTATCGCACTTGAACCCGATCTTTTGATACATCTGATCCATGCGGAAAAAAAAGAGATTAAATTGATCAAAGAAGCGCATATCCCTGTCGTGGTCTGCCTTCGTTCGAATTTCATTACAGGGTCGGGGCTTCCGCCCATAAAAAAAATGCTGGATGAAGGCATAGTTGTCGCGGCGGGCACTGACAACGTGATGCTGAATTCGGTCAATATGTTCTCCGAGATGGAATTTCTCGCCAAGACGGCTCTTTACGATGACAGACAAGTATTTAAACTGTGCACACTAAATGGAGCAAAAATAGCTGGTATAGATAAAGAACTGGGCTCCATAAAAACGGGGAAAAAGGCAAGACTGATGATTTTAAATAAACAGTCAGACAATATGCATGGTATAAGGGATCCATTAGGCAGCCTTGTGAGACGTGCAAGACCGGATGATATTATCAGGATAATCTAAAAGAAAAGGAGATAGGTTATGGCAAGCAAATTGTATAAGAAAATATTGATTGCAACAGATGGGTCAGAGTATACGAAGAACTCGATAGATTATGGATTGGAACTGGCAAAGAACACGCAGGCAGAACTGCATGTGTTATATGTGATAGATACGGCAGCTTTTGCTTCGATACCCATGGATGCAGCATGGGAAAGCATGTATGAACTTCTCAAAAAGGAAGGCGATGAAGCTACCAGATACGCAGCAGAGAAAGCTGAGGCAGAAGGACTTACTGTAGAAAAACTTACAGTGGAAGGACATCCTGCAGAGGAAATAATAAAATACGCAGAAAAGAATTCTATGAACATTATCGTAATGGGTACACTGGGAAAAAGCGGTCTTGACCGATTCCTGCTCGGAAGTGTTGCAGAAAAAGTTGTGCGTGCTTCCAAAATACCTGTTCTTATAGTGCGTGGAAAAAAATAAAAGGAGACAAAAAATGGTAGATTCGCCAGAAGAAATATGTGTTGAAGACGTGATGATAAGAGAGGTTGCATCTTCCTCACTGCCTGGTTCAAGGGATGAAGTCCTTGAAATATTGAAAACGAAGCATATTTCAGGAGTTCCCATAGTTAAAAATGGAGAACTGCTTGGTATCGTTACGAGGACGGATTTGCTGAAGAATCCTGAAGAAGAGCAAATAGCGTTGATAATGACAAGGAACCCAATTACCATCTCGCCTGATAGATCAATAGCCGAAGCTGCCCGTTTGATCCTGGATAACAATATTAGACGTCTTCCAGTTGTTGAGAATGGCAAGCTTTCGGGTATTTTGACCATCGCGGATATAGTAGGCGCGATAGGAAAAATGAATATTACATCCCCCATAGGCGATTATGTCGGGAACAATGTGGTCTCTGTCTGGAGCGAAACCCCTATGAATGTAGTGGGAGCTATTATGGAGCTTGCTGATGTAAAGGCAGTTCCCATACTGGATTCGTCCATGGCTCTGGTGGGTGTGGCAGCAGATAAGGACCTGATAGGTGCAAGTATTATTGAGGATCGCACAGAAGTGTCCAATATGTCTTCCGGGTCAGATGACGATGCATGGACATGGGAATCCCTCCGCGATACGATGAGCCTTTATTACAGTGTCTCAAAGATCAACCTGCCAAATTACCCGGTTAAAAATATAATAAAGTTCAAGGGTGAGCCTGAGACTGCAGTGCTGAGTTCCCAGGTGAGCGAATGCGCCAAGAAAATGAGGCGTAAGAGGTTAGACCAGATCCCTGTAATAACAAGCTCAAGGATGCTCATTGGTCTTCTTCGCGATAAAGACCTGCTAAAAGCGATCGTCTGATCTTTTTTTTTTATTTTTCAAGCAATTGACTGATCCGGACAAGGGGTATTAATTCAACATCAGCGGATGCCAGAGTTCCTGAAGCCCCTTCTTCGCGGTCTACCACAGTTATAACGCGATGAATTACAAGCCCTTCATTCCTTAATACTTGTATGGCTTTTATCACAGACCCGCCAGTGGTAGTGACATCCTCCACCAGCAGCACTTCCCTGCCAGGTGAGATATCACCTACTATCTGTCCTTTTGTGCCGTAATCTTTTGCCTCTTTTCTGATCATCAAAAGGGGCAATCCGGTCTCAAGCGAGACAGATACTGCGATCGGTACGCCCCCAAGGGCAACTCCGCCAATGTAATCCGGCTTGATGGAATGGAGGTTCATTATTTCTGAAACCCTGGAGGCTATCAATTTCAATAATTCTGGATTTGAGCTGGCTTTTTTGATATCCACGTAATACTTGCTTTTCTTACCTGAAGCAAGCGTGAAATCTCCGGATTTTATGGCTCCGCAATCTTTCAGGGCATCTGCAAGGCGTTTCATCTACCATGGCTCCTTTTTCAATTTTATGTTATATCCGAAAATATTGGTCAGTCGATGGAGTATTGGGGTAAGGATGAGCACTGTAACTATTATCCAGGGGGATGAAATGAAATATTCGGTAAACCACACTGGATCAAAGATGTACGTAAGGAGCCAGGCGCCTGCGACAAAGTCAAGCTGGTCTATCAAGGGGAGTTCTGCCCCGCGCACGAAACCTATCCTTCGCTTGAAAAAACTTTTTATCAGATCGCCAAGCAGAGCCCCGAACGATAGTGTGATCACAGCGGTCAGTGTTGGAGCGACTATCGAAATATTGAACTCTGATGCAGCATATGATACAGCATATATCTGTATAATACCTGAAACGATCCCGCAGGCTGTACCACCGATAAGTCCCCTTATAGTCTTTCCGTCTCCGAATACTCTCTGCCCGTCATACCATTTCCTACCCATATCGATCGGTTTTCCCCCACCGAACACCACAGCCATTGGATTGGCAATATAAGCGGGAAGCATCAACCACATTGCCAGTATTACAGTCCCAAAAAAGTATATTATGATCTCAAACATATTCCTCAGGGAATTTTCAATTCCAGTTGTTCGACCTCAACGCCGGCTTTCTCGAAAAATTTCAGGGCTTGCGTGTCCGGATACACAGTCCCGTAAACAACTTTATTTACATTAGCGTTTATCAGCATTTTTGCACACAGGATGCATGGCTGGTGGGTGCAGTAAACGATCGCATTCTCTATGCTCACTCCGTGGATCGCTGCCTGGATTATGGCATTCTGTTCTGCATGGACAGCGCGGCACAGTTCATGTCTTGTCCCTGAAGCGATGTTGTTCTGCTCCCGTACACATCCGATATCAAGGCAATGTTCAAGGTTTCTCGGCGCGCCATTATAACCCGTTGAAAGTATCCTCTTTTCTTTTACTATCACAGCCCCGACCTGGTTGCGCAGACAGGTGGAGCGCTTTGCCACGATAATAGCAATTTCCATGAAATATTCGTCCAGTGTGGGTCGCATTCAGCGTTGAATATGCAGCAAACGATAAATAATTACCGAAACGACCAATAGCAAAAGGTAAATATGTTGGGTTATAATTTAAGTTCGTTCGAATCATTGGAAGGAGATTGTCATGACACTGAGTATTGAAAAAACCATTGAAGCGTATGTTAAAAACGTTACCCTGAAACAGATGATCATCGTTCCTGCTATTCTTCTGTTGTTATCACTTTCTATCCTTGGTTATACAGCATACAAGACAAGTGTGCTTGTAGAGCCGGGGATGGAGAAGGACTGTAATACAAAAGTACTTTGGGGCTATTGTATAGGCTCGCCTG
>Ga0180732_1001547_pt1 | contig 13952 bp, 8 predicted proteins | sample KR11_01MetaG_FD_148674 | JGI IMG/M metagenome (GOLD analysis project Ga0180732, IMG submission 148674) | Groundwater microbial communities from the Olkiluoto Island deep subsurface site, Finland - KR11_0.1 MetaG | ecosystem: Environmental > Aquatic > Deep subsurface > Groundwater | place...
ACGTCACGGATGCCGGGGATCGAGGCAAATACATGGAGGATATCAAAATTTCCAAAGGCCTTTACCGGGAACGCATCATGACGGAAATGTTCAACGCCTATATGGATGAGCCCCTGGCCATTCGAAAAGATGTCATGAATTATGTGAACATGATCATCGGTATTGATGCTGAGAATTTGGGGCCGGACAAGATGTGGAAATACAAAGATCCTCAAACCCATGAACTCAAGGCTCTGAAAATTGACGAGCGATACATCCGAGGCGTGGAAGAGCGGCTGGGCCTGAAAACAGAAGAGCAAAGAGAAACCTTTCGAACGTCCATTCGAAAGATCTACGGTCAAAAGATCTCCATCAATCCGGATTATGACTTCATGGACAATCTGGAACTGGTGAAGGCGGTCACCGATGTTCGGCTTAAATCCGATATCGCAGGGGCGGGGAGCCTGATCGGCGCACTGGCCAACAGAACCAATGAGGAAAATCAGAAGCTCTACGACCGCATTGTGGATACCATGCTGAACAAGCTCAATTACTGCCGGACCTGCGCTCAGAAAACCATTGAATATTTCTGTACACAGGATGACGAGAATTAAATGAATCTCAGGCATGCCCGCAGTCTGTCATGCGTTGCGGGAAAAGGTGGATACCCATGAAAAAAGAAACGGATTTCTTCAACGATCTTTCACTTTTCAATAGTTTCCCCGGGGTTCAAGGAACCTACACCAGCAACATCAAATCCCTGGATGAGCTGCTGGAACGGGACCGATTAAGGGAAAAGGACGGGTTCCCAAGAAAAATCCGTGTGGGTCGTCTGATCAAGCCCAGCAGAAGGGGCCGGGACAAAGTGATTGTGGTTCCCACCACCGTGGAAGAAAAGCTCATCCATAACCGGGTTTCGGAATCCGAGGAAGAAACCTCCTCCTCGGGAGGCTCGGGAGACGGGGATGTGGGGGAAGTGATTGGTGAGCAGCCGGTTCGGCCTGAAGCCGGATCAGGTCAAGGTCCCGGGGAAGGTGAAGAAGGCCGTCATGAAATAGAATCCAGCGCCTATGATCTGGGAAGGATTCTCACTGAAAAATTCGAACTACCCAATCTCAAGGACAAGGGAATAAAACGTTCCATGACCCGTTATACCTACGATATGACGGACAAAAATGCAGGGTTCGGGCAGTTTCTGGACAAGAAGGCCACCCTTCGGAAAATCGTGGAAACCAATATCAGTCTGGGGAATATCCCCGATGTGTCCGACATCGACACCACAGGTTTCATGATTTCCCCCAGGGATAAAATATACAGGATTCTTTCCAAGGAAAAAGATTATGATTCCCAGGCCGTAGTATTTTTTGTCCGGGACTATTCCGGATCCATGGAGGGTAAGGCCACTGAAACCGTGGTATCCCAGCATGTACTGATTTACAGTTGGCTTCTGTACCAATACCAAAAACAGGTGGAAACACGTTTTATTGTTCATGACACCCAGGCTAAAGAAGTGGAAGACTTTCATGAGTATTACAACGCCAAGGTGGCCGGAGGAACCAAGGTGGCCGTAGCCTATCGCCTCGTGAGCGAAATCGTGGAAAAAGAAAATCTTATCAATGATTACAATATCTATATCTTTCATGGCACCGACGGGGATGACTGGGACACCACCGGCTCAGAAACCCTTCCTGAGGTGAAAAAGATCCTTTCTTACGCAAGCCGGTTCGGGATTACCATTGCCGAGCGCCAATCCGGAGCAGGCAGAGAAACGGAGGTGGAAAGGTATATTCGAAAATCCAATTTCCTGGAAGAGAAACCTGAATTGATCCGCATGGACGTATTGTCCGATGATGCGGATGAATCGAGGCTGATAGAAAGTATAAAAAGACTTATTTCATGAATTCAAAGAGGGCCTATGGAACTCATTGATCAACATACCAAAAAAATCATGGAAGGCTGTAAGGAGCGAGCCAGGGATGAGGGCCTGAGTTTTGAGGACGAGTCCCTGGAATATATCGTCACCAACAAGGATCTTCTGGAACTCACCCCCAAAGTCATGATTCCCACCCTTTATGACTTCTGGGTTCATGATGTTGAGGTTTTGAAGGAAAAGGGCAAATACGAGCTTTATCCATCCAATCCCTATGAAACCGTGATCAACACACGACCGGCCATCTCCTTTTATAATGATAACAATCCGGACTGGCTCAATGTGATGATTTTTTATCACGTGATTGCCCATATTGATTTTTTCCAAAATAATATTTTTTTTGAGAATACATGGGATGATGATTTCAACGCCCAGGCCTTGTCGGATAAACGATGCATCGCAGGACTTCGGGCTGAGAAAGGCCGATGGGTGGACTATGTCTTGGAGTTCGCAAGAGGCATAGACAATCTTGTGGGCTATCATGAGACTCTTTCCCTTTGCAACCGGCCTTCGACCACACCCCATGAAACAAAACTTAATTTCTACTTTGATGTGTTTCTCCAAACCCATAAAGGGTTTAAAACCAACGAATACATTCATGAAATTGAACGATATAATGCCAGTATTCGAACCTATGGAGAACTGGGAGAGAACATCTTTTTTGCAGATACCCATAAGAAATACCCGGAATTTGAGTCTGTTTTCAGCAAGCGGTCCAAGGCTAAACCTCTGGAGAAGGCCGATCTTCTGGCTTTTATTCTGGAACATTCCGATTTTCTGAAAAAAGAAGAAAACCAGTGGATGAAGTCGGTTCTGGAAATTGTGAGAAAAACCTCCATCTTTTTCCAACCCCAGATCCGCACCAAGATCATGAATGAAGGGTGGGCGAGTTACTGGCATGAAACCCTATTTCTTAAAGATGACCGGATCAAGGGTCATGAGGTGGACTTTGCCAGGGTAAATGCCGGTGTTACCGCCATGCCCAGAGTGGGTTTCAACCCCTATGCCCTGGGAATGAGGCTGTTCTATAACCTGGAGGAGAAGGCGGAGCGGGGTAAACTCGCCTTTGAATTCGATCTGGTTCAGGACGAGAAAACCCGCAGGGACTTTGACCACAAAACCGGAGAGGGCAGGGCTTTTATTTTTAATGTCCGGGAAAATTATTCAGATTCCATGTTCATCAACAGTTTCATCGATCAGGATTTCATGAACCGGTACAAGCTTTTTGTCACAGGGAAAAGATTGAACTCGTCAAAAACAGTCTGGGAATACTTTGTCCAGAGCCGAAAAGCTGAAGATTACCGTAAAATGATCACAGAGTCCTTGTATCATCCCCCCAAAATAGAGATCGAAACGGAATCTTTAAAGGGCGGGCTTCTTCATTTAAAACATCATTTTGAAGGAAAGCCGCTGAAAGACGATTTCATTCCAAACACCCTTCTTGGAATCGAATTTTTATGGGGAAAGCCAGTGCAGCTTGAAACCATGGAGCTTGTTTTCACATCCCCGGCAGAAGAGATTGATCCGACTTTTTCCTATTTTTCAAGACCCGTGGAAGAGAAGGCAAAACCCAAGAAGGAATGGCAAAAAGTTCTCTACACCATGGAAAAGAAAAAAATATCCAAGAAGACCCTTTAAAATTATACAATCACGGAGCTTTTCCGGTTTTTCCAGGGAGGGCAAAGGGGCAAACCCATGAATAAAATTGATAAGGTCCTTCAGAATGTGAGCCATCATCTCAACCAGCAGAACCAGAAATATCCGGTTCTGCGGTTTGATGAATTCTTAACAAATCTACAAGCCGCCCCCTATTCAGCCTTGAGGAATATCTTCCAGGTGTTCCATGACATGATCATGAACTATGTTAAGGAAGGAACAGACGAGTACCCCAATGACCCGGAGTCCATCCATTATGTGCATTATGATTGCAGCAGACTTTTTGTGGAGGGAACGGACTTGCCGTTTTTTGCAGACCGGCTTTTTGCAAACCGGTTGATCAGTTTCGTTAAAGCGTTTAAAAGCAGCGCCCAGCAGAATAAAATCTATATTTTCGAAGGTCCCCACGGGTGCGGTAAAAGTACATTTCTGAACAACCTTTTGGATAAATTCCAGGAATATTCGAACTCACCTTCGGGAATCCGCTATGAAACCATCTGGCGTTTGAACTGGAAGATTCTCATGGGATCAACCTCAGACGACAAACTCTCCATTTTTGAAAAAATTATTCAAATGGAGGAAGACCGGGCTTTAAAACAGATGGAAGAAATAAAGACGAGTTTGCGGGAAGCTCCTGCAGAAGAATATGTTGAACTGCCTTGCCCTTCCCACGACCATCCCATTCTCATGATTCCCAAAGACCAGCGTCGGGCCTTCCTGGATGACCTATTTGAAAATGACGAATTCAAATACAAGCTCTTTACGGAAAAGGAGTACGATTGGGTTTTTAATGACATGCCCTGCACAATCTGCAGTTCCATTTTCCAGTCCCTGATGAATCGGCTGAAAAACCCCATGCATGTGTTCAAAATGATTTATGCCAGGCCCTATGAAATGAACCGGAGGCTGGGGGAGGGGATTACGGTTTTCAACCCCGGGGATGAAGCCCTGGTGAACCGGGTGACCACCAACCAGATGCTTCAGAGCCGGATCAACGCCATATTGAAGGACAGCAATAAGGTCCTGTATATCCATTCTCCCTATGCCAAAACCAACAACGGGATTTATGTGATCATGGACATCAAATCCCATAACACGGATCGGCTCATCAAACTCCACAATATTATCAGCGAGGGGGTTCACAAGGTTGAATACATCGAAGAAAATGTGAATTCTCTTTTCATCGCTCTAATGAACCCGGAGGATAAAAAAAATATTCAGGACTTCGCCTCTTTTTCGGATCGAATCGAATATATCAAAATTCCTTATATTCTTGACCTGCATACGGAAACCGAGATCTACCGGAATATTTTCGGCAAACACATCGATTCGGCGTTTTTGCCCATGGTTTTGGAAAACTTTGCCCGGGTTATTCTCTCCTCACGGCTGAATCTAAGATCCAGAGTCCTCTGGGAGTGGATCGGGAATCCGGAAAAATACGCCTTGGTGTGTGATGAAAATCTTCAGCTATTGAAAATGGAGATTTATTCCGGACGAATTCCGCCATGGCTTACGGAAGAGGATCGCAAACGCTTCACGGCCAAGCGTCGAAGGGATATTATCGGGGAATCGGAATTTGAGGGGATCCAAGGGTTTTCAGGGCGGGATGCCATCACCATATTCAGTCAATTCCTTTCAACCTACGTGAAAAATCAGGAACAAATCACCATGGGAACCCTTTACAATTTTTTTACCAAATACCGCAAAGACTTGGGTGATGCTCTCCCCAGAGGATTCATGGAAGCCCTGACACGCATGTATGACTACACGGTTCTTCAGGAAGTGAAGGAGTCTCTCTACTATTATAATGAAGGCCAGATCACTCGGGATATTCAGAATTATATCTTTGCTACGAATTTTGAATCAGGGGTTACCGAGATCTGTAATTATACGGGGGATAAGCTTCATATCACCGATGAGTATTTTGAGGGCATGGAAAATTATTTGCTGGGATCGAATACGGAACATGAAGCCAGGGTTGGGTTCCGAAAAGAAATCCAGAAACAGTACACCAACACGACCCTTACTCGGGAAATACTCATGGAGGGCAAATCCATGGGCGAGACTCGCCTTTTCCAGGATTTGCATGAACGGTATGTGCGGAACCTCAAGGAAAAGGTCTTGGAACCCTTTCTTGAAAATGAAAATTTCAGGCGAGCCATAAAGGATTGGGGAACGGAAAATTACAGGGCCTATGACAGCAAGATTCGCAATGATGTGGATTTCCTCATCGCAAACCTCTGCAAAAAATTCAAATACAATCGAAAGGGTGCCAGAACCATCTGCATGTATGTCATGGATCGGAACCTTGCCATTGCTTACCCCGAGATTTAGGGCTGCACATCGTTCTATCCAGTGGTCTTAGAAACCATTTGATTTTTTATTGAGCTTGTCATTTCTCTGTACCGTGCTATATGCTTTCGGGATATATTTCTCGAAAGGTTTAAGCATGAACATCCTGAAGCGCCTAAAACAATCCTCCCGCGAACTGATTCTGTTTGCCGTGGCAGCACTGGTGCTGGGCATGGCCTTCAGCATCGTGGATTCGACCTTTAATAACTTTCTCAATGATAAATACTCATTAACCGGTTTCCAGCGATCCTTTCTTGAATTTCCGCGCGAATTGCCGGGCTTTCTGGTGGTGTTCGTTTCAGCGGCCCTCTCTTTTTTATGCTCCCGGCGGCTGAGTGCTTTGGCTATGGTATTGGCTGCCATCGGCGCCATCTTGATCGGATTTGCCTCACCCGGCTACAAAATGATGGTGCTCTGGCTTTTCATCTACAGCCTGGGTCAGCATCTCTTCATGCCCCTGGCCTCGACCATCGGCATGGAGTTGGCGCGGGAAGGCCAGGATGGGAGACGTTTGGGACAGTTGAACGCCATTCGCAATGCCGCGGCCATCCTGGGCAGTTTTCTGGTGTTTCTGGGATTTCGATATTTCGGGTTCACCTTTGAGCACACCTTTACCATTTCAGCGGCTTTCCTGCTTCTGGCAGCTGTTCTGATCTACAACATGGCCCCTGAAAAGACGGTCACCCGGCGCGGCTACCTTCAATTGCACAAGGAGTACAAACTTTATTATGCACTGAATGTCATTTCAGGGGCACGCAAGCAGTTGTTTATCACCTTTGCCCCATGGGTTCTGGTGCAGGTATTTGAGCAGCCCACCCAGATCATGGCCACCCTGTTTACCATTGGCGGGGTGATCGGAATTCTCTTTCAGCCACTCCTCGGATGGGCGGTGGACAAACTCGGTGAGCGCTTCGTGCTTTCCGCTGAGGCGGTGGTGCTGATATTCGTCTGTTTCGGCTATGGATTCGCCAAATTCCTGCTGCCGTTTAAGGCGGCTTTTCTGGTGGTTTGTGTTTGTTTCCTGCTGGACCAGATGATTTTCTCCGTGGGCATGGCCCGGGCCACGTATATGAAAAAAATCGCCAAAGACCCGGCAGATATTCAGCCGGCCTTGACCGCCGCCGTGACCATTGATCATATCTTTTCGATCTCCGCTGCTCTGGCAGGGGGGCTGGTTTGGAGCGCCTTTGGCTTTCAATACGTCTTTATGATGGGAGCGGTACTGGCTCTGATCAATTTCTTCACCGCCCTTCGAGTGCGAATTCCAGACCCGATGGCAGAACATAAATAATTCCATGGGGTCGATAGCTTCCGGGGCTTTTAATAAGCGGCAGGGAGTTTTGCCTTTTCCATAACCTGTCGAATGATTTCAGCAAGGTCGCTTTTCTCAACGGGTTTCATCACAAAAGCGGCTATCCCCAATTCTTTTGCCTTGTGCTCATCCAAAAGTGCGCTGTATCCCGTGCTGATGATGATTGGGATATCCTTCCTGAATTTCTGAACTTTTTCAGCCAGTTTGACCCCGGTCATCTGGGGCATGGTCATGTCCGTAATCACCAGGTCGAAATCATCCGGATGAAGCATAAACGCCTCCAGAGCCTTCAACGGATTCGTGAAAGCGACAACCTCATAACCGAATCGTTCCAGCATGCGTCCGGTCATGTTGGCAATGGTTTCCTCGTCATCGACAAAAAGGATGGTTCCTGAAGCCTTGCGGGTGAATTTGATGGTTTCTTCTTTGATCACGGGTTTTGATTTAACCAATGGGAAATATAATGTGAATTTGGTTCCATGGCCGGGCTGGCTATCCACGATGACGGCACCACCATGGGTTTTTACAATGCCGTGGACCACCGCCAAGCCCATTCCTGAACCTTTTTCCACGGATTTTGTTGTGTAGTAGGGTTCAAATATTCGATCCATATGATTCGGCTCAATTCCAGGGCCAGTGTCACCTATGGATATCTTAAGATAATCCCCGGCGGGTAAATCCACAAAATCGTTTGCTGAATCTGCGGAAATCGATTGGGTTGCAACGGTGATGTCAATATGTCCCCCGGTTTTCTCCATGGCCTGGGCAGCATTGGTGAATAGGTTCATAAGAACTTGATTGATCTGGATAGGGTTGGTCAGAATAGTGAGTTCTGTTTCCGGAAGGTGCTGATGGAGTTCGATGAAGGATGGAATGGTGGAGCGTAATAATGAAAGAGAATTTTTGATCACCGAAACAGCGTCCATGGGACTGAGGTCATGTTTGGTGTTTCTGGAGAACTCGAGGAGTTGTTTTACAATCCCTGCTGCTCTAAGACCTGCAGCTTTAATATCTTCGAGCATCTCAAGGGCGGGGTTGGGATTTGGAAGCAATTCCATCGCCAGTTCCGTATTCCCGATGATCATATAGAGGATGTTATTAAAATCATGGGCAACACCTCCTGCCAGTGTACCGATGGATTCCATTTTCCGGGCTTGTTGGAGTTGCGCTTCAAGATTGGTCCTTTCCATCTCAAATCGCTTGCGTTCGGAAATATCAACCAGCGCTCCTCTCATGCCAACAACTTTACCTCCTTTGGATATGGCTCTGCTGGCCGAGCGCATCCATTTGGATTCACCGGATTTTAATACAATCCGATACTCCGCTGCTTCAACCGTTCCAGAAAGCGCAGCTTTAAACCTGTCCAAAACAGAGGGCAGATCTTCCGGGCATATAAATCCCGAAAACATTTTCCCAACAACTTCTGATGGGGTATATCCCAAAAGAGGTTCTGCAACCGGGCTGATGTAAGTCAAAACGCCATCCAAATCTACTGAGAAAAGGATATCATTGATATTCTCAACCAGGTCTCGATACTTTTCTTCGCTTTCTTTAAGTTCCTTGGTAATCAGTTTCCGTTCTTCAATTTCATGGGTGAGCTTTTTGTTCGACTCTTGAAGTTCAAAGGTTCGTACATTGACAAGTTTTTCGATTTCCTCTTTTTGGGCGATTAACTTGGCTTCTGCGGATTTTCTTATTTCAACCTCGGTTTCAAGCTCAGAAATAAGATCGATATTTTCGTATTTCAATTGAATTGTAACTAAAACATTCTGATTCAGTCGCCTTGCCGTCAGGAACATGATCAGCCAGAAAAGCAAGAGCATGAACCCCATGGACAAGTGAATAGGATCGCCTATGAGAAAAAATCTTATGGCTAACGGGAGTAGCGCCAGAATGCTAAAGACGAGAAAAGCTCTTAATATGGATGAAAATATACCCACCGATCCGGCAACCATACCCCCTAAAACAAATGCAATAAAAGATTGATGCGCAATGGATTCCGTTGGGAATAGGAAGAGGGAGACAATCCCCCAGATGCCACCTGAAACAGCAATGGTGATGAGAAAATAATTTTTCCATCGATTTAAAGATGCAAGTGATCCTTCGAAATTTGTATAGGATTTTTGCAGGTGCAAACGGAGCAGGCTGATAGCAATGATCAGGGAAAGCCATATCAATAGCCTGGTTTTATCCCCCACCGGCCATAAAATTACCACCAGTATCGTCGCGTTGATCAGGTTTGCGACGGAGCCTAACACTGTGGATTCGGATAGCTTTCGGATTTTATCGGCCAATAGTTTTTCTGATTTCAAGGGGTCGTCCACGGGCTCTTCCTTTTGTTCATTCATCGGGTCCGGTTCGCAAAAAGACTTCCGGTATAAGGATATTTAAATGGGTTGGGTTTATATGGGACTGTATGTCAATATTCCCTTTCATGTGGATGGAATTTTCATTCAACATTCAGGGGTAAGTCATGCGCTGTTAGAGAAAGAGAAAGGGAAAAAACAGGGTTGACAGCTCGGGCACTCATATAAAATTGATTTGATTTTATCAAGCCAATTGTTTGTTTTATTTTAAAAAAAACCATTCCGGAAAGCACTCTGATCCTGTGGGGAAGCTTCAAAAGCCTCAATCCGATGCCTTTTATGGTTTTTTGGCCTATCCGAAATATAAAGGCCCCGATTCAGAAAAACCAGAGAATCGAGGCCTTGAATTATTTTGGCGGTTTTGACAACCTATTCTTTTTCTTTGTTTGCCGCCTCAATGATTTTTTCGGTCAACTGGGATGGGACTTCATCGAAGTGAGAGAATTCCAGGGTAAACATTCCCCGTCCACCGGTGATTGAATTGAGATCCGGCGCATAGGTGAGGAATTCGGACATGGGAACATTGGCATTTATGATCTGGTTTTTGCCAGCGCTGTCCATGCCCAGAACTCTACCTCTTCGGCTGTTCAAATCCCCCATGATGTCCCCCATGAATTCATCAGGGGCTGTCACCGTCACCTTCATGACGGGTTCCAGTAGAACCGGATTGGCTAGTTCCGTAGCTTTTTTGAAGGCAAGTGAACCTGCAATTTTAAAGGCCATTTCAGAAGAATCCACCGCATGGTAGGACCCGTCATCCACCGTGGCCCTAAAGTCCACACAGGGAAAACCGGCCAGAACGCCTCTGATGCAAGCCTCCCGAATGCCTTTTTCAACCGCCGGAATATAGGTTTTTGGAATTGAGCCTCCCACTATGGCATCCACAAACTCAAAACCTTCCCCACGGGGCAGGGGCTCAAACTGAACCCAGCAATCTCCGAATTGGCCATGACCGCCGGTTTGCTTTTTATGTCTTCCCTGAACCCTGACTTTTTTCTTGATGGTTTCTCGATAGGGAACCTTGGGGGTGGTTAAAAGAACATCCACATTGAATTTTCTTTTCAGCTTTTCAATAGTTGCCTCGATATGCACCTGCCCCATGCCGGATAAAAGCGTTTGCTTGGTTTCGGCATTTCTTTCAATTTTAAGGGCCTGGTCTTCTTCCAGCAGTTTGGCCAGGGAAGATACGATTTTGTCTTCATCTCCCTGGGATTTGGGCTGAACCGCAAAGGTCATGATGGGGGGCATGGGTTCCGAACATTGGTAAAGAATCTTGTTGTCCTCATCACATAAGGTATCCCCGGTGACCGTTTCCTTGAGTTTTGCAACAGCCACGATGGATCCTGGCCCCGCACCCTTGGCGGGTTTTTGCTCTTTGCCGGCAATGGAAAGGAGTTGATTAAAACGTTCCCGAACCTCTTTTTTGGAATTATAAAAATTTCCGTCCGAGCCCAGGCTTCCGGAAACGACCCTCATAATGGATAGGCGGCCAGCAAAGGGATCTGCTATGGTTTTAAAAACAAAGGCTGAAAAAGGTCCGTTGGGATCAGGCGATCTTTCAATTTGAGATTCATCCTTGGGGTTGATTCCTTTTTTTGGCGCTCGGTTGGTGGGGGAGGGCATGCAGTCTGCAATAAGATTCAACAACAGGTCAAGGCCTATATCTTTTGTGGCTGAACCGCAAATAATAGGGATAATGGACCTTGCCAAGATTCCCATTTTAAGGGCTGCTTTTATTTCTTCATCCGTCAGGACCTCCCCTTCAAGGTATCTTTCCATCAGGGCATCATCCGCCTCAACAATGGTTTCAACCAGGGCTTCCCTCTGGGTTTGCGCGTCATCCAGAAGATCCTTGGGAATCTCTCCTTCAACGGCCTTCCCGTTGTCGGCATAGGTGTAGGCCTTCATGTTAATCAGATCCACCATGCCTTTAAAATTGGCTTCAGATCCGATGGGAATCTGCAGGGCCACCGGTCTGGGCTCCAGACTGGAAACCGTATCTTCCATGGTTCTATTAAAATCAGACCGCTCCCTGTCCATTTTATTCACAAAGATGATGCAGGGCATATTCAGATCGTTGGCAAACCCCCAGGCCAACTCGGATTGGACCTTAACGCCGTCTATGGCATCAATCACCAGAACGGCTCCATCCGCCGCCTGGACGCACATTTTGGTATCCGTAAAGAAATTCTGGTCGCCTGGTGTATCGATAATGCTAATGGTATGATTTTTCCATGGGAACTGATGAAAACCGCTGCTGATACTCGTCCGACGTTTGAGCTCTTCAGGTTCGAAATCCATAACGGTATTGCCTTCTTCAACACGCCCAAGTCTCGTGGTTATGCCGGTTTTGTACAGCATCATCTCAGCCATGGATGTCTTGCCGGAGCCACCGTGGCCAATGATTACGATGTTTCTCAATTTATCTGCGGTATCCGTCATGTACACTCCTCTCTACGATTTTTATTTTATTATCGCGCCACAAACAAGACCTCTAAAATTTCTTCAAGTATATGCAATATCAAAAAAAATCAAGGTAAAAATCCTGAATATACAGGGTCGAAGCCTTTCTCAACCATTTGCAAAACAATGGAATGCAAAAGTATTTACCCAAGGTTAAATTCGTTTTTTTGCCTTTATTCTGCAAGTGTCAAGGAAATCAGAAATTCCTTATTCCCCTTGGCCCCCAGTACAGGGGAGGGGATGATGGATTCGCAAAACAATCCTTGGGATGAAAAAAACAGGGGCAACTCTTCAAGTACTTTCTGCTGCAATTCCGAATCCCTGACGATGCCGCCTTTACCGACTTTGCCTTTGCCCACTTCAAACTGGGGCTTGATCAGGGCCACAATTCGGGAGGGTTTTTTCATGAATTTCAAAGTCGCCGGGATGACGATTTTCAGGGAGATGAAAGAAACATCAATACAGGCAAAATCAACCAGGCAGGGCAGGGCATCATCCGGAAGATGTCTGATATTGGTTCTCTCCAGAACCAGAACCCTGGGGTCATTTCGTATTTTCCAGGCCAGTTGACCGTACCCCACATCCACAGCAAAAACTTTTGAAGCGCCTCTTTGAAGAAGGCAATCGGTAAAACCACCGGTGGATGCGCCAACATCAAGACAAATCAAATCTTTAACGTCGATGTTGAATTCACTAAGCGCCGAATCCAGTTTGAGCCCGCCCCGGCTTACAAAAGGGAGGTCGTCTCCCTTGAGAATGATTTCCGCATGGACGTGGATGAGTGTCCCCGGTTTGTCCACCGGTTCATGGTCAACCAGAATTCTTCCTGCAAGGATCAATGCCTGGCTTCGCTGTCGGCTCGAAGCCAGGTTTTTTTCAACCAGCAGCAGGTCCAGGCGTTTTTTTTGAGTCGACATGCGTTTAACCGGAAGAAGCTTGAACTAAGGCTTTAGCGGTGTTTGAAATATTTTCCGCAGTCAGGCCATATCGGGTTCTCAGAATAATCTGGCTGCCGTGTTCAACAAAAACATCCGGAATTCCGATTCGTGTTAATTGAAATCCGGACATTCCGTTTTCATTCAGGCATTCAAGAACAGCGCTTCCGAATCCTCCCTGCAGGACATGTTCTTCTACTGTGATGACTCTTGGGATCTTATGGACAGCCGAACAGATCAGTTCTGCATCCAGAGGCTTCACAAAACGACAGTTGATCACAAAAGCCGAGATCTGTTCAGCCGATAGCAAGTCCCTGGCGGCCAAAGCTTCCGAAACCATTCCGCCAATGGCCAGAATCAAGATATCCGTTCCTTCCGCCACAACCTCAGCCTTCCCGATGGGAAGGGCCTGAACCGGATGGACCAGAGGGGTCCCGATTCCACGTCCTCTGGGATATCGAAATGCAATCGGCCCCTTATCATAGTTCAAAGCTGTTTCCACCATTTGCGCCAATTCGTTTTCATCTTTTGGTGCCATGACCACCATGTTGGGCAAATGTCGCAGAAATGCAAAATCAAATAATCCGTGATGGGTGGGCCCGTCTTCCCCCACAATGCCGCCCCGGTCAATGGCGAATCTCACCGGCAGGGACTCTATGCAAACATCGTGAACAATCTGATCATAAGCCCGTTGTAAAAAAGTGGAGTACACCGCCACCACGGGTTTCATTCCTTGGACTGCCAGTCCGGCAGCAAAGGTTACACCGTGCTGCTCGGCAATTCCCACATCAAAAAAGCGCTCGGGGAATTTTTCAGCAAATAGCCCTAGACCGGTGCCCTCGGGCATGGCTGCTGTAACAGCCACAATCCTGTCATCGATTTCAGCCGATTCCAACATCCGGTCTCCAAAAACCTGGGTATAGGTTGGAATGGCGTTTTTATTTCCACAGGAGTTTCCA
>Ga0180732_1001548_pt1 | contig 13950 bp, 32 predicted proteins | sample KR11_01MetaG_FD_148674 | JGI IMG/M metagenome (GOLD analysis project Ga0180732, IMG submission 148674) | Groundwater microbial communities from the Olkiluoto Island deep subsurface site, Finland - KR11_0.1 MetaG | ecosystem: Environmental > Aquatic > Deep subsurface > Groundwater | place...
GAGCCGGTTTAGTGATATGGAGGGAGCATGAAACTTTAAAACAACCTTAAAAACTATGAGAAAATGGAGAAAGTACTGTGAGAAATTGGAGAAAGATAGTCTTCTATATAGGGAAAACCAGGCAATCTCCCCATTCAAACATCTTAAAAAAACATCTCCGCCAACTCTTCGGGATCGTATTCGTTGATAATTGCCCTGATTTCTTCCTGGGTTTTTAACTCTCTGATATCCTGGAGGGAAAGGTCATGTCCTTCGTTTATATCCATGAACCCAAATAAACGCCTCTTAATGGCATCGAGTTCGTCATCTGTTGTGTCCTTATATGTGAGGAATCGTCCCATTACTCCCCAAAGCTGACATCCTGGTGTTTCTGCCATCAAACCACCCACACTCTAATGCCAAACTTCTCACAAACAAATTCCATGTCAGGATCTGTGAACTCTGTTATTATTGCTGGTACTACTAATTTGGCTGGTTTGAATTGCCTCTCATATAGTAGTTTGTAGGTTAGTGCCTGCCCTACTGCACTTGGTCGTAGCCTATCCTTTACTTCGACAACGTAGATACGGTCAACGGTCTCGCCAACGGCATCTATGCGTTTGGCCGTTGCTTGGTTAAATAAAAACTTCTCATTTTCAGACATGTATGATATGTCTTTTCTGTCTTGGACGTGCAGATGGACGTCGAACTGCCAAGTTGCAGGAAACTTTATCTTCTCTAAGAATTTGTCCATAATCTTTTCTTCCCACACTCGCATGTGAGCATATTTAGGTTTTGGCATCTATTTACCTCCTTAATATCGAGAAATTGTAGTAAATTACTACAATTTGTAGTATTATCCTCTGAGAAATATATATCAATAGATGGGATGCACTTTGGTTTCTGGCGTATGCGAATGGTCTAAACAATGTGGGTTTCTGCTGTGGTCTAAACAATTACACAAAATCTTCTTCCTCCTTTTCTTCTTCCCTAATATTTTCTAAGTGGTATCGAGGCATTAATAAATCAACGTCCCCGTCCCGTGACAAATATTACAGTCTTTCGTATAGCCCGGCCAGTGAGGGCGATAGATCTTTCCTCTGCCTTTGCACACAAAACATTTCTTCTTCATGCCGTCTTGCTCCATATCCCTATTCTCATCTAAGTATTCTTACCAGCTCACCACTGAGCCATCCTTCGTAGACAATACCCTTCCGTCCCATAATTTTCTCTAGTTCTCTTCCCCTTGCGTTGTACTCGTATTCGTCCCTATATGTCTCTTTTGTTGTACCATCTGGGAGTTTTTCAATCCTCATCTTCTTCTATCTCTCCTGCCTCGAAAAGAGCTTCCCATTCATCCATCAGATCGAGAACCATATTTTTCCTCCGTGGAGAAAATTCATCCTATTTATGGTAATCCTCCACTAGCCTTTTATACCTTCTTTTGAGGGGATTTATCAACTTGTCGAACTCTATGAAAACCGCCTTATCTTCTTTCGCCTCTGTTGCTAACTTCCGGGCCGCCTCATACTTGGCTAGTTGTTTCTCAAGGTCTATTATTTCTACCGGTATCTCTTTAACAGACTGCCCCACCGCCCGTCTGTGCTTGTTTACTATATCCTGAAACTCACTCCACGTCTCCGGAGAGCCTTCTGCTGCACTAACATTAATTAGTATGATGTACTCAGCTTCTGATTGGTCGTAACCCATGTCCATAAGTAAATCTATGCCGTCTTGAGAGGAAAGTATGCCTTTTTTCACTCCTTTTATTATCTCCGCTTTTGTGAGATCTCGTTCTGTTGCCGTTCTCTCTACACCGGCGGGTTTAACGATTGTTTGTACCCATTCTTCTACTCTTCCAGCAGGCATCCCCGCAGCGATCAGCTCGGCCCTTACTTCATCAATGCCAATCCAGCCTTTGCCGTACCTACTTTTTAGCTCTCCTGCCAGAACGTAGACCTTAGTCCACAATACCATTTTAGCCGCATGTTCATCGTCATATCCTAAGTCTTTGTAGTTCTTTAGTACCTCCTCCTCAGTCAAGATCGCTAAATCCCACATCCTACGGGCATCAACACGGGTATATGGGTTATAAATTATCTTCTTTCTATTTGGAATCCAAGCAGGAAGGTAATCGTTCCTTCTAACCATCGTTTCCCAGTTTTCCAAAGAGATGATCCCTCTGTATAGCATTGTATCAAGATCTCCAAGGCTGGGTAATTTCCAGTGAGCCGCCCAATAACTATCGCTCCAGTAATCTCCAAAGCCCTGTTTTCTCATAGTCTCCTTAAACTTCTCGCTTGTTGGAGGTATTAGTAATTCATCTCGAAACTCCGGCCTAAAAACCTCTCTAAGCTCCATTGTAATGAGGTCTGAGGAACCGGGTAAAGCTGCTTGATATTTCTCATTATAACCATATGTTAGCTGTGGGATAAGGCCCGCCTGCAATGCTGGTGCAATTACTGCACCGATGTATCTGTCCAGCCCAAAGGTTGCAACAAATAGCCTTCCGGTGTGAACTATATTGCGAACAAGTGTTAGGCTGCACGCAGTAGCGACTATATCTAAGACAGCTACCAGAACTACCGCATCTATGCAGAGAAATGTGAGATACCCTGCAGCGGCCTTCGCATCGTTAAAATCTTTTATCTTCTCAGGGACAATAATACCAATGAGGAGATCATAAAACCCCTCGAATATCCCACCCAGAGTTTCATTAAACCAGTCTGCTACACCACCTGGGCTGTGCTTCAATCTCTCTTTTAACTCTTTAGCTAGATTCTGAAATTCCTTGGTTCTAAATAACTTCTCGTCAAGGCTCTTGATAGCTACCTCTTTGTTCATCTTGGGGATAGCGTCATTGCGGTAGTCTGCCATTTCACTAGCCATTCCCTTCGAACTTTTTACAAATTCTTCTCCTATATTTTTAGCCAGTGCAGTAGTAGTTCTTCCAATAGCTTTGCCTAACTCTTCTCCTATTCCCATACCATCACTTCCTTTCTTCCTCTTTCTCTTTTATACCTATCTCTATTCCGTCTACGACCGATTTAAAAAATTCCATAATTAGATTAATGACCCAATCTTTAACGAGATCTATTGCTTTACCTATCATGTCTGTAACTAACTTTATAAAAGCATCGAACAACTCCCCCATCCAGGACCTGAGGTTATCAAGCGCTCCATTGACCCACGATACGAATGCACTCCATAAACCACTGACCCAATCGTATAATCCTTGAATCTGATTTCTTACCCATTTAGTGAATCCATCCCATTGACCACCAACCCAATCTTTTAAGCTATTAAATCCATCTGTAGCCCACTTAGTGAATCCATCCCACAAACCACCAACCCAATTTTTTAGGTTATTGAACCCATCATTGACCCACTTAATAAATCCATCCCACAAACCACCGACCCAGTCTTTTACACCAGATACCGCGTTAGTTATCCAACCTACGACTGCTTTTTGTGCGTCTCTCCACCAGTTCGTTATGCCTGTTGTAATCGACGTCCAGAGATTAGAAATTGATACAAAAGCACCGCTAATCCAGTTCCTAATAGCGTTTATAGCCGGTGCTAGTATATTATTTACGATTCCCGTTATTAGGTCTTCTAGGAAGCCCATTTACTTTTTTATTTTCCCTCACGTCTTCCGATTCCTTTCCGCTCTAATACCGCTACGATCTTGTTTACCTCTCGTTCTACTATCTCAGGTGCTTTATTTGCTTCAAAGTCCGGCATAGAAATTCTTATTGTGTGTTCTGTCCCTTCTACCGTGAAGACCGCCCTCTTGAATCTGTAGAATCCTTTATCTCTGTCAAAGTCTGTTCCTTCTTCAAAGCGGGTAATTTTCCACTCCATTTCCGTTCCTCCTTTAATTCTTTTTTCCGTGTTTAAAACTTACAACAGTCCGTATATTGTCGTAGATGAAATCTACTTTTCCTTCTAATCGTCCCATTTTATAATACAGAGCAGATAAAGCCCCTACGTTTATGGCAACGATGCCTAATAGTTCTATCGTTTCTATCATTTTTATCTACCTCAATTTCTACCTGTTAATAGGTATTGTTTAATCAAATTATCATAGATCAATCTCAACGGTGTGTCAGCCGTTACCAGGTGTTCGATCAGATCATCTATTATTAAGTATGCTCCAACGCACACAAAGGCCTGCCATAGCTGTGTTAATTTAGCCAGCTCTCCGTTTCCCATTCCCATGTACCAGTTAAATAATCCGAATATCATTATAAATATACCATAGTATAAATGGTGGTTCCCCTTCCATTTGAATTGTACCGGTGGTTTCATTTTTCTCTTCTTGCGTCCTATGTTTTTACAATCTTTACAGAACAAATAACCATGTCGTAGTTTCCAGAACCTGGAGAGTTATCAGATACTTTTAATACAACTGTGTAAAGGCCAGCGGATAGAGTACCAAGACTGACACTCCCAATGTAATTTGCGTTGAGCGTGCCAGCATAGAAATTAATGTTGGCTACATCGCTGTTGTTTAATAAAACATGGTAGTTACCAGCAGAGGTACTCCGAATACCTTTTATATAAATCGTGTAGGTACCTGACGCTGGGATAAACACATGACCTATGCAAATAGCATCGTTCTGAGCTGGCCCTGGAGTATTCCCTAGATCCATGTACTCCCACGTTACTACATTTGCTTCACGTACCCAGTTGCCCACAATCAAAGTCCAGTTGTTCTGTTCGCACACCGTCCATTCAAAAACAACAGTTCCACTTTCCACTTTATGTAAGATGTAACCGTTAGAATCAACTAATATTTTAGCGTACGTTGTACCTGTTACCAGCCCAACAGCGATAACATTCCCGCTTCCATCTACCTGTATTTTCTGATAAGTAGCTCCAGCTGCGTCCTCGCCGTAGGCTATCGGAATACGATAATACAAACTCCAGTCTTCCGCTGTTGTCGCCATCTTTTACCTCTTACGGTGCTTTGAAGTTACCCCACGAATGAGGAAACCTCCACACTATCGTCCAGTCTTTTATTTCTGGTGTTGTCATCTATCCAACTCCTACCCAGCCTTTTAATCGTTCCCAAAGAGTAGCCATCTCTTCGCCCGGCATCGCTGCCTCTTCTCTCAAGATGTTCACATGAAGGTTGTATTCATGCGTGTACGTTGTATCAGAGTTCCATGCAAAGATGTCTAATTCAAATGGAGCGTCGTTAATTTCTACGTTTTCAGCTATGTTAAAGAAATACCCCCCTCCGTACAGGCTTTCATTCTCATTTATCGGGAGTATTTGGTGTCCGTGGTATCTTACCTGAATGTGCAATAGGTTTGCTGCCTCTACAGGCATGAATAGAAGCCATCCTCTGATGGTTCCCTGCGTAATCTTCAATTTCTGCCAGTCCGGAGACTGCATTGTCGTGCCAGTTGGCACATCTCTACTCTTTTTGTATAACATTTTCTTCTCACCAATATTTATTACCAGTCATAAACTGAGTTGCTGCTCCACCTGTCGCTCCTAGTCCGTGTAGACTATAAATTCTCGCTCCTGTAGTGTATGTTGCCTCGTCATCAACATCTATGTACTCACCATTAGCATATGCAGAGTTTCCACCGCTTTCATCACGATCCATGTATCCGTTTGCGTAGTAACTGCCTATAACATCACCTGTCACTACAGCTAGAGAAATATCAGTACCTCCGGAATCTTTAGTAAACGTATTCAACCCTGCCGGCGCTACTCCTAATGCTACGGTGCTTCTGCATTTATATTTGCCACCGCCAGTTGCATAGAATATCCCAACTCTTAGAGTTGTTATTCCAGCGTTTATGAATGTTGTAATCGTTGTAATAGTTCCTGTATCGTTAGCTGGGTTTGCTAAGTCAAGCGCTGTATATCCGTATGGAGCAATACCTGCTCTATCAGTTGCTGCTGGGCCTACGTTTATAGCTGCCATTTTTATCTAGCTTGCTCCGCACGTAAATATCATTCTACACCTCATATCTATTGTCATTTCATCTTGCTCCTACGGGCCTACAAACCCGCAAATTGTAATCGAGTGCGTTGTAACAGTCGTAGATGTTATGCACAAAGCTGTATTTGCCGTCAGTTTTATCGGAGTTCTCAGATTAGAGACACAACCCCCGTTTATCGCGGGGTAAGTCTCCCATTTAACAGTACCACCAGAGCCATCTAACAATGTTACATTTCCTGCCGTTGCTCCGTTAGAAATCAGAATATCTGTAATAAAGAGGCTTAATCCGGCTCCTGGAGCCGCTTTTACCGAGGTATTTGTTTGTGCTGCTGCATAATCAGCTGATACATCCCAAAGATTAGGATGCGTTGTTTCTACAAACTGTCTCCCGTAAACATCAGTTATAAAATCTGCTCTATCTGCTTCTGCTGTAGCCGTCCCTGGTGCCGTCCCATCGAAATTAACGCTCCTTCCCCCGATTTTAATCGGGTTGCCCGAATCAGCAGCATCATTAGCTACATTTCCAGCTGGTTCGTTCTTTAGATTGGCTGCTGTAGCCTGAGCTGCTGTAACAGTACCCGTTACAGTTCTATCTTTAGCCGCTTGCGTTACAGTCGCCTTTAGTACCGTCTCATCTTCTTGGTGTACTCTATTTCCCATTTTATCTACCTCTGTCTCTTTATTCCGTTCGCAAACATCTCAAGCCTGTCCGTAGCTGTCGCTCCGTGGAATCTTGCTCGGATTATATCGCCCTCTTTCAATTCAATCTCGCCATGAAATTCTACGGTTTGGTACGGGTTGTCCGTAGAATCCTTTTTCATAACCATAAATGTAGCTCCGCTGACGTAGCCCAAACTGCATTGAGTAACGCCAGATCCGCTTTCTAGGCCTACCAAATTATGAAGGAAGTAGATCCAGCCTGGCTGCAAGATCTCTGAATCTAGGTCTTGTGTAGTGCCTCCAGCTGCGGAATCTACCTTCTTATAAACATCAAAAGGCTCGCAACACAGATAATTTAAAAGTTCCAGGTTCGTGTAATGATGAACATAGGCTCTGTCGTCCGCCCTGGCCATCCCAAATCTGAAAAGCCTTAATGCAACTTCTTTCTCTTTATTTACATCGAATGGTAAAGCCAATTTAACACCCCCGCTTACTCGGGTAATTTCAGTTCAACGCTTTTAATGTAGTCTATCATCCGCTCTCTAGCTGTCAGCTCTCTTGGTTTCTTCTTCTCTTCTGTAGTCTCTGCCATTATTTCACCGGATACTTGTATCCATTCACTTGTAGGAAAATATCATCGTTTGCAGTCGTGTTTACAAATCTAGCCTTCACAATGTCCCCTTCTCTCAAAGCGATCTCTCCATCCCATTCAATTGTCGCCGGTGCTGTTGGCTTTGTAGCCTTCAAAGTGTGGAATATCCCGCCGCTGACGTATCCAACGTAAATGATGCTAGAAACTGTTGTAGTCGCATCAAAAGCCGATATGTGAGTAATCACTGAAACGTAACCAGGCTCCATTCTTGGTGTCTCTAAAGAGTCCTCTGCTGCATTTTCTGCAGCTTCATCTTCTAAAAAATAGTCTATAGGTGTACAATTACTCCAATCTATCATTTCTATCCGCTCCTTTCAATCCAATCCTAAAGAAAATATAGGGGATTTTTCCCCCGTTTATATCTTCAGATATTCTGCGATTACATCTGGTGAGCTGCTTGTCGAGGCTGACGATCCGCTCGTTAGTTCCAGTTCTATTTTCCCGTATGCACTGGCGTCTATCGTGTCTTTGTTTCCAGCTAATACTCTACTTGGACAGTACCATATATGGAATGGTGCCCATCCGATAGCTGTAAGATATACCTGTTGCAGTGTATCACAAGGTGTAGGTGTTCTCGTATCGGTGATATACATTGTTTCAACGCCTCTATGCGTTGATTCAAACGCAATTGCCATCGGTTCATTGTAAGAACTTTTGCTCTGAGCTATCAGATGCAACAGATAACCCATGTGGCTGTCGAATTCATCGGCATTCTCTATGTCCGCCATCCAGCTGTACTCAAACGGTCTTTTGAATATCAGCTGTTGGAATGGCATTACTTCTCTTTCGTATAGATCGAATGGTACCCAGTCGCCGTTATCGAAGTCTAGTCTTATCTGTTCCACATCTTCTGTGAAGTCCAGAGCTGAGTATCCTGCTTCAACTCCAATCCCGATTAGCTGCCCGTCATCTGGTATTTCGATTATGTTTCTTGTGCTTGTCGCTTGCGTAAATTCCTTCAAAATCGTGGACTTGACATACCCGTGTTGGAATCCTGCTTCTGCTTTTGCTAGTTCCGCTAAGATGCTGAATTTCATCGCTGGGCTTGTGTCTGCCTCTGTAGTCATTCCGAACTCATTTGTCGTAAACGAATAGTCCCAGGTGAGTCTTATCTGCGGGTTGTTGAACTGTGCCATATCAGGAGCGTACTTTATTCCGTTGTATACTCCGCCCATATCTATGAAAAACTGGTCGCATCCTTCCACTGCGTTGTCGTTTACCTCCGTGGATCCTAGGGGGTTGTGTCCGTGTATCATGCTCAAGCCTTTAACCTGGTTCCCAGTCAAAGACTTTATAACAGTTCCGCCATCGACAATCTCTATCTTCGTTAGTGCATCGCTAAGAGGGTTATCTGGTGCGGCTGCTCCTGTTGGCGTGCTGTAAGCTGTTAGCATTATCTGAGGCATAAAGTCTTTCTTCGGGAGATCATAGGTTGCGGTTCCAGTTTGTCCGCTCTCTGCTTTCACCCTTTGTATATAATCCCATCGTGTACCTGGCATTTGTCATCACCTCAGAATTATTTACCCTTGAATTTGTTGTGTAGTGCTACGCCGACTGCCTTTACTCTCTCGTAGTTTCGTGGATCTCCCTTCGGGCCTTTTGGTGGCAATGTTACGCTCTGTATGGTTGATAAAACTTCTCCCATTCCAGAAGCGTATTCTCCTTCTGCTGCCGCTACGCCCTCAGGCCATCTCGATACTCCTTTTCCAGATGCGCCTTTCTTCCACTTCTCTGTACCGGCTTTACTTACGCCTCTGCCGAATCTTCCTTCCGCAGCAGCGCGGGTAACTCCCTCTTTATACCGGGTTTCAGCTGCCTTAGTTGCCGACGCCCAATCTTCCCGAGGATTCTCTACTCCACTCTTGTAATCCTCGCTGGCGCCTGCAACCTTCCGTTTCCATTTTTCAACGGTCTTATCCAATGGTTTTGTTGCTGGCATATTTTATTTCTCCATTTCATTTCTGTAATTCACATGCGTTAATTATCTTATTAATTTTAACATACGTCTATGGGGACACCTGTCCCCCGGCTGGTATGACGGTAAATTTATAGGCTTTTGAATTATATCATTTGTATGGTGATATAAATTGGAAGAGTTAGAACTACAAACAAAAGACTTTTTAGGTCGTGTAAAGCAATTCATACACGATCAGAAGCCGTATAGGAAGGGAAATCTCGAATACGTACGAAGCGCAATCCGCTACATGGATCAAGAAGAGCTTATCAGGATGCTCAAAATATTATCCCTGGACGAATTAAAGTACGTGATGGGTGCCGGTATTTGTGGACACGCAAACACAATCGCTATAGAGCTGCTTCGTCTGCGACAGAAGGAAAGACAAGAGTTTTTATCCAAGGAAAAAGTAGAGCCGATCCCAGAGGTCGAAGCAGAGCGCAGGCTTATGCTTACTACGGCCCCAAGTTTGAAGCAAGTAGCACAAATAACAGTCGAAGATAATAAATTTGTAGAGGATGAGAAACATGGTGAGAGCCGAGTTCGCACACCTAAAAAAGGACGAAATAGAAATAGCAAAGCGGTTTAAGGAGCAGGTCTTTCTTCCCGGTGAATACGTTTATGACATTCACCTGGACATTCCAGAGCTTGAGGCTCCTGCATGGTGGACAAAGAAAGATCGTGACGTCTGGCTTGATTCTAGGGCCAAGCGAATAGATCTAGTTGTAAAAGACAAAGAGAAGCACTGGATCATCGAGATTACTCCTAAACTTAATCGCACCGCCATTGGCGGAGTATTATCTTACAGAGATTTATATAAAAAACAGTTTAAACCAGGCGTTCCCGTTGCCGTTGGTATCGTGTGCGAGATGGACGATCTGGCTTATCATAAGACACTAGAAATTAATAACATCAAGCTGTGGGTTGTCTAACTACTTTTTTTCTATAATTATTTGTCCGTCATTCTCACATCTAATAAAATATTTAACTTCGCTGCCGTATGAGCTCACTGTGAGCTCGTCGCCTTCACACATTTCTATTTCCATTTTTATCTACATCTCCTATAATATCTCTTTTTCTCCGAGTATTTAAGTAAAACCCTTCTTAGAGCACCCTTTAGGGCCTCTAAGTCCCGGGTTTTGCATCTAGAAATAGCTTTATCAGCTCTTTATAGAATTTTACATGCTTGCAGCGGCCGTGCGTACTAAAACCGATGCACGTGCACGACACTTTCTTATTTAATCTCACGACCTCGATCGAATAGCTCTCGTCCAGGTTGCTAGTGCTGCATAACCTAATTCTTAAAACTTCTCTGTCTCTTTCTTCCATGGTTTACCCATACATTCTTCCGGGTGCCAAGTACAAAATTCAACACCAGGACACTTGTGATCTTCGCACTCCTTATCGCCTTTCATATCTAATCACCAAAAAAATAAGAGAGTGAGACAGGCCGGCGGAGGTGTGATTTATGAATGAAAAACACATTTAACCTAGCCTGTCTCATCATGTTTATTTATTTCTCAGCCTGTCGATTTCGACCATTGCCTGCTTCTTCGTAGCTATCGTCGTAGAATCTCCGCCTAGGTCGTCGATGTATCTTAGCTGCTTTTCGCTTGCTGGCTCTTCCTGCTTCTGCTCCCGCGCTGCATGTTCTTCTTTTCGTTGTTGCCCTGCACGTTCTCCTCGATCAAAGCTGCATGCCTGCTCGAATACCGAGATGATCTCCTTGTCCTCAGGCTCGTAGTCTAGTGCCATCTTTAGTGCCTTTTTTGTGTTTCTGTATAAAGCGGCTGCGTAGTCGATCCATTTATCTTGGTCTGACATGCTCTCCCTCGTCTTCTTGTTGTCCCTTTGCTGTTCCTGACACAATAATAGCTTTTATTGCTCCACCGGCTTTGCACGCCTCCATTGTTAGAACAGCTGTCGCACAGTCGTGTATTAACATTCCTATCGCTGCTTTCTCTGGCACTGTGTATCCTTCGATCTCTAGTTTAAATGATACTTCTTTTGCCTTCCGTGCTAATTCCTGTAATGTCCTCATCTTATTTTTTCTCCGTCTCGTCTTCCATTCGTTCTCTGTGTATTATAAAGTCCCTGGCAACACGTCCGAAGACTACAGCTACATTATTCCGCAGCGTTCTGAAATCTTCCTCTAGCACCAGTACTCTCATCTCTAGTTCTGTTTTTTCTGCCATCTAGTCACCCATCATCCAGTTAAGCGCATGGATCCAGCCGTCTCTCACTCCCTCATCGTAGCTCTTTGTTGTCCTCGGCTCCTCGTGTCCCTTTGCTGCCTTCATCTCTTTAATTTGTTCTTCTGTTTTCATATCTATCTACTTCCTTCCCTTTTTGCCTGTTAGTGTCGTCTGTTCCTCTCGTTGCGAGAAAGAAACGATCACCGTGTCGTTAATCCTCGATGGCAAACCCATGTCTCCCAGCGCATCGTAAGGATCTGTACCGCTAATCTGCAGCTTAACACTCTTTTTAAGATCCTCTAATGTTGGTGTGAAAATCCAGGTGTACTTAGGCCCTTTCTCCGTTTCAGTGTCTACTATTTTCTCCAGCTTCATCTTTAATTTCATTTCATTCTTGGTCATATCTACCTCCTTTTTCTATACGTACCCGTATTGACGGGCGTACATATAAAGATATTGCTAAAAAAAAAGAGATTAGGTAGATAGACTAGAACTCGTCTATTCCTGCGCTATGTCTCTCGTGTAGGCTATTCCCAACGCTGCTAGAAAACCCAATGCTGCCGATATGACCGGAAGAGCCGCTGGAAAAGCAGCGGGGACAGCATTAACAGCGATTGCGCCTGCCAAATAAGCGATCAGAGCAAGGAACATTCCGTAAAAGAATCCTTGCATCATCCACTTAGGCATGGCGACGCCCACCTTTTTTACTTTCTCTTCTGCCATGCCGTCTACAAATTCGTGTGCGCCCTTAAGTTTATCGGTGTTCATCCTTTTTCTTCTCCTGTTGCTCTTGATAGATACGTCTTGCCTCTTTGGCTCTTGCGTAGCAGTTTATCTTCCAATCCTGCGGATCTCTACGATATGCAGCATACGGTAAACCAGGCAACACTTTCGAAAGCCTCTCCAAAATGCTCACTGCAGGGTGTCTAAAGCTGCTGCCGTACTCCATCTTCCAGATTGAGAGTATTATCATGTCGTGCAATAAAACTCTTGTCCGCTCGTGCTCTATCTTGTTGATTTCTTCCAAACAAGCGTCCATAACTGGCAAAAATACCGGGTGCGGGTTCTTCCGCAGCTGCGCCTCGATCTTCTCCACGTTGGCGATCTTCGCTGCGGTTCTAATCAACTTCTCGGCCAAACTGCGGATTATGTCGTGTTCAGTGCTAAACAGTTCCATCTAAAGCCCTCCCAGGTTTGGCGGTTTGAAGATAGATTTAACTCCCTTCATGGCCTTGGTTATTATCGTCATCATCAGCCATACGCCCGTTACTACGCCTATTCCGAAGCACACAAAGGCTAAAATTATGTATTCAAACATGTTTTTATCACCCTGAAGCTCGTCTGTGCGTATGATACTTTTTGTTGTAGTCTTCTACGCCCATCTTCCCTTTCGTAACGTCCTTTGAATCCCAGTAACGCTCTGTCGTTCCTGTGTCGATTGCCTCATAATATCCTGCCAGTCTGCTGCATATTTTCTCTGCTTTCGTGCGCTGCTCCTGCCTCTTTTTCAATAGATACTCAAGTAAGTCTTTCCCCATCTATTTTTCTGCCTCCAGGTCGTCTATCACGAATTGTATGATCGCCTTTACTGCCGGCCTGCTCGTTGGTGAGATCCCGAATAGATAGCCGGTGTCTGTTCCGTAATCCTTGTACAACTTCTCTAATAATTCGTCTACGTAGTCCTCTGGCATCTCAATCTTCCTCCTCTGTCGCTATCATCTCGCTTGTTTTCAGCCGTGGATCACCGGGTGCGAATCCCCATGCTTTTGTGTACTGCAGCCTGTATTCTTCATCCTCTAGTATCATCCGTTCTTCTTCGGTCAATCTTTCCTTATTTGGTGCTTCTTTTGCTGGCATGTTTCTCTCCTTCTCCATCTGGTATTTTACCCTCTTTGTTCATTGGTGTACTCCCGACAAACTCATAAGGGCGACTATAATCAAGACACAGCTCTACTACGTGCTCACTCTTGCTCTTGATATACCCCAATTCCTCCATCACACGCATATAGTCAGCCAGCTTCCTACTGTTTATGACACCAGTTTCCCTCATCATTTCCCTGCGAAGATCCGTCACAGGCACTTCAAACTCATAACCGCGCTGTCTCAACTGCCTCAAAATCGGCTCTACATAGGATACAAAACTCCACGGCATCTAAAACACCTTTTTCCCTTCTTTAATTCTTTCTGCTAGTTCCAAAACACAGCTACGTCTATCTTCTGGAGGATAAAAAGCACTTCCAGCGATCTCTAACAGCCTCCTACTACATATATTTCCTATATTCATCTCTTTATCACCAATAGACCTGAATATATTATATATATATAGTGTTTTCTACTGCGATGTGCCAAGTCACTGCCACCAACCAGCTTATTAATTATACCATGCTATACTATAACATAAAAAATCACTACTACATCGTTATAAAAGAAGTTTACTTATTATATATATTATTAATTATTTCAAAATCATCTAAAAACTACCTTTTTTACAGATAAGAAACCTCCCAAAAATCGATAAGAAACTTCTCCCAAAAAACCTTCTCCAAAG
>Ga0180732_1001549_pt1 | contig 13945 bp, 17 predicted proteins | sample KR11_01MetaG_FD_148674 | JGI IMG/M metagenome (GOLD analysis project Ga0180732, IMG submission 148674) | Groundwater microbial communities from the Olkiluoto Island deep subsurface site, Finland - KR11_0.1 MetaG | ecosystem: Environmental > Aquatic > Deep subsurface > Groundwater | place...
CACAACCCTGTCTGAAAAGATCTCAAGAACTCCTTCTGCGATGCTTCCCAAAATGGCTTCAAGGTAACGATTTCGAACGAGAAGTTCTTTGGTCATCTGTCTGGGAAAGACCCCTTCAAGGCCCAAAATCTCGGTGGAAAGTTTCTGGTCTGTTTCAGATCCAGCTTCTTTGATGACCGATAGAATGTGTTTTTTCATTGCGTTCATCGGCCCTTTTGCAATGCACCTGTCGGCTCCCACTTTCAAATGATCGAAACCTATTTCTGCAACAGCCCCGGATAGAACCACAATAAAACAATTTTTCAAAAGGGGCCTTGTTCTTAGGATGCGGCACAATCGTTCGCCGTCAATTTTCGGCATGATCAGATCCACAAAAATAATGTCTGGAACAAATGAATTGAGTATATCCAAGGCTGAAAGGCCATCTTCAGCCGAAAGCACCTCGTGGCCTTCCTTTTCCAGAAGATCAATCATGAAACTCAGCATCAATCTATTGTCATCTACAACCAGAATTTTTTTCTTCATATCAAAGGGTTCCTTTTCGTCCCTCCGCCAGGGTCGACATGTTTTTCATTTTTTCCTATATATCAGACTTTTGCATCGGATTACACAGAATTTTTCAGGGAGTCTTCAGGAGGCAATTATTTTTCGTCGCATTGACTTTCAGCGATGATTCATATACACTAAGACCAAATGTTAATCCATATCCCGCGAGAGTGATTCATGGCGCCGATGCTGGTTGAGAGAATTGTATCCAACAAAGAAAATTTAGAGCATATCCTGGATAGCCTGAAGGAAGGTATCATCGCCCATGATATGAACCGGGAGATCTTTTTCTTCAACCGGGAAGCAGAAAAAATTACCGGTTATTCAAGGGAAGAGGTTTTGGGAAGGGATTGCCACGAGGTGTTCGGCGGGCCTTTTTGTTCTGAACGATGCTCCTTTTGCAACCATCGGGATATTCCAAAGGAAAAAATCGAATACACCACCAATATATCCACCAAACAGGGTGAAGACAGAAGAATTGAAATGTCCGTTACCGTGATACGGGATGATCAAAATCAGGTGATGGGCGTTCTCGCCTCTTTCAGGGATTTGACGGATCTTCTTAAACTTAAAATCCAGGCCCGTAAATTGAACAGTTTTTCCAATATCGTTGGCCAGGATATTCGAATGCTGGAGGTTTTTCAGAAGATTAGAGATGTCTCCGGTTATGACTATCCTGTCCATATCTATGGAGAAACCGGAACCGGAAAAGAGCTGGTGGCAACCGCCATTCACAATGAAAGCAAACGTGGAGGGGCTCCTTTTGTTCCCATCAACTGCGGCGCTTTGCCGGAAACCTTGATTGAAACTGAACTTTTCGGTCATGTCAAAGGCGCTTTTACAGGAGCCATTCGAGATAAAAAGGGACGGTTTGAGTTGGCCGACGGGGGAACGATCTTTCTGGATGAAGTAGCGGAATTGTCCAAGCCCATGCAGGTAAAGCTTTTAAGGTTTCTTCAGGAGGGAAAGTTCGAGAAAGTTGGAGGGGAGCGAACCATTACTGTGAACACCCGGGTAATCAGTGCCACCAACAAGGATCTTAAAAAGGAAGTATTGAGAAAAAACTTCCGGGATGACTTGTTTTACCGGTTGAATGTGATCCCCGTTTGCGTTCCGCCCCTTCGGGATCGAAAAAATGATATTCCCATGCTTGCCAGGCATTTTTTGGAAATCTATGGGGAAAAAGAGGATTCCAGTCCATTATATATCTCCAAAGACGCCATGAAACTGATGATGAATTATAACTGGCCTGGAAACGTGAGAGAGCTTCAAAATGTTATTCAATTTGCCATCGTGAATTCAAGGGGACAATCCATCGGCCCTGATGCGCTTCCCATGGAATTTAAACCCAGCCATGAAATGGGGAACAAAAGAGGACCCTCAAAAAAACTATTAAGCGAAACTGTAGAAGAAGCCCTGAGAAAAACCGCAGGCAACAAAACCAAGGCAGCAAAAGTGTTAGGGGTTGGACGAGCAACCCTTTACAGGTTTTTAGAAGAAAATGAGAATATCAAAGTGGAGTATGACTTCTAAAAACAAGATATTGCGTCCGACCTCTGTTTTTTCAGGCGTTTCCCAGTTCTTTTTTCAACCATTGTTTAACTTCACCATCCACCGCATAGACGCCTTTCATAAAACCATTTTGTTTTGAAAACCTGGTACGAATTTTTTCAGGTATTTCAATCAACGCAAGCTCCTGTGCATCCTCTGAACTGCGTTTGATCAGATAGATAACCGGTTTTTCTTTCCAGGTGTTCACTACAAAATAATGGGAAACATCATTTTTGGAGCGAATGACATAATTCCCCCTGGCCCAGTTGTTGCCCCACTCCAGGTAAAGTCGTACAGCCTCCTCCGGAGTCATATCCCAGTCAATGGCATTGATAAGTTCACGATCCGTTTTCAGATCCTTCAGTGATTTTAACATAAAGTCATCCTATCTTTTCATTGGTTATTTTTCAGTATAAAATAGCAAGCATCGTGCCACTTTTCCTTAGTTCCTGTTGTGTTTTGGCTTGTAATCTAACAAACAGTAATTAATGTTAAAAATAAAGAAAAAGAAATAAAATGGGCAGTTCGAGAGCTGGCAAATTCAAATATCGTATTGTATCAAACGCTATTGTATCATATTAAACGTGATACAGCTGGGAGGGGAGTTTCGACATGAATACAGACAAAACAAACCTTGAAAACAATAGGGCGAACCGGCTTGTGAATGAAAAAAGTCCCTATCTCCAGCAGCATGCCTATAATCCGGTGGACTGGAATCCTTGGGATCATGAGGCTATTGCCCGTTCCATAGCCGAAAACAAACCGATTCTTCTTTCCATTGGATATTCAGCATGCCATTGGTGTCATGTCATGGAGAAAGAATCCTTTGAAGATAGACAAACCGCTGAAATTATGAATCGGTATTTTGTGAACATCAAAGTTGACCGAGAGGAGAGGCCTGATTTGGACACCATCTACATGGCTGCGGTTTCTTCAATAACAGGCAGGGGTGGATGGCCTTTGAATGTTTTCCTTTCGCCGGGATTAAAACCGTTTTTCGGCGGCACTTATTTTCCGCCGGAGGACCGTTTTGGCATGATGTCTTGGAAATCCATTCTGATAAGAATCGCAGAATTATGGAAAGATCCTGCCGGGAGAGCAAATATTCAGAACACAGCAGAGGACTTGACCCAAAGGCTCCAGAGTTATCTTTCAAAACCAGGAAGGGCTTTTGATGAATTGCCCGAGCCGACCCGGAACCTTTTGGAATCGGCCAAGGGCCATTATGCAGAGCTTTTCGACGAAAAAAACGGTGGCTTTGGCCCTGCACCCAAATTCCCGTCTCCAGTGATCCAGAATTTTTTACTGGCCTATGAGGAGGGTAAAAATACAAAAGAGCATGAAAAGACCCTGAAAATGGCAGTTTCCACTCTTGTTGCCATGGCCGGAGGCGGCATCTATGACCAGTTGGGCGGGGGGTTCCATAGATACGCCACCGACGCCAAGTGGCATGTGCCTCATTTTGAAAAGATGCTTTATGATAATGCCCAATTGATGACCAATTATTCAGAGGCCTTTGTTCGAACCGGTCAGGAGCTTTTCAGAAAAGTCGCCATGGAAACAGGGGATTATCTGATTCGGGACATGAGGGATTCCAGGGGAGGTTTTTATTCGGCAGAGGATGCGGACAGTATGGAGGTTGACCCTCTTTCCGGCTCTCATGGGCATTCAGAAAAAAAAGAGGGCGCTTTCTATGTTTGGCAACAATCGGAATTTGAGGGAATTTTAGGAGAGGGCACTATAGGAAGTGAAGCTTTGGCATATTATTTTGGTGTGAAGCCCCATGGAAATATTGAAAATGATCCCAATAAAGAATTCATCATGAAAAATATTTTATACAAGGCCCATTCCATTGATGATGTTTCAAAGCAGTTTGGTGTTCCGTTGGATCAGGCATCGGTTTTGATTACAGAGTCGAAGGAAAAGCTTTTTACAGAAAGAAATAAAAGGAATCGTCCGGGGCTTGATGACAAGATCATTACTTCATGGAATGGCCTTGCCATTTCCGCCCTTTCCAGGGCTTTTAAGGTATTTCAGGAAGCAAAATACCTCCATGCCGCCCGGGATGCTTCTGAATTTATATGGAAAAACCTTTATGATTCCGATTCGAAAAAACTCTTTCGAAGATGGAGACAAGGCGAAAAGAAAGTGTTCGGGCTCTGTGAAGATCATGCTTTTCTCGTTCAGGGCTTGCTGGATCTTTTTGAGGCAGATTCCGATGAAAAATGGCTCCATCGAGCCCTTGAACTTGCTGAAACCCAGGTCCTGCACTTTTACGACTCGGAAAATGGCGGGTTTTTTATGACAGGAGATGATCATGATCCCCATCTCATTATTCGAATCAAAGAGGAAAACGACAATGTGCTACCCGGAGCCAACTCCGTGTCCGCGATGAACCTACTTCGTCTGGGGAAAATTTTCAACCAGAAGGATTTCATTGACATGGCCGGGAAAACCATCAACCTTTTTCGCTCAAAGATGAAAGAATTCCCGGGTTCCATGCCTCAGATGTTGATGGCGCTTCAAATGTTTGAAAGGGAAAAATGATATTTCATGACCATGAGTTTTATGACTGTGACATGAATCCCACCGTAATTTAAGGAGATAATTTTCTGTAAATCGGGAATAAACATGGTGTTGTATTAAATAAATGGGTTGAAAATATCCTAAAGGTATATTACTTTTAACCTACATGGAAAATGCAAATATCCACTTGTTGGGTACCTGCTGAATATTCTGTGCTCGGCTTTTAAAAACCTATAAATTCCTGTTGATTACCGTTCAATGAAAGGAGCGCATGATGCCAGCGCCAACGGTCATGGTTTTCTCCCTGAGTACCTGTAGTCACTGCAAATCAGCAAAGCGGTTTCTCGACGATTGCAAGGTGCAATATGAACATATGGATGTAGATCTTCTCACCGGAGACGAGAGAAAAAAGGTGGTTGAAGATGTTAAAAAATTGAACCCGAAATGCTCTTTTCCCACCATTAAAATAGGAGACAAAGTTGTGGTGGGTTTTAAGGAGACGGAGATCAAGGAGGCACTCGGGTTATAATGGAAATCAAAAAATTATATGAGATGCTGAAAAAAAGCCAGGAGGAAAAGGGGTATTTTTTTAATAAAGATAAAACCCGGGTTTTTGAACTTCTGGAAGCTTTACTGGTCAACAAGGAACGTTATGGATACATGGTCTGCCCGTGCAGGCTTGCTGCAGGAGACAGGAGCAAGGACAAGGACATTCTCTGTCCTTGTGAGTACAGAAACCCTGATGTGAAGGAATTCGGGAGTTGTTATTGTAACCTCTATGTTTCAAGAGAATGGAACCAAGGGACCATGGCCCATGATTATGTTCCCGAAAGAAGACCCCCTGAAAAATTGTTCTAAGAGCCCATACCCCGGGGAATCAACGTGATAAAGGAGGATGAAATGGCTGAAATTAAAAGAAAACAAGTCTGTGAATGTGTCAATTGCGGAAACGAAGCGGAAATGGTTGTTACCTGCTCCCTTCCGGATGCTGAAGCAGAGCAAGCCCCGCCCGGCACCCGGGACAAGGAAGCAAAGAAAATCAAAGGAACTGCCACATGCAGCCAATGTGGAAACGAAGCTGATATGTGGATTGAGTACTAACCGTATCAATGGATCCCATAACAAAAAAATATGGCATTTGTGACCATTTGGAATAAAATTCCCGTTGTAACTCTGGAGATAGGCCCTTGAGGAAAACACAAACCCTGAGACTCACCCGGCAGCGATCCATTATATTGCAGGAACTTCAAAACCTGAAAACACACCCGAATGCTGATGAAATTTACGAAATTGTTCGCAAGGATATTCCCAGAATCAGTTTGGGAACCGTTTATCGGAATTTGGAGATCCTTTCGGATATCGGGCAAATCCAGAAGCTTGAGCTTGGCGGAACCGTAAAGCGCTTTGACGGGAATACGGAAAACCACTACCATATTCGATGTGTCCACTGCAACAAAATCGTGGATGCATCCATGGATTTGATCAAGGATTTGGAAAAAAATCTTAATGGAAACAGCGGCTTTACCATTCTTGATCACCGACTTGAATTTTTGGGGATATGCAGGGATTGTGAAGAAAGCCTATCCAACCTTGAAGAGGAAATCGCTAAACCCATGTGAAGGCTGACTTCCGTATTCCTACCCATGAAAAACACCTACCATCATTAGATTTGATCCTTTGTCACAGAACAAGAGAAAAAGCGTACTGTGAAACACTTCTGTATCGTAAAGAAAGATGAAAATTGCATATCCAAGTTGACAAGACAGTTTATTCCATAATATTAATTTGTTATGGCCGAATTTCCCGGATCATCGTAAGAACGGTCAGCCCTGAACGTATCGGAATGAAAATTGCCAACCGCTTTGTGCCCATTTCCAGATTTCAACTCATGCTCTTTAACAATATGATATTAAAAGTGAAATAAATTTCCAACCAGGGTTTCAGCTTATTGGCACGGAAATTGATCTAAATTAATCTATAGATCACTGAATAATATTATAACTCAAATCCGGTCAAATAATTTGAAACCCTGCGATCAAAACATAAAAATGACCTTGGATCTGGTCAACCAGATGATTGGTCTTGCCAACAAGGGGGACCGGGATAGGGAGGATACGACCTGCGGTATCCTTTATGGTATTTTGCGGGATTCGGCCTACAAGATCAAAAAACTGGCTGAAGAAGAAAAATCTGCCCACCAGAAAAAAGGCTGGTGGATCGAGGACGGCGAGATTTGAATAGGATCAAGGCAATAGAAGATAATGGTCTTTCATCATCAATCCATCATAAAGAAAGGAAGGAACAATGGCCCAAGTAAATGAAGTATATAAATGCATGGTGTGTGGAAATATCATTGCGGTTTTGCATGGAGGGGCGGGAGAACTTACATGCTGCGGTCAGGCCATGAAACTCTTTGTTGAAAATACAACCGATGCCGCCAAGGAAAAACATGTTCCGGTTATTGAAAAAATTGCCGGTGGTGTGAAAGTCTCTGTGGGTGAAGTGGCCCATCCAATGACTCCTGAACATTCTATCGAATGGATTGAGATCCTGGCCGATGGAAAATCCTATCGTCAATTTCTGAAACCCGGAGATGCCCCGGTGGCGGTTTTCAATATTGAAGCCAGTAGCATTACTGCCAGAGAGTATTGCAACCTTCATGGTTTGTGGAAAAAATAATAATCCTGGTACAAGGATTATTCATCCGGGCGATTTTCCCTGGAGCAAGTTTTCCCCACAGCATCAGGGACGCCTGAACAGGAGGAATAATATGACAAGTTGGAAATGTACAAAATGCGGGTATTCTTTCCAGGCGGAAAAGCCTCCCGAGACTTGCCCGTCCTGTAAAGCCAAATGTGAATTCGTGGACAATTCGTGTTACACGCCGGATTGTGAGCAGAGCGGAATTGATTCGCGTATCAAATGATTCCCGCTTTGCATTTTTGCATTGAGCCATGAAGATGTAAATTACCCCGAAAAGGAGGATATCATGACAACGCCAAATCATTGCCCTGGATTTGAACAGTTCAAGCATCTGAAATCCTTTATTTGTAAATGCCCTGAATGCGGGGCTGAAAATGAAATTTTTTCAGATGAATTTGATAAAACCCGAAAATGTGTTTCATGCGGCAAGCAAATCGATTTCGCCCAGTGTAAAATGGATGCCGGGGCATAATGATTCAACCATAAACCATGGGATCCAACTTAGACCTATTTACATACTCGGTTTTTTTGTCAGACGCTACGGTTATGAAGCGGTTCGAAGGAAAATGGAAATGAGGTTGATTAAAAAGCTGGGTGCGGGTTTTATGATATTGTTTTTCTGCGCAGCTGTGTTCGGCGCAGAGGAAAAGAATGAGGCAAAGATTTTACTTCATGGCGGGAACAACGGCGAGGTCTCTTTTGACCACAAGCTCCACCAGACGATATTAAAGGATTGCAGCCTCTGCCATATGCTTTTTCCCCAAGAGACCGGAGGGATTCAAAAATCCGTTAAAGAGGGAAAGTTGAAAGAGAAGCAGGTGATGAATACCTTGTGCATCAACTGCCACAAGGAAAAGAAAAAGGCCGGTGTCAAGGCAGGGCCTGTGACCTGTTCCCGTTGCCATAGCAAAAAATAAGGAGCCGAAATCATGCTGGTTTTAGGACTGCAGGGCAGCCCCAGGTTGAAAAGCAATACCAATTTCCTGCTTTCAACCTTTCTGGATGAAGCGGAAAAGCTGGGCGCCCGAACCCATTTGGTGCATGTGGATCAGAAGAATATTCTTCCTTGCAAGGAATATGTGGTTTGCGAGAAAAAGGGGTATTGCCCCATTCACGATGACATGGAAACGGAAATCTATGCCTTGTTGCGGGAGGCGGATATTGTAGTCGCGGCCACGCCCATTTTTTTTTACAACACCACCGCCCAGCTTAAAGCCCTGATTGATCGGAGCCAGACCCTCTGGGCCAGGAAATACCGGCTGAACCTCACGGATCCCAATCGAAATTGGCGAAAGGGTTTTCTCTTGGCGGTTGGGGCAACTCGGGGTAAAAACCTCTTTGAGGGGATTGACCTTACCATGAAGTATTTTTTTGATGCCGTGGGGGCGTCCTACGACAGCACCGCCATGCTGGCCTATCGCCAGATTGAAAAACCCGGCGATATGAAAAACCATCCCACCGTGATTCAGGATGTGAAGGAAAGGGTAGCCGGATTGATGGCCCCTTTTACGGGTCGGAAAAAAATTCTTTTCGCCTGCCGCGAGAATGCCTGCCGGAGTCAGATGGCCGGGGCTTTTGCCCAATTGCATGCCGGAGACAAAATCGAAGCCTATACGGCGGGCAGTGAACCAGCGCAACAGGTGAGCCCGATCATGGAAAAGGTTATGGCGGAAAAAGGCATCGACATGGGGTTTAGAAAGCCCGGGGCACTGAACCAGGCGATCGCTGAAACAAGCCCCGACATTCTCGTGACCATGGGCTGCGGGGAAAATTGCCCTTTTGTACCGGGATGCAAAAGGGAGGACTGGAACCTGCCGGATCCTACAGGGAAACCTATTGAATTCATGAGGGATTTGAGGGATAAAATTGAAAATAAAGTTAAAAACCTTATTCAAGAGGTCAGCGCATGAAAAAATATCTCATTGTGGGCAATGGCGCAGCTGGCACCACCGCGGCTGAAGAAATCAGGAAAAAGGACACAACCGGGGAGATAACGGTTCTCTCCAATGAAGACATGCCTTTCTATTCCAGAATCAGGCTGCCGGAGTTTATGTCCAAAGAAATTCCCGAAGAAGCATTGATCATAAAAAAGAAAAAATGGTATGAAGACTTGAATATTCGTCTGGAATTGAAAACCACGGTGGTTCAAGCCGATGCCGACAAAAAGGTTGTCACTTCGGTAGAAGGCAAAACCTTTTCCTATGACGCCCTGCTCATCGCAACCGGGAGCCACTCCTTTATTCCTCCGATTCAAGGTTTGGAAAAAGAGGGCGTCTTTTCTGTCCGGAATGTGGAGGATGTAAGGCATATTCTTCATTATGCTGAAGCCACAAAGGATGTGGTGCTCATCGGGGGGGGACTGCTTGGACTTGAGTGCGGAAATGCCATTCGGAAGCTCGGGAAAAAAGTCACGGTGGTGGAATTCTTCCCCAGGCTTTTGCCAAGACAGCTGGATGTTGAAGGAGCTCAACGTCTTCAAGTCATGATGGAAGCCATGGGGTTTGATTTCGTGTTGGGGGCGAAAACCAAGGCAATTACGGGAAACGGAAAAGTTTCCGGGGTTTTGCTGGAAGGCGGTCCCGAGATTTCCGCCCAAATGGTTCTCATTTCAGCCGGGGTGAGGCCCAACCTGGAAATGGCTGACTTTCTGGGGCTTGAAAAGGACAAGGGAATCAAGGTGGATGGGCAAATGAGAACAAGTATGCCGGATGTTTTCGCCGCTGGGGATGTGGCTGAATTCAAGGGCATGGTTTATGGAATATGGCCGGCAGCAACGGACCAGGGGAAAATTGCAGCCGCCAATATGGCCGGAGATTCAACGGTCTATGAAGGAACTCCCATGTCCAACAAATTAAAAGTAGTGGGCATTGATCTGGCCTCTGCCGGGAATATTGATACGGAAAATCAGATGGAATCCAAAATCCTGAAAAATGGTGATACCTATAAGAAAATTGTTTTCTCGGATAAAGTCATTGCAGGGGCAATCATGCTGGGGGACACAAAGAATTTCAATAAAATCGTAAAAATGATGGCGGATCAGAAAGATATATCACAAATCAAGGACGGCCTTTTTTAAATAAAGGTCATATTGAAACATCAATGCAATAACAATGCAATGGAGGTTGAAAATGGATAAATATGTATGTTCAGTCTGCGGATATGTGTATGACCCTGCGGAAGGGGATGAAGCCAATGGTATCGCGGCAGGAACCGCCTTTAAAGATCTTCCGGAGGATTGGACTTGTCCTGTTTGCGGGGCCACCAAGGAAGATTTTGAAAAAGAGGAATAGTCTCAGGTCCGATTTTATCCCATACCCTTTACTGCACACCGGCAGTAAAGGGTATCTATTTTGGGAATGCGGGTTTAAAACCCGTGGTTCATGATCATTTTTTTGGAATAAAGAAGGATAACCAATGAAGCTTGTAGAAATTGCCAAGGGTATTTACGACGTTGGGGTGAAGGACTGGAACATTCGAGATTTTCACGGTTATTCCACGTATCAAGGGACAACGTACAATGCATTTCTGATTGTGGATGAAAAAGTGGTTTTGATCGATACGGTGAAAAAAGAATTCACCGATCAGTTCATCGAAAATATTTCGGCCATTGTGGACCCCCGAAAAATCGATTTTGTCATCAGTAACCACACGGAAATGGACCATTCTGGAGGCCTTCAAAGAGTGATGCATCGTATCGGTGAAGAAAAACCCGTGTTTTGTTCAAAAATGGGTGCAAAGAATCTTTCCCTTCACTATGGCACCAAGATGAATTACCAGGTTGTTGATTCCGGCAGTGAAATGAAAATAGGTGCCCGTACCCTTCAGTTTCTGGAAACCCGAATGTTGCACTGGCCGGACAGCATGTTCACCTATCTTAAAGAGGATAAAATTTTATTTTCAAGCGATGCCTTTGGCCAGCATTACGCAGGGCATGAAAAATATGATGACGAGATCGGAGATGCCATCATGCCCCACGCCGGGAAGTATTTTGCCAATATTCTCCTGCCCTATGCACCCCTGATTCTGAAACTGGTGGATGAGGTGGTTCGACTCGGGCTGGAAATCAAAATGATCTGCCCGGACCACGGCATTCTGTGGAGGAAAGACCCGGGGAAGATCATCAATGCCTATGTGGCTTGGAGCAAACAGAACCCCGAAAACAAAGCCGTGGTGGTGTATGACACCATGTGGCAGAGCACCCGAAAAATGGCCGAAGCCATTGTGGAGGGATTGATTTCAGAGGGGGTTCCGGCCCAACCCCTGAATCTTCGGAACTCGCACCGAAGTGATGTCATGACCGAAGTCATGGATGCAAAAGCCGTGATCGTGGGCTCCCCCACCCTGAACAATGGGCTTTACCCCACAGTGAGTGATTTTTTAACCTATATGAAGGGCCTGAAACCCCAGAATAAAATCGGCGGAGCCTTTGGCTCCTTTGGATGGAGTGGTGAATCCGTGAAACTGATTCATGCCGAACTGGAGGCCATGAGGTTCCGAATGATGGATGCGGATTTGAAGATTCAATATGTTCCGGATGGGGCGGGGATGGAAACCTGTATCGAATATGGCCGCAAAATTGCCAAAGCCATAAAATCATAAGTTTGAACAAGGATGGATGATGAAAACGCCGGTTGTTGAATTGAGTGATTGTATCCTGTGTGAAGTATGCCGTTCTGTGTGCCCCTCGGTTTTTCACTTGAATGATTCCGGCTTCATCCAAGTGATCCCCATGGAGCGCTATCCCGAGGATGAGGTGGCCGAAGCGATCAAGAACTGCCCTTCAAATTGCATCCAATGGGAGGATGTCTGATTGAGGCCCATGAAAAAAGAAATTCGCGAGCAGCTCTTTAAGGCTGATACTCCCGAGGCCTTTCAGTCTTTCCTGGAATTGCCGGCGTCCTCCGTCATCGGGGCGCTTTTTTCCTTGTTTTTAGACAAGGAGGAATTGATCCGATGGAGGGCCATTTCAGCCTTTGGCATTACGGTCAACCATATGGCGGAGAAGAAAATGGAATCCGCCCGGGTGATCATGCGCAGGCTTATGTGGAGTTTGAATGACGAATCAGGGGGGATCGGATGGGGATCCCCCGAGGCCATGGGGGAGATCATGGCCCGGAATAGGACCCTTGCCAAAGAATACCATAGAATCCTTCTATCCTATGCCATTGAAAACCAAAATTACCTGGAACTTGAAATGTTGCAAAGGGGGCTTCTCTGGGGCATTGGCCGTCTTGGACGGCAGTACCCGGAATTGGTGAAACCGTCCGCTGTTCACCTCAACCCCTTTCTTCTTTCCAAGGATGTCTGCCTTCGGGGGCTTGGGGTTTGGGCTGCCCTTCCATTAAAGGATGAGGTTAATTTAAGCTTGTTGATGGGTTTGACGCAAGATCCCGCTTCTATTTCCGTATACGATGAGTTCATCCTGAAAAATCTTTCCATCGCCGGCCTGGCTGAACACGCAGTGAAAAGCCAGGGCAAACTCTAATCCTTTGGCCTTTTTTCAATTCAAAGGCTTTTGCAGGCCGGGAGCGTTTTAGCCTGCAAAAGCCATTTTCAATTAGGAGGCCATTCGAAAGGTCACTTTTTCATCTCGGTGACGTAGAACCCGTAATTCCCCCGTTTAAACAGGATTTTGACGGTGGCCCGATTTTTATCTCGGTTCACTTCGGTGAAAAAAGCCTCCTTGTTGTCCACAGGTACCCGGTTGACTTCTTTGATCACGTCCCCCCGTTTTAAGCCCGCCGCATCGGCCTTTCCTCCAGGTTCCGTAGCCGTTACCACGACTCCGGTTTCATTTTCGGCATATCCCAGTTGCTGTGCATCTTCTGCTTTTAAGGTTTCAACGCTTAATCCAAAAGCATTTTGGGTGTCCGATCCCCCCCGGGCCATCATTTCTCCTTCTTTCCTCTTGGAAAGCGTAACGTAAACCGTTTTTTCCTTTCCATTCCGAATCAGGTCAATTTTTGTGTTCTTGCCCACGGGTGAATTGGCGATCTGCATGGACAATTCCTTGGGCGTGCTCACGGATTTCCCGTCAATGGTCACAATGAGGTCATTGGGCTGAATGCCCCCCAGGTCTGCAGGGTCCCCTTTATAAACTTGGGTAACCAGGACTCCCTTGGATTTTTTGATGCCGTAATATTCCGCAAGCTCCGGTGTCAATTCCTGGATGCCCACCCCCATCCATCCCCGGGTGACCTCACCGTTTTCCTTTAATTGGTCAATGATGCCCTTGGCCAGGTTGATGGGAATGGCAAAACCGATGCCCTGACCCCTTGCAATGATGGCAGTATTGATGCCGATCACCTTTCCATCCATGCTGATGAGTGGTCCGCCGCTGTTACCCGGATTGATGGATGCGTCGGTTTGAATGAAATCATCATAGGGTCCGGAGCCGATGGTTCTTCCCTTGGCGCTTACAATCCCTGCGGTTACGGTTTGTTCCAGTCCAAACGGGCTGCCGATGGCCGTTACCCAGCTTCCCACTTTCAAGCTGTCCGAATCCCCCAAGGGTAGAGATTTCAAGCTTTTCGCTCCGGATATTTTGATCAGGGCCAGATCGGTATTGGGATCACGGCCCACGATTTCTGCGTCATATTCTTCACCCCCCGCCAGTTTC
>Ga0180732_1001550_pt1 | contig 13944 bp, 10 predicted proteins | sample KR11_01MetaG_FD_148674 | JGI IMG/M metagenome (GOLD analysis project Ga0180732, IMG submission 148674) | Groundwater microbial communities from the Olkiluoto Island deep subsurface site, Finland - KR11_0.1 MetaG | ecosystem: Environmental > Aquatic > Deep subsurface > Groundwater | place...
GAGCCAGAAATTAAGGGGGTTGAGCCGAAAGAAGAGCTAGCTAAAAAGGAGCCAGCAGTAAAAGAAGAACTAGCACCTTCTTTGGTAAGTAATTTGCCCACTGAAGAAGGAGTTTGGGAATTTCCTCCCATCTCTTTGTTAGCCGATATGGTTGGGGGTAAAGCGGACCGGGGCGACATAAAGAAAAACGCAGATATCATTGAAAAAACTCTTGAATCATTCGGGATTGCCGCCCGAGTGGCAGAGGTTAATTTAGGACCAGCAGTCACCCAGTATGCCTTGGAGATTGCCCTGGGAACGAAACTTTCTAAAATTACCACTCTGGCTAATGATTTAGCTCTCGCTCTCGCAGCACCAACCGGGCAAATCAGAATTGAAGCGCCCATTCCTGGTCGCTCTTTAGTGGGAATTGAAGTACCCAATCGCAGTCCAGAATTTGTTACCCTTAAGAAAATGTTGACTTCCGAGCAGATGGAAAAAGCCAAGTCTAAATTATCAGTAGCTCTTGGCTTGAATGTTTCTGGCGATCCAGTGGTTGACGAGATCGGTCGGATGCCTCATGTTTTGATTGCTGGAACAACTGGCTCAGGAAAGACGGTTTGTATTAATTCCTTTATTTCTACCATTCTTTTTAGAGCATCGCCCGCCGAAGTCAAGTTTATTCTCGTTGACCCGAAGCGGGTGGAGTTGACTCAATACAACGGCATTCCCCACTTATTAACCCCTGTGATTATTGATCCGGAAAAAGTCCTTTCTGCCCTGAAATGGGCGATTTCAGAAATGGATCGTCGTTATAAACTCTTTGCTGAGGTGGGGGTGCGGAATATTGAAGCTTATAATGAACTCTCGGGTTTTGCGGCGTTGCCTTATATTCTGATTATTGTTGATGAGTTGGCGGATATTATTTTATATGCCCCGGCTGAAGTGGAAGATGCTATTTGTCGAATTGCTCAAATGGCAAGAGCGACAGGAATTCATTTGATTATTTCCACTCAACGACCCTCGGTGGATGTTATTACCGGGTTGATTAAAGCTAATATTCCTTGCCGAATTGCTTTTAATGTTTCTTCTCAAGTTGACTCGCGGGTAATTATTGATATGCCGGGAGCAGAAAAACTGTTAGGACGAGGAGACATGCTTTACATTCCCCCTGATCAATCCAAGCCCACCCGAATTCAGGGAACATTGGTTTCTGAGCCAGAAATCCAAAAGTTAATTAATTTCCTGAGAAAAACAGGAGTTGCGCCGCAGTATACCGAAGAAGTGACTAAGACCCCGGCTAGAGTGGGTATTAGACCTGGTGAGGAAGAAGAGAGAGATGAGCTTTTTGAGGATGCGATGCGGACAGTTTGTCGTTATGAACGAGCTTCGGCTTCGTTACTCCAACGGCGACTGAAAGTGGGCTATGCCCGAGCGGCAAGGATTATTGACCAATTGGAAAGGGCAGGAATTGTTGGTCCGGCTGAGGGTTCTAAACCTCGAGATGTCTTAATTAAAAATCCTGAAGAATATCTTGCCTCTCAAGCTGTCTCCTAAATAAAAAACGATGAAAACTGCTGGTCAAATTCTCAAAGAGGATCGGGTGAAGAAAGAGATTAGTCTTAATGATGTCGCCCGAGAAACGAAAATCAGAAAGCCTTACTTAGTGGCTTTAGAAAAAGATGATTATCAGTCTTTGCCCTCAATAGCGACGATCAAGGGTTTTATTAGAAATTACACCCAATTTTTGAGTTTAGAACCCGAGAGAGTGCTAGCGGTTTTTAAAAGGGATTACCGCCGAACTCAGGAACAAAAAAGTGTTTTCCCCCCAAGGGTTGACCTAAATAAACAATTTAAATGGACTCCTAAAAAGACTTTAATTGTCGTTGTTGCTTTGTTTATTATTGTTTTTTTAACTTATTTGGCTTATCAATACCATGGTTTATTGGGAAAGCCGAGCTTGGAGATTTATTCACCTGTTGATAACCAGCAGGTTAATGAGGAGCAAATAATGATTAAAGGCAAAACCAATCCTGATAATTCGGTGACGATTAATGACAGTCTAGCCCAGCTCAATGACCAAGGAGAATTCAGCTATCGATTAAGATTAGTTTCCGGTGAGAATAAGATTGTTGTTGAAGCGATTAACCGACTAGGGAGAAAAACCAGACAAACGAGAACGATCTATTTTGGTAAAGGGGATTGATATAGAAAGTTATAATTGACATTTAGATACTAGATATTAGATATTAGAGATTAGGAAAATAACTGCTCATGATTGATAACACACAGCTTTTACTCATTGCCGTTGTTACTGTTTTAACTGTCCTTCTTGCTATTATTGGGGTTCAGGTCTTCTTTATTTTGCGGGAAATAAGAGAGTCGATTAAGAAGTTTAATAAAATGCTTGATGATGCGGGAACAATTTCTGAATCAGTGGCGCGGCCGATTGCTTCTCTTTCTAGCTCCATCACCGGGGTCTCTGGCATTGCTGGGCTTTTAGGCTGGTTAAGCCAACGGAAAGAGAAATCAAAGAAAACCGAGAAAAAAGCGGGTGAAGAAAATGAGTGACCGAGACCACAATGGTGGTTTCCTCCAAGGATTAATTATGGGTGCTTTAATTGGTGCCGGGGCATTCTATTTTCTCACTCAAACTAAAGAAGGGGAAAAAGTAAAAAAAAGAATTAAAGAAAAAAGTGAAGAAGCATTGGATGATTTAGCTGAGCTGGTTGGAGAATTTGAGGAAAAAGGAGAAGAGTTTCGAACTCAGGCAAAAAAACTTCAGGCTGAGCTAGAAAAGAAAGCCAAGGGTGTGAAAAAAGAGGTGGCTGAGGAGGCAAAGGAGAAATTAACCCATATTGATAAACTCCGAGAAAGAGGACGACAAGCCACAAAAACATTCTTCACTCGCAACGGTAAGCCCTTAACTTTATCTTGACCTCGCTTGCTCCTAGCTTCGAGTTAACATATAATCTTTCTTGATGACCGCTCAAGAGTTGAAAGAAAAATTTATTTCTTTCTTTGTTAAAAAAAGGCACAAGAAGTTGCCCAATGTTTCTTTGGTGCCGGAAAATGACCCTACAGCTTTGTTTATTAATTCTGGAATGCATCCTTTGGTACCTTATCTTTTGGGTGAACCTCATCCTTTGGGAAAACGCTTGGTTTCCAACCAACGCTGCCTTCGAACTCAAGATATTGATGAAGTGGGGAACATGATGCATTTAACTTTTTTTGAAATGTTAGGTAATTGGTCTTTGGGCGATTATTGGAAAAAGGAAGCGATTGAATGGTCTTGGGAGTTTTTGATTAAAGAGCTGAGACTTGAGCCAAAAAGAATTTCCGTTACTTGTTTTGCTGGTGATAAAGATACGCCGAAAGACGAAGAAGCAGCTAAGGTTTGGCAAAAAATTGGCATTCCTAAACAAAGAATTTACTTTTTAGGAAAAAAGGATAATTGGTGGGCAGTGGGCGAGACTGGTCCTTGTGGTCCGGATACGGAAATGTTTTATGACACCGGTAAGAAAAAATGTGGGCCCAAGTGTCGACCGGGAGATAATTGCGGCAAATATTTTGAAATGTGGAATGATGTCTTTATGGAATTTGATCGCCTGCCCAATGGCAAACTGGAAAAATTAAAACAGCAGAATATTGATACCGGTATGGGAGTGGAACGGACAACAGCGATGCTTCAAGGAAAAGATGATGTTTATCAGACAGAATTATTTACTTCAATTACTCAAACTATTGAAAAAATTTCTGGCAAGAAATACCAAGGTAAGAATAAAAAGTCAATGAGAATCATTGCTGACCATTTGCGGGCAGCGAGTTTTGCAATTGGCGATGGGGTAATGTCATCCAATGTCGAGGCGGGCTATATTGTTCGCCGCCTGATTCGGCGGGCGGTTCGTTATGGAAGGCCACTTCAAATCAATAAACCATTCTTGGCCAAGATTGCTGAAGAGATAATTGATCAATATAGTGGCGAATATTTTCACCTTAAAAAAAACAAAAGTAAAATTATCCGTGAGTTAAGTGCCGAAGAAGAACGATTTAATAAATCTCTAGAGCGAGGACTGAGAGAGATTGAAAAATACAAAGTCCTTAATGGTAAAAGCGCTTTTTATCTTTATGAGACCTATGGTTTTCCTTTAGAAATGACCCAGGAAATTGCCCAAGAAAGAGGTCAAAAAATTAAAAAAGGAGTTTTTGAGAAAGAGTTTAAGAAACACCAGGAGCTTTCAAAAAAAGGGGTAGAAACAAAGTTTGCTGGTGGATTAGCGGATCACTCAGAGGAAGTAACGAAATTACACACCACCACTCATTTACTTCATCAAGCCCTGCGTGATGTTTTGGGTGACCATGTCCAACAAGTAGGAAGTAACATTACCCCAAAAAGATTGCGCTTTGATTTTACTCATCCGGAAAAACTGACTGAAGCACAGATGAAAAAGGTAGAAAAGATTATGAATGAGAAAATTAAAGCCAACTTGTTGGTTAAAATAAAAACCATGACTTTGGCTGAAGCTAAGAAAAAAGGTGCCTTGGCTTTTTTCGGTGAAAAATATAGTGATAAAGTTAAAGTTTATATGATTGGGGGTTACTCTCAAGAAGTTTGTGGTGGACCTCATGTAAAGTCGACGAAAGAGATTGGTCGTGTTAAGATAATAAAAGAAAAAGCTGTCGGTGCTGGCCGACGCCGAATTTATGCCCAGCTTGCCCATGGAAGTTAAAGCTGTTTTAGATAAAATTCGCCAAAAAGAAAAGCAACCATCGGAATATTACTTCGCCCTGGAAATTGGTTTAGATTTCATTAAGAGTGCTATTTTTGCCATTATTGAAAACCAAATTAAAGTGCTTTCTTTGGGAAATGTTGAAAGATGGGAAAGCGAGGAGGAATTAATCGAGGCGGTTGACGCGGGTTTATCTTCTGCGGCTGAGAAACTGCCAATAGAAGGAGAAGTCAAAGAACCTGACAAGGTTGTTTTCGGCTTACCTTTTAACTGGGTTGAAGGAGAGAAGATTGTTGATGATAGGTTGAAACTCCTAAAAAAACTTTCTGAGAAACTTGACCTTAAGCCAGCTGGTTTTGTTGTTATTGATGAGGCGATTGTCCATCATTTAAAAACCACTGAAGGCATCCCGCCGACCGCCATTTTGGTTCATTTGGGGATGCAGAAGATAAGCGTTGGCCTGGTAAGAATTGGTAAGGTTTTAGGGCCGAAACTGATTGATAAGAGTAATAATTTAGCTGACGATCTCATTGAAGGCTTATCTCGGTTTGATTCCAAAGAGCCCTTGCCTGCGCGAATTTTACTTTATGATAAAGAAGATAAATTGGAGGAAGCCAGGCAACAATTAGTTAGCTATCCTTGGCTGGAGAAAAAGAAAGAAGGGGTTGAGTTTCTTCATCTACCTAAAGTAGAGATTTTACCGCTTAATTTTGATATTGAAGCGATTGCTTTAGCTGGTGGCAAGGAAGTTGCCAAAGCCGCTGGTTTAGTTCTGGAAGAGAAACCGGTGGAAAAGGAGGAGGAAGAAAAAGAAGAGAAGGTTGAAGAGAAAGAAGAGGTTGAAGTCGAAGAGCCGGTTTTTATTCCCGCGGGAGAGCTGGGATTTGTTAAAGGAGGCGACGTCGCCGAGGAGAAGATAGAACCCGAGCCCGAAAAGCCAAAAGTTACTAAAGAACCTCCAATTATCAAAGAACCGACTTTTGAAGAAAAGCCTTCAGTTTTGGACAATCTTTTTGCTAAGATAGCCACTTTTCGTTCTCGTTTCCCCGCTCTGAAGAAACTGAATTTAGCTTATTTTAAAGGGTTAATATCTGAGTCTCTCAAAACCTCCCCAGTACTTATTTTAATCATCGCTCTTTTCTTGGTTTTAAGCGGGAGTGCCCTTGCCGCCTACTGGTTTCTCCCTCGGGCAGAGGTAGTTCTTTTTCTAGAGCCAGAAATTTTAGAAAAAGATTTTACTGTTAAGCTTGATCCCACCACTGGCACTCCGGATAAAGAAAACTTTATTTTACCAGCGGAACAGATAGGGGAAGAAGTTGAGGGAAGTAAGAGCCGAACCACCACTGGCACAAAAGATATTGGCGACCCCGCCAAAGGAGAAGTGACTATCTACAACGGCACATCCAACGAAAAGACCTTTGATTCGGGTACGGCCATTACTAGTACCGCTGGTTTGGAATTTACTCTTGATGATGATGTTACTGTTGCTTCCCAGAGCAGTGCTGCCGACCCGCCTGGCAAAGCGATAGTCAAGGTAACTGCTGAAGAGATTGGGACCGAGGGTAATTTAGCTTCCGGAACCGAGTTTATCGTTGCCAATTATGCTAAGTCGGATTATGTTGCTAAAAATGACTCTGCCTTTAGCGGCGGCATCAGCCGGCAAATCCAGGCTGTTTCTGAGGAGGACCAAGAAGCATTGTTAACTGATTTAAAAGCTAGTTTAGAAAAGGATGCTAAAGAAAAATTGCTGGCTAAGCTATCTCCAGAAGTTAAGTTAGTGGAAGAATCAATTATTAGTAAAGTCGTCAGTAGTAATTATAGCCACGAAGTGGGTGAAGAAACAGATAATTTAGAGCTCTCCTTAAAATTACAAGCTAAGGCTTTAGTTTACACCGAACAAGAGTTACAAGCCTTAGTTGAAGACAGTGTTTTAGAATCCGTTGCCGAAGGTTTCGAGTATCTTCCTGAGGAGACTGAGTTTTCCTTTGATGTGGGAGAAGTTGATGAAGAAGGCAGGGCGACGGTAAAGACTCATCTTAAAGCCAAGTTAATTCCTCAGCAAGATTTAGAGCAGATTAAAAAGAATCTAGTGGGAAAGTACATAGTAGTGGGCGAAACCTATTTGGGTAACCTGCCGAGGGTAGCTGGTTTTAAAGCCCAGATTTCTCCTCGTTTACCTGGCCGTCTCGGTACTTTTCCCCGGAGAGTCAACAGAATTGAGATTGAGGTAGAAATTCAATGATGGTTCCTTACTGCTATCTAAAATCAGCTCCACTTGGTCAACAATTAGCTCAACAAAGACGAATTACTTTTTTGTTGAAAGGCTTCTCGGTTTTGGCGCTGGTTGTTGGTTTAGTTTTGATTAGCAATGCCGCTTTGCCGATTTTATATTATGAATTGACTAACAGCCGTTTTACCCAGCGACTGGTTAGTCCCTTAGCTTCTCAAGGAATTATTTTAGGGGAAGAATCAGCCGTTGATTACTCCAACCCCAAGAGTTGGTTTCCTGACGCGCCGGTTTTGCCGCCCAAACCAAGTAAAATTACTCATTACAATCTCTCTGTTCCTAAATTGAAAATCGAGGAAGCCATCGTTCGAATCGGGGGCGAGGATTTGATGAAAAGTTTGATTCACTATCCGGGAACAGCTCTTCCTGGTCAATATGGCAATACAGTTATTTTTGGTCATTCGGTTTTGCCTCAGTTTTTTAACCCCAAAAACTACAAAACCATTTTTTCCACTCTACCTAAGATGGAAGAGGGCGACGAAATTTTAGTTGATTTTGATGGGATTCAATATCGTTATGTGGTAAGAAAAATTGTTGAGACCAAACCAGAAGATGTAGCGGTTTTAGAGCAACGGTATGATAGTCAGTGGCTTTCTCTGGTTACTTGCGTTCCGCCCGGAACTTATTTAAGGCGCTTAATCGTTTGGGCCCAATTAGTTAGTATATGAGAGTTTTAGGGATTGATTTTGGTATTGCTAAAATTGGCTTAGCTATTGCCGATAATGGTTTAGCCCAACCAATGGGGGTCATCAAGAACCACCAAAAGACATTAACGAAAATTGCTCAGCTGGTGGAACAAAAAGAGATAGAAAAAATTATTATTGGCCTGAGCGAAGGAAAGATTGGTCAAAAAGCAAAAGAATATGGTAACCAATTGGAAAGAATTACCGGAATAAAAGTATTTTTCCAAGACGAAACCTTGACCACCAAAGAAGCAGTTGCTAAAATGATAGAGGCAGGCAAGAAAAAGAGATATCGTCAAGAAAAAGAGGATGCTTTTGCCGCGGCGATTATTTTACAAGCTTACTTAGATAAAACAAATGTTTAAAAATATCATTGCTCCGGTGCAGGCTTGGCTCTTGAGTCGAGGTCAATGCGTTGGCTGTGGCAAACCGCTTGACAAGGGTAAGAGAGTAAAAAGGAAAGATGGGATCGAAAAAGCAACTTGCAAGTGTGGTCGGATTTTCATCTATAATCCGGAGACCAAGAAATATCGCCGTGCGCTTTTTGAGGAAGTTTAATTTAGTTATTTTATTACTCATTGCTGTCATCATTGGCGGCTTTTTTTGGTGGCGATGGGCGATTTCTCCGGTTAGTCAACCCCCTGGTCAAAGCCAGATTTTTGTTATTCATAAAGGCGAGGGCTTGTCCTTGATTGCTCAGCGACTAAAGGACGCCGGTTTGATTAGAGATTCTTCTGCTTTTAAAATCCTTATCTTAGTCAAAGGTTTATCTGGTCAGATTCAAGCAGGGGCTTTTCGGGTTAATCCTTCTTGGAAGGTCGAGGAAATTGCTTATTTATTAACTCACGGCAGTTTGGATATTTGGCTGACTTTCCCTGAGGGCTGGCGGAGAGAGGAATTTGGTCGGCGCTTGGCAGCTAATCTAGAAGGGTTTAGTTATCCACAATTTCTCGAGCAAACAGATGAGCTTGAGGGTTATCTTTTTCCAGACACTTACTTAATTTCTAAGGATGCTAGCCCATCGTCAGTGATTAAAATTTTTACCAATAATTTTGAAAGAAAATATTCTTTGGAACTGCAATCAGCGGCTAAGGAAAGGGATCTCAGCCAAAGTCAAGTAATTATCCTAGCATCAATTGTGGAAAGGGAAGCAAAGGCGGAAAAAGATCGACCAATTGTGGCTGGTATCCTCCTTAAACGTTGGCAGGAAAACTGGCCCTTACAAGCTGATGCCACTGTTCAATATGCGGTTGCTAACTCCCAGCTCCCAGCTCCCAACTCCCAACTAGAAAATTGGTGGCCTAAAAAATTGAGCAAAACCGACTTACAAATTGACTCACCTTATAACACTTATAAATACAGAGGCTTACCCCCCGGACCAATTTGTAATCCGGGCTTGGCTTCCATTAAAGCCATAATTTATCCACAAGAAACCGATTATTGGTTTTATCTTTCTGATACCAAAGGAGGAATGCACTACGCCAAAACAGATGAAGAGCATGAGGAAAATATCGAGAAGTATTTAAGATGATTTTTCTCCTCGAGAAAGGAGATCCTTAAGGGCTCGCAAATATTCAGCGATGTATTCTTCTCCCTTTTTTGGTCGTTTACCACTTCTCAGTTCTTCTGCTCTTTTTTCATCCATGGATCGGTATCTTGAAACTTGCTTCTTTTCTACCATTTTTATCCAAGCCTTATCCATCCTATTAGAAATAGCAATAAACTCTTTAGCAGCCGCAATAAACTCCGGAGTGAGTGAATTCTCTTTTTCTTTACCCATAATCAATGGGCAGAATTCAAAAAAGCAGGGAAATTATAGGGAGATTATAACAGATTCGGAGGAGGGGAAAAATTTTCGCAGAAAATAGTAGGTGTTAAAAAATTCCCGCGTAAGTTTGCGCCATTACCAGTAAAAAAATAGCCACGCCTATTAATATCAGCCATTTAATCAGACTAATCGGGACATAGACTATTTTCAGTGCCTTTAGGATAAGGACAATAACCAGGCAAAAGATAGCAATTTTGACTAAAGTTAGGAACATAAGATAATTGTAGCAGGGGATGGTGGCGATGGTCAATTCTTAAGTTGGAAAAATGAAACCAAAGGTTTCGTTCGCCTGTATTTCGAGCTTTGGCGAGAAACAAGGTTCTTCCGCTAAAGGCGGAAGGTTCTTATCTTCGAGCTCCAGCGAGAAACAAGGTTCTTGCCGAAGGCAAGGTTCTTATTCCTAGTCCCGACTGCGTCGGGACCTGCGGGTCGAAGTATCGACCCTTGATACAGTTGAAGCAACCCTTGACCTTTTTTGTTTTTTATGTTATTTTGACTTTAGTTTAGTATCAGGGTAGGCGTACAATAGGTACGCCTTGTTGCCGTTCGAGGTTTTACGGCTTTTTTCATACCTAAAATTAATTACTGATGCCCGTCTCTAAACCAAAGCGCCTAAACTGGGGTAAAGAATACAAAAACCTGCCTCAATTAAATCTCCTGGAAACTCAGCGAGAATCATATCAGTGGTTCATTGAAGAGGGGGTTAGGGAGGCATTGGCGGAAATTTCCCCGATTGATGATTTTACCGGCAAGAACTGGCAGCTTACTTTTAGTAATTATCATTTTGATAAATCTCGGATAACTCCTTCGGAGGCGATCAAAAAAGGCTTAACTTACGATATCCCTTTAAAAGTAGAAGCGACCTTGACCAATAAAAAAACCGGTCGCAAGGTTGCTAGAGAAGTTTTCTTGGGTGATATTCCCCAGATGACCGAGCGAGCCACCTTCATCATTAATGGAATTGAAAGAGGAATGGTTAATCAGATTATCCGCGCCCCAGGCGCTTTCTTTTTTGGTGAAATTGACCGGGTAAGCGGGCGGTTGCTTCATAACGCAGAAATTCGTCCTCTTCGAGGCTCCTGGCTAGAACTCAGCATTAATCGTAATGATGTCATCAGTTGCCGTTTAGATAGAAGGCGGAAATTTCCGGCTACTGTTTTACTGCGCGCCTTTGGTTTAGTTAATGATGAGGAAATGATTGATACTTTTAAAGACCTGGTCAAAGAAAGTAAAGATTACATTTTGGCTACTCTAGAAAAAGATCCTACCAAGACCAAAGAAGAAGCCTTAGTTGAGATTTATCAGAAAATGCGCCCCGGTGAGCCTGCGGTTTTGGAAAATGCCCGGGAAATGTTTGAAAATATGTTTTTTGATCCGCGCCGCTATAACTTGGGGAAAGTGGGTCGTTACAAAATCAATAAACGCTTAGGCTTTAAAACGGCTGATATTAAAAAGAACCGGATTCTTCGTCAAGAAGATGTCGTTGCCGCCATTCGCTATCTTATCCAACTCCAAAATGGCGAAGGTCGGGTTGATGATATTGACCATTTATCTAACCGCCGAATTCGTCGTGTAGGCGAGGTGGTAGCCGACACTGTTTTTCGTGTTGGCTTGCTCCGCTTAGAAAGGTCAATTAAAGAAAAGATGAGTCTGATTTCCACTGAAGAAAAAGCCACTCCGGTTCAGTTAGTTAATGCCCGACCGGTGATGGCTTTGATTAATGAATTTTTTCGTTCCAGCCAGCTCTCGCAGATTCTAGACCAGGTTAATCCCCTATCTGAGATTGATAATCTTCGTCGGCTCTCGGTTACTGGTCCTGGAGGAATTACCCGTGAACGAGCGAGCTTTTCAATTCGCGACATAAATGCTTCTCAGTATGGTCGGATTTGTCCGGTTCGTTCCCCTGAGGGACCCAATATTGGTTTGGTGACCTATATGGCTCTTTATGCTCGGGTGAATGAATACGGTTTTCTGGAAACTCCCTACCGCAAAGTAGTGAAAAAGAAAATTCGGAGCAAGACTCGAATGAGGGTGACGGATGAGATTGTTTATTTACAAGCTGATGATGAACAAGAGCATTATATTACCCATAGCGGGGTGAATGTTGATAAAAGAGGTTTTATCACCGACGCTTGGGTGCCGGTTCGCTATCGAGGCGAATTTTTAGAGACGCCAGTGGAAAGAATAGAATATGTTGATATCGTTCCTCGTCAAATCGTGGGTACTTCTGCCTCCTTAATTCCTTTTCTTTCTCACGATATGGCTAACCGAGCTTTAATGGGAACGAATATGCAATGCCAGGCAGTTCCCTTAGTAAAGCCTCAGTCGCCGGTGGTGGGTACCGGTATTGAGACAATCGTCCCTGAAGAAATGGGCTGGGTAATTAGGGCTCGCCATAATGGTAAAGTGATTTATGTTGACGGCGAGAAAATAGTCCTGAGAATTAAGGATAAAAAGAGAGATTTAGAAGATACGGAAAATATCAAAATTAAAGGTCGAGAGGAAACTTATTATTTAACTAAATTCAAACGAACCAGCCCTAATAGTACTTGTTATTCTCAGCGACCCTTAGTCTCAGTTGGCAACACAGCGAGAAAAGGTGATTTATTAATTGATGGTCCAGCTTGTGACCAAGGTGAACTGGCTTTAGGAACAAATCTGGTTATTGCCTATACTTCTTTTGAAGGACTGGGTTATGAAGATGCCATTATTATCTCTGATAGGGTTGTTAGGACTGATGCCCTAACCTCGATTACTATTGAAGAATATGATACTTCGGTGGTGGAGACGAAGTTGGGTCCCGAAGAGCTCACTCGAGATATTCCCAATGTAGGCGAAACGGATTTGGCTAACCTGGCTGAGGATGGAATTGTCGTTGTTGGTAGTGAAGTTAAACCTAATGATATTTTAGTGGGCAAGATTGCCCCTAAAGGCGAAACGGAATTAACGGCTGAGGAGAGGTTATTACGGGCAATTTTTGGAGAAAAAGCAAGAGAGGTACGGGATACTTCTTTACGGATGCCTCACGGTGAGCGCGGAACAGTGATTGATGTTCAAATTCTTGACCGAGCAAAAGGGGATGAGTTGGAGCCTGGTACTCTTGAAAAGGTCATTGTCAAAGTGGCTCAGGTACGCAAGGTAACAGTGGGTGATAAAGTAGCTGGACGCCATGGTAATAAAGGAGTAATTTCCAAGATTGTACCTGAGGCAGATATGCCCTATTTAGAAGACGGCACGCCAGTGGATATTATTATTTCTCCTTTGTCTGTTCTTACGAGAATGAATCTTGGTCAGTTGCTTGAGGCACACCTTGGCTGGGCGGCTAAAAAGCAGGGATATAAAGTTGCTCTGCCGGTTTTTGAGGAGATTGGTGAAGAGAAAATTGCTCAAGAGTTAGAGAAAGCCGGTTTGCCAGCTGAGGGGAAAGTCACTCTATATGATGGTCGAACAGGCGAACCCTTTGCTAAAAAGAGTGTTGTGGGGATTAGCTACATTCTTAAATTAGTCCACATGGTGGAAGACAAGAGCCACGCTCGGTCAACTGGTCCTTACTCTTTGGTCACTCAGCAACCCTTAGGCGGAAAGGCGCAAATGGGTGGTCAGCGCTTAGGCGAAATGGAAGTTTGGGCGCTGGAGGCGCATCGAGCCGCTAACACTCTCCAAGAAATGCTGACGATTAAGAGTGACGATGTCGTTGGTCGGGCAAAGAGTTTTGAAGCCATTGTTAAGGGGACCCAAATTCCGGAATCAACTGTGCCTGAATCTTTTAAAGTTCTTGTCAAAGAATTAAATAGCCTGGGTTTAAAAATTGAGCCTACTGGGGTAGTTGAAGTTAAAAAGGAAGAGGAGACCGAGGAGAAGCTGGAGGAAGAAGAAGAAACTAAGGAAGAAGCCGAAGAGCTGGCTCGGGCAGCCGGAGCGACGGTGGTGAAAGAAAAGGAGGAATAATGGTTTTTGGTAAAAACATTGTTGATTTTTCTGGTTTGAGAATTAAGTTGGCTTCACCGCAGGAGATTAAAGATTGGTCACACGGTGAAGTTACCAAACCAGAAACGATTAATTATCGAACTCTGAAACCAGAGAAAGATGGTCTTTTCTGTGAGCGAATCTTTGGACCAACTAAAGACTGGGAATGCTATTGTGGAAAATACAAGCGGATTCGCTATCGGGGAATTGTTTGTGATAAGTGTGGCGTTGAAGTCACTCAGTCTAGGGTCAGGCGAGAACGAATGGGTCACATTGACCTAGCTTCGCCAGTAGCCCACATTTGGTTTTTTAAAGGTATACCCTCAAAGCTATCGTTGCTCTTGGATATTTCCCCCCGAGGTTTAGAGTCAGTCGTTTATTTCTCTCAATATCTAGCTTCTGGGGTTGATAATAAAAAGCAGCAAAAAACTATTGAGCGACTAGAAAAAAATTTGGCGGAAAAGAAGAAGG
>Ga0180732_1001551_pt1 | contig 13937 bp, 6 predicted proteins | sample KR11_01MetaG_FD_148674 | JGI IMG/M metagenome (GOLD analysis project Ga0180732, IMG submission 148674) | Groundwater microbial communities from the Olkiluoto Island deep subsurface site, Finland - KR11_0.1 MetaG | ecosystem: Environmental > Aquatic > Deep subsurface > Groundwater | place...
GACTTTGGCTTTCGCTCTCTGCTCTCTGATAAAGACAGGGGCAAGCGGACGGCGGCGCTTGCCCCTGTCTATGTTTTATCTTCACGGAACTTTTGGCTGTATTTGTGAAATTGGTTTTTTTAAATAGTTTTAAAAATTTCTTTTAAAATTTAAATCCGAATGTGAAATGCCGGCCTCCCGCCGGTGGGTCAAACCCGGCAACATCTTCCACTAACTTGATGCAAGAACTTTTATAAATTCTCCGACAATTTTTACTTCATCGTCTAGACCGGTTGTTTCTCTAGTGAATATTATTGGGTCATAGTCTTTGTTGAGCGGACTTAATATTATTTTTTTATGTCTCCATGTACCATCTGCGTTATATTCCTTTTCACTGCTGTATTTCTTGATAGTATATTTGCCCCCTGTTTCGGGATCTTCAACGTTGTGCATTTGCGTTAATACTATTTTATTTTGTCTCGTTCCCGGGGTTATTTTTCTAAATATGCAGTACGCTCCATCAGAAATCTTCGGTTCCATAGATTTTCCAGCGGCCTGACAGACAAACATATCTTCACTTAAGTCCATATCCTCGTTCAAGTTCTTACCCTTAACTTTCATCCAACCCTCGCATTCCACATCTTCACCGTCGCCAAACTTTCCGCATGCGGCCTGCATAGAATATACTGGAAGTATTTCCATATACATCAATGGCACCAATGGTTCTACATATTCTACGGGCACTTGGACGGTTTTTTCTATACAAGTATGTTTTAATTTGCTGGAAATATCAAAAAATCGCTCAAAAAAACTGGTTAACTTAGTCAGAACGCTCTCGCGTTTCTTGGTCCGTTCACCGGTTGGAGAAAAACGAGACACAGGCGGCAAAACCTTAGTGATGGCGGTGCCCGTTGTTACCACACTACCATCACGGAAGGCATTTTTTACAAATGTATAAGTTGCATCGTGGTCAAGTTCTTCACTCTCAATAATTTGCTCAAGCTCCTCAATATATTTCTTTTCCACAAATTTCCGCCAATCGTCATCAACCACTGAATAAATATCAAGTGAAGTGATAAACTGATTGATAAGATCTTTTTTGTTTCGCAATTCAACACTAGAATCTATTGCTTTGTTGATATCAACCAAAATCTCGCGATTCTTGTTGTGATCTTCGTGATATTGCTTTATGAGCCCTAACACGAAGTCAATATTTATCTCTATCTGCTTGATAAGCTCCATCTCAAATACCAGGTCATCGTTAATATTTTCTTGATCACCCTCTACACCCTTACGCAATTCGTTATAGAGGTCAATGTATGCACTGTGATAATCTTGGATATCGCGCTCAGTTAAAATCTCGTTGCCAGTAAACTCGTCAAAAGTTGTCAAAATATTACGCAAGCGCAGAATTCCGCCATAGAGCTTGATAAAGTCTTTTTGATTTTGCTCACCCATAATTTGCTCGCCAACTGGAAAGTTTTCCACCAGCTCTGTTACCAAACTTACATAACCCCTCACTTCTTTATCACCATCTTTGTAGCCGTCGTAATATTCCTTGTATGATTTGAGAAGTACAATCCCGCCAGCTTCTTTATCACCAAAGAGCGCGATAGATTCATTGGTTGCTTTCTCTAAGTTCCGGAAACAAATAATGTTTCCGAAGGTTTTTACACTGTTTAAAATACGATTCGTACGTGAAAATGCCTGCAAGAGTCCATGCAGTCTCAGATTTTTATCCACCCAGAGCGTGTTGAGAGTTGTTGCATCAAACCCTGTCAAAAACATATTGACCACGATAAGGATATCAATCTCACGATTTTTTACTTTCAGACTGATATCTTTATAATAATTTTGAAATTTATCAGACGAAGTATCGTAGGACGTTCCAAACATCGCATTGTAATCCGTAATTGCATTATCAAGAAAATCCCTTGAGCTCACATCTAGTCCACTCGTATCCTCGGAGTTCTCATCAATCATTCCAGTGGCATCCTCCTCGTTCACACCAAAACTATAAATCGTTGCTACTTTGAGTCGTTTGTCGCTCGGCGCGTCTGCGAGTTGTTTTTTAAACTCCGCGTAATACTTTTTTGCAATATCAATAGACGAAACTGCAAAGATAGAATTAAAACCTGCAAGTCTTCGGTCTTTCAATTTATAAAAACTGTTACGCTTGGTCTTTTGGTCAAAATGCTCACGAATATAGCTGACAATATTCGTCAAGCGTTCCGGTGCTGAGAGTACTGCCTCCCGATCGATATTCCTAACTTGCTCATCTTCAATATTCTCAGCTTCGCGAACTGTAGAAACATAATCCACTTTAAACGGTAAAACATTTTTATCCGCGATGGCATTAACAATAGTATAGGTATGCAATTTTTCGCCAAATGCTTGTTCAGTGGTTTTTAAGTCTGGTCTGCCACCTGAAGACGCATTCATTGCAAAAATCGGCGTTCCGGTAAAACCAAAAAGATGGTAGTTCTTGAATGTTTTCGTAATCGCAGCGTGCATATCACCAAATTGTGAGCGATGACATTCGTCAAAGATAAGAACAACGTGACCATCAAAAATATTATGCCCCACATTGCGTCCAATAAAACGATCTAGCTTCTGAATAGTGGTGATGATGATACGCGCATTGGGATTTTCCAGTTGGCGTTTCAAAATCGCCGTGCTGGTATTGCTATTAGCCGCACCTTTTTCAAACTTGTCGTATTCCCGCATTGTCTGATAGTCCAAGTCTTTACGATCAACAACAAAAACCACCTTGTCGACAGCCTGTAATTTGCTTACCAATTGTGCTGTCTTAAAACTTGTTAATGTTTTGCCTGATCCAGTAGTGTGCCAAATATATCCACCAGCCTCAACAGTGCCGAGCTTCTTGTAATTAGTACTGACTTCAATACGACTCAATATTCTCTCTGTAGCCACTATCTGATAAGGTCGCATCACCAAAAGCTGTTGCTCGGTAGTAAATACGCAATAGCGGGTTAAAATATTTAAAAGTGCGTGTTTGGCAAAAAATGTCTTGGCAAAATCCATCAAGTCCGTAATCGGTCTGTTAGTAGCATCTGCCCACCAACTGGTAAATTCAAAACTGTTGCTGGAGCGTTTACCTTTTTTCACCGCACCTTCACTGGCTTCTTTGATGTGTTCCGAGCGGATAGTGTTGCTGTAATACTTGGTATGTGTGCCGTTGGAAATTATAAACAGTTGAACATATTCAAAAAGCCCCGCTGAAGCCCAAAAGCTTTCACGCTGATAGCGATTAATCTGATTGAAGGCTTCGGTAATGGCTACGCCACGGCGTTTGAGCTCTATATGCACCATAGGTAAACCGTTTACAAGGACAGTCACATCATAACGGTTAGCGCGCTTGCCATCTTCTGTTGTGTATTGGTTGATAATCTGCAAACTGTTGTCGTGAATATTATCCTTTTTTATAAAGTATACATTTTTTACCGTACCATCCTCGCGCATCAGGTTTTTTATGTAATCTTCTTGAATTGTTGAGGTCTTTTCTGCGATACCTTGGTTGGGGTTAGAAATTTCACTAGCAAAGAAATGCTCCCATTCAGTATCGGTAAATGCAAAATTATTGAGTTTTTCTAGTTGCAGGCGTAAGTTCATTATCAAATCAGTTTCGGAGGTGATAGACAGATACTCATACGCTTGTGTCTCAAGTTGTTTTATAAAAGCACTCTCTAGCTCTGCTTCACTTTGATAGTGAGAGGCACGTTTAGCATCTGATATATATTCCGCTACTACGGTACTTTGCGAATTTTCCGCAACCAAATTGTATTTTTTATTATTTGCCATATTTATTCCATGTTAAAAGCGTACTTTGACAATATGATTGTTCAATCCTGCTCTCTCTTTTTAAATGTCAGGAGCCCAGAACGATAATAATCATATTTCTTTTTTATTGCTACAAGTTCGGTATCTAGTTCTACTTCCAGTTCTGCCTCGAGTTCCGTAAATTTATTAAGAATCTTAACAATCTCTTCCTGCAATGCAAGTGGCGGAAGAGGGATTATAATTTTTGCAAAACGCTTTTTGGAGACGTTGAATCTCGTCACACCATTTGCAGTTTTTGCAATCTGCTTCCTAACTTGTTCATCTCTAAACAAATACTTTAAAAATTCTGGCAAAAACAAAGTATTGTTATGTAAGCGAAAACCAAAACAAAAACTATTTAAGTACAACGGCTCATTAATTTTATTTGTTAAAACAGATGACATGCCACAATCGTCAGGTGTTTCCGATGAGCCGGTAAATAACACATCGCCATATTCAATTTTATTTTGGTGTTCATCTTTGCTTACTTTTACAAAATCATTAATATCGGTATTGACTGCTATATTAGAAAATATATTCATGTAGGTGACAAATTTTGCAGTACCGTTACTAAAATCATCTTTTGTTTTGCCAGACAACCCACCATAAAACTCACCGAGCTCTCCTAATTCCTTAAACGTCAGGCCATTCGGGCACAAATCAGCAATTAGCTTTTCAATTTTACTCATATTTTTAGTCATTTTTGTTTCTTTAATATCACCGATAGTTTCATTAATCGATTTGCGTAATTTATTTTGTCGGGATATAATATTCGTTATTCTCTCGTTTAGCTCTTTAATATCTATCACCTCGCGAGTGTCTAGTTTTTTTACATAATCTTTTACTACGATAATGTAGTCATTGTCAGCAATATTTTTATTGTTGACGAGTTTTGCGAAATACTTTGTATCCTTACGAGCAGTGAATGCTTCTAAAATTTTGAACCGGTTTGGCTCAGTCAATTTGTTTTTATTGCCGACATGAACAAACTCGGCAGAGGCATCAATAAAAAGTGTTTTGTTATCTTTCTTACTCTTTTTTAGCACGAGGATACAGGTGTCGATGTTAGTACCAAAAAAGAGATTGGGTGGCAGCTGGATAACTGCATCAAGGTAATTGTTATCTATGAGATATTTTCGAATTTTCCGCTCTGCACCACCACGATAGAGAACACCAGGAAATTCAACAATCGCCGCGGCACCACTAGTAGAGAGCCATGAGAGCATATGCATGGTAAAAGCCAGATCGGCCTTACTCTTTGGTGCTAGTACTCCAGCCGGTGAAAAACGCGGATCGTTGATGAGGAGAGAGTTGGCGTCACCTTCCCAATGAATTGAATACGGCGGATTAGAAACTATAGCATCAAACGGTTCGTCGTCCCAATGCTTTGGGTCAGTGAGTGTATCACCGTGAGCAATATCAAAATTGTTGTAGTTGATGTCGTGCAGAAACATGTTGATACGACAGAGATTGTAAGTAGTAAGGTTGATTTCTTGTCCGAAGAAACCAAGGCGTACATTTTCTTTGCCGAGCACTTTGGCAAATTTAAGGAGCAAAGAACCAGAACCGCAAGCTGGATCGTAGACCTTGTTCACTTCTTTTTTGCCGACTGTTGTGATTTCCGCAAGAAGTTCACTGACTTCCTGCGGAGTATAGAATTCACCACCTGACTTACCGGCGTTGGAGGCATACATAGTCATCAAAAACTCATATGCATCACCGAAAGCGTCAATAGTATTGTCAGAGTAATTACCAAGGCGAAGGTCGCCGATAGATTCAAAGAGTTTTGTGAGTTTCTGGTTACGTTTTTCTACTGTACCCCCCAGTTTATTGGAGTTTACATCAAGATCATCAAACAAACCCTTGATGTCATCTTCGCTACTTGCACCTTTTGCAGAGTTTTCAATATTACGAAAGACAGTAGTAATGGTTTCGTTGAGGTTTGCATCATTCCGGGCATTTTTACGGACATTTATAAAAAGTTCACTTGGTAAAATATAAAATCCTTTTTCTTTTACTGTATCAGCTCGTCCGAACTCGGCTTTTTTATTAGAAAGCGTGGCATAGTCAAAATCTTTTTTGCCGGCCCGTCGCTCATCAGCATTAATATAGTTGGCTAAATTTTCACTAATGAAACGATAAAAAAGCATTCCCAGCACGTACTGCTTGAAATCCCAACCATCAACACTTCCTCGTAAATCAGTGGCTATCTGCCAAATAGCGCGATGCAATTCCGCGCGCTCTTGCTCTTTGCTCATATGAGTCGATGGTGCCGGGGGTTGGCTTTTCTTACTTGTTTTCATACCCCTTACCTTTTTTTTCTTAACTGTTCTACTATCAACATTTTTTTTCATTTATACTTTCCTCCGTCACACTTTTTCCGTCTTTTGTATTATATTTAGGATTGTAGTAGTCCTCGGTACTAATTACACAACTACCTTTTGTATAATTTAATTTTAGTGCCTTACAACAATCATCTGCATAATTTATATCTCCGATATTTGCCATTTTCTGAATTCGCTTTCTAGATAGCTCTGATAATTCATTTAGTATATCTAATTCGTTTTTTAATAATCCACATACGCCAGACCCTAATTTATCCCATGGATTATTAATATGTTCAAAAAAACATAAATCACCCCATTCACTGCCTAATTCTATTAACAGTTTTTTATATTCTTTGTCTGTTTCTTCTTCAATTTCATTCACTACTTTAAACATCTTTTCAAATTCCTGATATGCTAACACTTCTTTAAACCTTCGATGTTCTTCGTCATAATATTTATTAACTATACCTCCCAGCAATCGTAAAGTCATATCTTCAGTAAACATGATTATCTTTTTAGCTGGATTCGGTCCCATCCATGCAACACTTTCTTCCGGTATCAAAAATATTTCCTTGCTAATAACATCCATTATATGCTGTCTCTTTTTATTTGAACTAATAGCCAATCTTTTAAATAACCTATTCGCCAATCCTTCAAATATCCATAAATATCGCAATTCAATCCTATCTACAAAATGAAACAACAACATATTTATCCAACTATAGAGCATCACCTTTTTATCTTTTAGTAGCGATTGCTCCAAAATAATATCTGATTTATAAAACTCAATTAAAAAGTATAAAACATTCACATAATAAGTCATTGTCACTGGGTGCATTTTTTCCAACAATAAATTGTTGAAAAATAGATATTGTTTTGAACTAGGTGTTTTTCGAATTTTATCAACGACTAAATGACAAGTATCTCTTATTGAACCTAGTGTTTCCATAGACATAAAAAGCGAATATGGCACTAAATATATTTCTTCGTTTTCAATAATGTATTTTTTGTATCCCTTTGCTTTCTCATCATTATTCTCTTTTTGTTTTTTTGCATTTTCCCTAAAATTGTTTAAAACTTTGGGGCGAACTTTTGCAATTGTTCTTTTTATTTCATTAGAAAACTCTTCTAGCCTATCCAAGTGGATCTCTGCTGATAATATAGATTCAAGACAATCAAGTTGACGTTGTTTTAAAAAAGGCAGTATTTGAGTAGAGCCAATTAAATGATCTATTCGCAAATATTTTTCTGGTAATTCTTCCTTCTTAACAGACAAGATTGGCGTCAAAAATTCATCAACTTTATCACGCTCATAAATATTTATATACCAGCCGTTTGTTACAATAAAATATGGTGTATTGATTTCAGGGTGCAGAGAATAGAAATGGGCTTGCTCAATACTAGTTCTTAGTATTTCTGGATAAGTATCTTCTCCGCCATTTTTAGCTTCTATAATCCAAAATTTATTTTTTCTAACCGAACACATATAATCTAACTCTATCCTCTTACTACCAACTTGTAAAAATAATGGGTTTAATTTATATGAATCTGCGCGAGAAACTGAATAATCTAATTCTTTTCTATAACCCAACATTAACAATAACGGAGCAATAAAATCCTCCCTAACATCTGCTTCACTCCACCCAGAAAAATTTAGTTTGGACAACCTATTTAATTCTTCTTTTTCCTTGTTAGTTAATGGCTGTCTATATTTTTTCATAATTCGTTGTCTATCAGCTTTAACGTATCCTTCACAAAATTTGCAAGTTCAGTTATATTCATAGTATTCGGATTTACCCCTAAAATCGCATAGTCTGGAGTTGGTTCCCCATGATGAGGTTTACAAGAAATTCCATTAATGAGCTTAAGCGCAGAAATTATATTTGCTCTGTTGTCATTATTTCTAAAAATTACGCTCGTATTTTCTAAGGTACTTATCAAGGTACCAAATGTTTGATTGTTAGCGGCCAAACCACTTAGTTGCCTGTAAAATTTAAACCGAATATGGGCTTCGAGGACATTCCGCAACCAACCCAATACAATCTCCTTTTTATTCAGGTCAGGATAATGCAAGAAGTTTTCTAATTCTTTAATATGTTTAAAATAGCTATTCTCAACTAAGGTTTCCAAAACCAAAGGTTCTATTACGGATGCTCTGGCTACAAAGTCTTCATTTATTCGTAAAGTTTTTTTATCACCATGCGCAAAACCTTTTGATAGTTCATATAGAAAATACTCATTATGGCTCAGAACAATTACTTGCTCAACATTGGAAAATAAATCTTTGATGAGTTGTACGGTATACATTCTTCTGTTACTGTCAAAACTCGATAGCGGGTCATCAAAAACTATAACCTTATTATTTAAATTCGGGTCAATGTCTAATTTAGAAAGAAAAAAAGCCAAGGCGATTGTACTTCTATCTCCCTCGCTTAAACAATCTTTCACACTGTTCGGATGCCTAGGGTCAAAAGAAAGGTCTTGGCCCTCGATCGTTAGTTTGTATGCCATTTTACTTTGTGTCGCCATTCCACGAGGGGGAACATGCACTACATCATCAATTCTAAAAGGAGTCTTAAATATATTTTCTAGATAATGATTAATGCGAGATTTATAGCTATTAAAAAAGGTTCTAACTGCATTTTGTTGTTGCTCAACTAACAAGGGATATGCCGTTTCTAATGTTCTAAGAGTTTGTCTTTCTGTTGTTAACTGATTGCAAAGTGCCTCAATGGTTGTTTCAAATCGCTTATTTATTCTTTTTAATCTGTCAACTTCAAGCTGTGCATTGGCTACAGTTTGAATACTTGCACGAAAAGTTAAAATAGCAGTATTGTAGATATTAACGCTTTGATTGTAGCTGTCAATATTTGTATCAATTGTTTGTAAGTAAGATTGAAAATCCGTAGCTGTAGCAGGAGCCACTGGTGCAGAGGGATTTTGAAGTTTTTGTTGAACATCTGTAATTAGTGCTTGAAACTCTGCTTTAAAATTCACTTCATCAGCTATAATGTTGAAAGTTGGAGATTGAACCGTATTTGGTAGGTGTACAATCCATGAAGCAATATATCCCGTATTTATTTGATTTACGTTGTTCAATACCTGTATAGCCGCTTCTAGATTGAAGGACTGCAGCATTGTCAAATGCGTTTGCATACGCTGAACTAACGCATTGAAATCTCTATTAAACTGAAGGGCATAAGCGTTAATAATATCAATATTAGTGTCAATAGCTTGCTTGCAAAATGGACAAGTAAGAGTAGCTGGATTATTGTCATTATCAGTCGTTTGCCTTATACTCTCTATATACCCAAAACCTTTTTGCAACCAATTTGACGGTCCATCTATCGAATTATCAGCCAAATTTTGGCAATGATTTGAAAATATAGTTTGTAATGCCTCATTTTGAATATCCCCTGAAGTAGTTTGCAAATCGGTTATTAGAGAATTAAAGTCAATATCCGAATTTATTCGGTCAATTTGACGGAGAGGATGCAGGGTTTGTATTACAGAATGTGCGTTAGCATTTGCTAGTATGGCTTCTGCTGTCGTTATTAGTTGGTCAATGTTATTTACTTGTACATATGGAAGAGCAAGAAACGCTGTTATCCCATCAGAAGTTAGGTTATTTCCAACTTGCTGAATTAATTGTTGTTCAATATTCGTTTGAGTTAGCCTTGATGCTGTTTTGGCAGTTTTATTTTGCTCAATCTGATGTTGGATTGCTATTCCTTGATCTCCTATGACAAACTGATGAAGCTGCTTTTTATGTTCTTCATTAAAGTCAAATCCTGAATAAATATTTTCGTCTACAAAGTGGATGTCAAATATTTCAATATCAGGAAATAGAACTGTCCAGCCTGTTCTATGATTAAAAGTGTGATGCGTATCGCCTCCACTATTTCGTTGAACTATTTGTGCTGCTTGTTGAGTTGTTGCATTAAGTGATTTTCTACGTTCTACAATCTCTTTGTTGTTTTTGGTCAATGAACGCAGTATAGATGTTAATGTAGTTTTACCTCCACCATTGTCACCGTACAACAGTGTTAACTTTCTAAAAGCTACATTACCTGTGGCTTGATAATTTCTAAACTTTCCAATAGAAATAAGTCGTTCAATTTTATGTATCATATTCTAATTCCTAAAATAACATCAAAATGACCGCTAAAGTTTGCTTATCTTTTTTATTCATATTTACTCGCATAGTTATTAGTGCTTTCTTGATATAGAAACCCTCTTTAAATTCTTTATCAAAGGATATCCCTTTGCTATTCTCATTTTTTGTATTGCATTTGCTGTTGCTTCATAATGTTTTTTAGATTCTTCTGGTGCCTCTTTCCACATTTTCTGAAACATTCCCCAGGCAGTTTTTTCATTGGTCACATTATAATCCCAGTAATTAATCTCTTTTTTTACACCAATACTATTATCAATTTCACTATTATCACAATCTTGGAATAACATATTATTTGTAGTTTTTTTCTCAGATAGTTCTCCCATTGAAGGATGTATTAAAATACGCATCCCCTTTATTCCACAGGATTCAGCCTGACAAGCCCGAACAACCCCCGTACCTAAGAAGTGCGAAGCATGTTCCCCAGAGTCAGTCTTTATATCCGATTTAAAACGAATAGCTTCAAATGTACCTAATGCAATACCAGCCCTAACAGGTACCCCATATTGGAGAAAGCTACACATCAAGTAATTTATTACAGTTACCGCTTCATTAACATTGTGTGTCACAATGAAAGCAGAATCAGAAAATGTTATTGAAGTAAAATGACATTGCATTCGTGCTAACCTAAGCCCACCTTCCAGAGTGCTATGAAAGCTTGAAAAAACTTTTGTGAGTTTATTTGATGTATATCTGCCAGTAAATATTCGTTCCGTCAATATTCGCTTCATTTTTTCATCAAATGGTCCATCTTGTTCTTTAATGGCTTCAATATCAAGTTTGTTTTCTAAGGTTAAGTTGGCAAAACCTAAAATATCTAAAAATATTACAATCTTATTTTTGGCTTCAATTATTTTATTTTCTTTACCAACTAAGGGAAAAAGGGAGGAAAAAAGGGGATTTCCTACATCTTTTTTCATTTCGTCTTTTTCCATTCTTCCGATATCCGCACCCCTAACACCTATTACCTATATTGCCTTTCATAAAATTTTCGACAGCCTCTGTGGTACATTTGGTGACGGGCGTTGACCCTCTTGCGCTAAAGCTACGGAGGGCACACTGCTCCGCCCCAGCGGATGAAACATTTCGTAACTTATTTTCATCCTTTTATTAAATTACCCATTTTGAATTTGAGTGCATCGACAATTTGTTTTGATGTTTTTATTTTGGTCGTTACATTTTTACAGCTATCTGTGTGGGATATTGCCATGCCCTAAGGCTAGCAAATATACCCACTAATTGTAAGATTCAACAGGGTGCCATATTTTCAGGAAACGACCGTAGAAAGCTTTGACAAGTATATTGCTTTGTGATATACTTGAACATGAAAAGAAATATTAAATTTAATCCGGCAAAAGTAAAAAAATGGACAGCGAAATTGCTGAATTTTTGACAACCATAATTGAAACTGACTAAAAAAAGAACAATTCATAATCCTGAACCTATCCCCACCTCCTCCAAAGTCATCAAAAGATTTTTCAAAAAATTTGAAAAAAATAGCGTCACCCTGCACCCCGTCGGGACGGGCAGGATTCCGCTCCACAGCTTCACAAATACAGCCAAAAGTTCCGTGAAGATAAAACATAGACAGGGGCAAGCGCCGCCGTCCGCTTGCCCCTGTCTTTATCAGAGAGCAGAGAGCGAAAGCCAAAGTCCGCTGTGGCGGGCGAAGGCGGTTGAGCGAACCGATGGTAAAAAAGGATTCATTGCAGAAGCCGCAGACCCGCCGAAGGCGGGAAGCCGACAACGGAGGCAAGCGGAGGAGCAGAGCGACGACGCTGGCGGCTGGACAAAGGGAGCGGACGAAGGCGCTTGTCCGCCGAAGAGGCGGACATTGTGCCGGAGGGGCGCGACCGTCTTTGAGCGAGGCGCCGGAGAATCCGGACGATGATCGGACGGATAGTCGGAGGCGCCGAGCGATGGCGAGCAAGTGCGAGCCCGCTTGCCCGCTTCATGCGGGCATTGTGGGCGAGCCTTGCGAGTATAATAAGATTGCCACGTCGCGGAGTTTATCCTGAGCGAAGTCGAAGGGCTCCTCGCAATGACAAAATGAAAAATAAAATTGATTTATTCCATGCAAAATAATACAATCTCTTTAAGTGAAGGGAATCTTATAAACTATTCTCGAAATAGGTTCGAGCAAGGTTTAATAAGGTCGACCATTTCAAACTTGTTGCGCGATTTTCAAAAAAATTCGGTGAGCGGAGCTCACCGTTCTTTTCGGAATTTCCGGAATCCCCCTCTGAAGAAAACAAAAAAGACCACGGCTTTTCTAAATCCAGAAGAAAGGTTTTGTCCAGCAAGCGGCGGTTCGTCGTCGCTACGCTCCCTACAAAAAAAGATTATGTCCCCTATTTTTTTAACTTTCGCTAAAAGCAAAATACAAAGCAAGTTTATTTTTGAATCCCGCACTTTAACCAAAGGCGACCCAGGAGGTTATTTTTATGAAAACTAAATTTTTTCTTTATGCCCGTAAATCGACAGAGGACGAAGAACGGCAAATAATGTCTATTGAAGCTCAAATTGCCGAACTTCGGGAGTATGCTGAAAAAGAAAAAATTGAGATATTAGATGAATTTATTGAAAGCAAGAGCGCAAAAAAGCCCGGCAGAGAAATTTTTAATCGGATGATTGATAAAATCAAGCAGAGCAAAGAAGCAATCGGCTTATTGGCTTGGCATCCCGACCGCCTCGCAAGAAACTCAATAGATGGTGGTCAGATAATTTATTTAATTGATACAGAGAATATTGCTTCTTTGCGATTCCCTACTTTCTGGTTTGAGCCGACACCGCAAGGGCTTTTTATGCTTCAGGTCGCCTTTGGTCAGAGTAAATACTATTCTGATAACCTTTCACAGAATGTAAAGCGCGGGATGCGACAAAAACTCAGGCGGGGAGAATGGCCGACTCTCGCCCCTCTGGGTTATGTTAATAATCCGAAGACAAGAAATATTGAGCCGGATTCTTTTAAGGCGAGAGCTATTAAAAAAGCTTTTGACGAATTTTCTCAGGGGAAACACACTTTAAAAAGTTTGGGGAACCGCCTGAGTTTTTGGGGTGTGGAGAGCAAAACCGGAAAACCGCTCTGCAAGGCCACTCTCAAACTAATGCTTACGAATAAAGTCTATCTTGGAATCATTGTTCAGAATGGCGAAAGTTATGAGGGCTGTTTTCCGGCAATTATTTCCGGAGCGACTTTTGAAAAAGTTCAACAGATATTAAAAGAAAGAGCCAAGCCGAGAAAAAGCAAAAAAGGACATGATTTCCCGTTTACAGGTTTAATGAGATGCGGCGAATGCGGAGCCGCTATAACCGCTCAATACGCCCACGGCAACGGCGGGACATACCGCTATTATCGCTGTACAAAACGGCTTGGCCCTTGCAGTCAAGGTTATTTAAGGGAAGAACTTCTTGCTGAACAGTTAAGAGATAAAATTTCAAAAGTCGCTCTTTGCGAAGACTGGAAAGAAAAAATGTTAGCGCAGGTAGATATATGGGAAAAGGAAGGAGACCAGTCTTCGCAGTCTTCCGCCCAAAATCTCAAAAAGAAAATAAAAGACACAGAACAAAAAATTGATAAGCTGGTAAATGCCTTTCTTGACGGCATTATTGAAAAA
>Ga0180732_1001552_pt1 | contig 13934 bp, 15 predicted proteins | sample KR11_01MetaG_FD_148674 | JGI IMG/M metagenome (GOLD analysis project Ga0180732, IMG submission 148674) | Groundwater microbial communities from the Olkiluoto Island deep subsurface site, Finland - KR11_0.1 MetaG | ecosystem: Environmental > Aquatic > Deep subsurface > Groundwater | place...
CATCTGATATGGATTTAGCAAGATGATGGTTCTTGACCATGTTTTGTACTTGCAAATCCTCAAACACAATACGGTCGTATTCATTGACAAGAGTTCTGCTTGTCTTATGAGCAAAATCCTTTCTCTGGAAATCTGTCTTTGATCCTGACAGGCTATTAGCCTGATCGTAATAGTTCAACCATTCTGGTTTTCCCCAGGGGCATATACCGAATGTTCTCTCCAATTCGTTAAGTTCGGATTGTCGCTTTCGTTCTCCAAGAGAATCATTGTACAGGTGTCTGCATGTAGAAAGTGTTCTATTCAGGACTACTTCTTGATTTTTAGTAGGGTATATTCTGAATTGAAACGTTTTCTTCATAAGTTCTTTTGTTCCTCTATGTATTTATATTGTTTTTGATATATATATTGTTTCCCCATTTACAGGGGCGGTCGATTTTACGCCTATTTCTTCTTTTATCCAGTCTGCAAAGCCCTGCGTATTATCTCCATGAACAGGGAAAACGGTTTCCGTGCCGTTATCACAAAATTTTTTCACCAGTTCTTTTAACTGCGCATCCCCGCAGTGCGCCGAGAAATCATATAGTTCGAGCCTGCAATTCAGGTGTATTATTTCGCCGCGGTCTTCAATATATCCGCTCTCCATCGCTTTTCGTCCGTTCGTGTCCTCTGCCTGGTAACCGGTCAAGTGGATCTTCGATTTCGGGTCGTCATATATCTCGCTAATATAATACAGCGCAGGACCGCCATTTAGCATGCCTGCGCTTGTTACGATGATGCAGGGTTCCCGGATGATATCCCTGCGCTGTTTTGGCTCCACTATATTCGATGACGTGAACACGCTCTTCAACCTGTCTATGTCCCTGACATATTTGGGCTCTCTTTTCATGATGCTGAAAACTTCTGTGCCCATGCCGTCAACATATGCTTGAAGTCCGTGCTTTTTCAGGATCAGCATTATTTCCTGCGTCCTGCCAATGCTAAAAACTGGTACTATCGCCTTTCCGCCGCATTCAACGGTCTCTCTAACGGATTCGATAAAACGCTTCTCAAGGATAGCTCTGGGTGTATGGTTCCTCCCGAAATATGTACTCTCAGTAAGAAGAATATCGCTTTCGGGATACTTTGTGTCCGCCCCATTTAAGAGTTCAGTCTGTGTCGTGTTTATATCCCCTGTGTAAAAGAGGCTCTGCTTATCTTTTTCAAGATAAACTGAAGATGAACCGGGTATATGGCCTGCATCATAGAAACATACATTGAAGCCTGATGTCTCAAACTCCTCCCCGTAATTCATATGCCTTGCCATTCTTTCAAAATCCTGTATCTCTTCGTTATAATATGGTATGTTGTGCCCCCTTTTCTCAGAAATTTTAAGCGTGTCCCTTGCAAGCAGCCCGGAAAGCCTGGCAGTGATGCTGGTTGAGTATATTTCAGGTTCAAGGTCCATGAGGTTGGGCACAAGCCCGCAGTGGTCAAGGTGGCCGTGAGAGATTATCAGTGTCTTTGGACGAAGCCCGTTTTTGGGATATGACGGCGGGTCGGTGGGCTTGATGCCGTAATCGAGAAGCAGTTCTTCGTTTATGATAAAGGCAGACCTTCCCACTTCGCCAGCCCCTCCTAAAAATCGTATGTTAATGTTATCGCCTCATTTTCTGATGTTTCTTTCACTTTTCTTCGATATCTTTGAGATTTGAAAGCTGCGCAACGCTATCCTTTATAGTTATACGCGCACTGCCGCTTTTTCCTATCTCAAAACTCGTTCTCTGCACCACAGAATCAATGATATTGATCACCTGCATATTTTCAATGATACCTATCTCTCTCGCATTCTGCACCGAGCCAACAAGGTGCCGTATGCTGCCTGCCATCTCGTTTATGAAGCCATTTAACCCATGCTTTTTTTCAGAATACGCCCGCAGAACAACCCGGGTCAATTCCTTATGTTCTTGAATCACAGCAGTCATTAGAAACTTTCATTTATATCTTCATAACCAATACTTCCATCAGTTCAATAGTTTTCCAGACCTTTACTACATCCTGCTTCCCAAAATGAGCATCCTCTTTTTCATAATGTTTTCTAATTGACTTCTTAATTTTTTTATCAATTTGCATTGCATCATTTTCTGAGAATTCACTTTTTTCCACGATTTTTTCCAGCGATTTTAGCTTTATTGCATATCCAAACATTGCCTTGAAAGCGATTTCATTCCATTTTATTTCTTTGTGCGATTTCATTATATCGTACAGGTCATTCGGTATAGCTAATGTCATTGTTGGCATTTTATCACCTGGAAATTGTATTCATATATTTATACTTCTTTTGTGTTGTTACTATATTTAAATTTGAGTTCATTGGTTGTACAACTTTTCAAACCGCAGAACAATTTCAAAAACCTTATAACCAAATCAAGCGAATCTCACCATGTGATCAAAATATGGTCGTTAAAGTAGGTTTTATAAAACTAGGAAATCTGGGAACCTCACAGGTAATAGACCTTTTACTTGATGAGATAGCAGCGAGAGAGGGAATAGCAGTGCGCGCATTCGGAACAGGCGCAAAGATGGGAAAGGACGAAGCTGCGGAAACGGTATCGTTCAAATTGTGGAAGCCTGATTTTGTGGTCATGATAAGCCCCAATTCAAGCGCTCCTGGACCAACAGCGATGCGCGATGCATGGAAGGACACGCCATCGATAGTGGTATCTGACGGTCCGACAAAGAAAGAGGAGAGGGAAAAATTGGAACAAGCAGGCTTTGGATATATTATCTTACCGGTTGATCCCCTTATCGGAGCCAAGAGAGAATTCCTTGACAGCGTTGAGATGTCAATCTTCAATACCGATGCATTAAAGGTATTGGCAGTATGCGGCGCAATACGGCTGGTACAGACCGAAATAGATAAGGTCATTGACCAGGTAGCAGCCGGCACAAAACCACTTGTGCTCCCCAAGATCCTTGCAAAACCGGAGAAATGCGTGGAAAGCGCTGGATTCGCTAACCCGTACGCAAAGGCAAAGGCCCTTGCAGCGCTTCACATCGCGACAAAAGTTGCAGAGATCGACTTCCCGGCATGCTTTGTGCTGAAAGAGGTTGACCAGGTCGCCACAGCTGCTGCTGCAGGACATGAAGCCATGCGCGCGGCAGCCAGACTTGCGGATGAGGCGCGGGAAATGGAGAAGGCGAATGATTCGGTCCTCAGGAAACCCCATGCAAAAGATGGAAGACTGCTGACCAAGACTAAATTGCTGGAGAAACCCCAGTAACTTTTTTTTAAAGGAAGTGTTTTTCACTTCCTCTTTTTTCTGAGTTCTTAATATAAAGGACTCTACACCTGTTATCATAAACCTGATCTAATATTGCGTGAGACTCCCATCAATTTTCGCCCTCTTAATTGCATATCTGAATATAAATATACTTAAGGGCAGCATTATGATTGAAAAAATTACCAGAGCAAAAATGTCCGATGCCAATAACTTCAGAGACATACCTTGTAGAAGGGCATGTCGCATGGCCCGTAATGAATATGTAATTGGTAATATGTATGAAATATTCTGAAGCCAACCGGGAAGGATCGTAATCGGGAAAAAAACACCCCCGAATAGCCCAGACATTGTATTGAATATCCAATTCACTGGATCGCCCTGCTTGAAGATCATGATAAAACTTGCAGAGATTATACCCAGGCTGCTGAAGCTAATGATTGTTAGGATAAGAACAATTAAAGCCGCAAATAGATTTGCATTGGTCACATCAATATTGAACAGAAATACGCCCAGAAGTAAATAGATCAAAACTTTGATGGATGCGAAAATGAAGCTCCAGAGCGAGGAAAAAAGTATAATCAATGATATCCTGGTAGGAGTTACTAGCATTGCTTCCAGTGTTCCCATCATTTGCTCATTTCGAATACTTCCTGAAAAACTACCTAACCCTGTAAATAGGAAAGTTGAAAACGCAACCCCTATCAGGACAAAAGAAAAATAATCTCCACCATATGGTTCAAGAGCGGGTATGGCAGCTCCTTCAAACATCAGGGCAATAAAATAGAATGTCAAAACAGATAAAAATATTCCTGATAACTGCAATGCAAAAGATAGTCTGTAACTTGATGAAAGCAAGAAGTCTCTTTTAATAAATAGAAATGCCTTTTTCAATATCAATATTATCCCCTCTTATCCACAAGATTCATGAAAATTTCATTAAGATCAGGCTTTTTTAGATTGCATGCTATGATTTTGCCGCCATTTTTCACTATTCTTTCAATTATTTGAGGGAGTAATGCTTCTCTTTTTGAAAGCTGGATTTCTACATAAGCAATATCGGATGAAAAATGTGTTGAGATTTCTGAAATACCTTCCATATCGCCCAGTCTGGTTAAAATATCTTTTGAAATCCCCTTTATTTCAAGGTTGCAAATTTCATTTGGAGGAATTTGTTTTTCAAGATCGTTCAACGTTCCGCAGGCTCTTATTCTACCTTTGTCTATTATCGCTATCCTGTCGCATAGTTTTTCTGCTTCATCAAGGAGATGTGTTGACATGAATATGGTTTTTCCCCGTTCTTTTACAAGTTCCTCTTTAATGAAAGATCGAAGTTTCTCAGCACTGAATGGATCTATACTCCGGGTCGGTTCATCCATGAAAAGCACTTCCGGGTCATTAAGCATTCCCCTGGCGATCGTCATCCTTTGTTTCATACCTGCCGAATAGGTCTGGAATTTATCATCGGCTTTATCTTTCAGGTCAACCAGTTCCAGAACCTCGCAAACCTTTTTATTGGGATCTCGAAGATTGGCAAGAGATGCAAAGAACTCAAGATTCTGCCTGCCAGTGAGCCTCCAATAAAAACTCCGTTCATCACCTGAAACAAAACCCAGACATTCCCTGGCTTTATCATCTTCTTTCACAATATCATACCCATTCACACAAGCTGAGCCGCTGGTTGGCAGAATAAGAGTGCACAGAATCTTTATCAGGGTTGTCTTACCCGCCCCATTCGGTCCAACTATCCCGAAAAATTCATTTTTTTTCACTTTCAGGTTTATTTCTTCTATTGCTGAAACATCTTTATTTCGAGATCGACGTAAAATATCGATAAATCCTTTTGTTCTGGCGAATCTTTTTGTCAGTTCAAAAGTCTCAAGAATGTATTCCATATCTTGTTGATAAATATTGCATTAACTATTTAAGATATGTTCTTTATAACTAAAGAGGTGAGGTCATCGTTTTTTCCATATGAAAATGAGCTGTTGTTATCCTGCTCCTGCACAAATCCGGACATGGATCGGATAAAAGATATCCTGGGCAATCGTTTGAATTGGGATTACATTGGAGCAAATGGTGGTAAGCATGGTATCTCATCATTATTGTACCGCAATTTGAGCCATTTCGATGAACTTGGTGTTATTCCAGATAAAGTAATGAAACACTTGAAGGGACAATACTTTGGCACTATTGCACGAAATACGCGCCATTATGATGAGCTGCGCCATATCCTGCGATCTTTTAAAGACGCTGAGATACCTGTTATTATCCTCAAAGGAGCGGCGCTTGCTGAAATAGTTTACCATGATGTTGGTCTTCGCGGCTTCAATGATATAGATATCCTGGTTAGAAAAGAGGATCTAAAGAATGCCAAGAGAATAGCTCTCACAGCAGGTTATACCCTGGATGAGCAGGTATCCCCTGAGGCATATAATGAAAAATTTGGTTGTGATTTGTATTATTTTAAGAATTTCCCACTGGAGATCCATTGGGATATATTACGAAAGTCAGGGAGTGATAAACATACTAAGGTTACAATCGAAGAACTTTGGAAAAATGCTACACCTGTGAGGATTGCAAATATAGATGCTTTGATGCTTGCTCCTGAAAATATGTTGCTTCATCTCTGTATCCATCTACCCAAGCACCGCTATAATAGATTGATCTGGCTTTGTGATATATCTGAGATTATAAGATATTATGATATTGATTGGAACCTGGTGTTGAAAAATGCAAATAAATACAAAGCAAAGTTATATCTGTACTATGGTCTTTACTTTACTTCGAAATTGCTGGGTGCTAATGTGCCGGCATATGCTCTGCAGAAGCTCAAACCAAATAATTTAGAGAGAATGCTGTTTCTCTCAATTAACAAAGATATCATTTCCGGGCGAAAGAATGTTCTGTATCAAATAACCCCACTGTTCAAAGTACTACTGATCGATAGATATCTGGATCGAATAAGATATTTGGTGGAATACTTTTTTCCACCAATAGAAATGATGGAGCATAGATATGGTTTATCAGGATCAAGGATATATTTCCATCGCATTGCCTATCCAATCTACATTGTAATGAAGAACTTCAAAAGATTTGTTGCTATGCTCCTTCCGCCAAAAATGTGATGATCACTCCTTCCCGCTATTTTTCGAATATTTTATAAAGTAATAGATAGGAACGGTATCCATGAAAATATTCTTGTTATTTATCGGTATTTCCATTGCGGGAATTCTTGCTGCAGGCTGCCTAGCTGAAGAAAAAGATATTGACACTAAAACACTATCCATAATCATTAACCAGAGTGATGTCCCGGGACTCGCTCTAAAAGACCAATACTTTATGGCTATCCCGAAAAGTAGATCTTTTACTTTTGGTGAGGGCGAAGACTCAGGTAATGTACCTGGAATGGAAAAATATTCAGATGCATTGCCAGAAGGCGCCAGACATGTCGGACAATCCTCATATTGGGCTGATGAATCCGCACGAAAAGTGCGGGTTTTGTTGTTAAGATATGATTCGAATACCGAGTTTAAAGATGTTTTTGTTAAAACTCTTGATAATTATAAACAACACAGCAAGGAATTAGAAGATAAAGGTGTAAAAGTTGATGACCCTGATGTAGGGGAATATTCATTTTATTATCTCAGTCGTGACTCTAAACCTGATATCCAAAACGTCCGTTTATATTTTACTTATAAAAATTATTATGTAAAAATAGAAGTGATTGATACGAAAGAGAAAAGCCTTGATGAAGCAATCAGAATTGCAAAAATAGTTAAAAATAGGCTTGGGGAGAATATCTAAAATAACAGCTGCAGTCACATCCTTTTTAGTAACATCTTTATTATTTTATAAAATAATTTGGCGATTTTTCTCAAAACTAAATTTTCAGGTTTGTGAGAATAAGATGACCATGAAATAAATGTTAGAATGTAATTATAGGTTTTCCAAATCCAAAAATTCAAGGAGATCACTTTGGTCCCCCTTTGCACAGCAGTGACCCTGCCAATAATATTTTCTCCTATTACAATTTCTGCGATCCTGGCATTATCACCTTTTTGGAGAAAGGATTTACTCCCATCTTTATATATTTGGATAACCCTATGTACGACCATTTTATCCAAATCTTTGAATACGATAATATCCCCAAATTTTATATTTTCAGGACTAACAGATTCAACCAGCACCCTGTCCCCAATGCGCAATAAAGGCAGCATGCTCCCGGAAAGCACAGGCAGCCAGAGTTTTTGCTTCTGGTGGTGCAGGTCTGACCAGAGGGAGATGATGGTGTTATTTTTTTGATGATCTGAATTATTCTGTGGAGTCATTAAGTTTATTAATTATAGATGAATGCAATTCTTCGTTGCTTGATGCAATAATACTTACTTGGTCATCCTCTCGGTCATTATTTTGAATAACACTTACAGTACCTCCCGCTTCTTTAATAATAAAAGCTCCTGCCGCAATATCATATATTTTTAGATTGTTGCTCGTATCCACAAAGCTATCATATACTCCATGTGAGACTTCACATAATTCGAGCGCTGCACAACCATTTGTACGAATTGACAGGGCTGCATTAGCCAGGGTTAAGACATTTCGTGGAGCATGACGGAGGTTTGTAGAGATCAAAGCTTCTGACAATTGTGTTGTTCCAGAAGTGTTTATTCGATGGTTATTCAGGTATGCACCGCGATTCTTATTAGCTATAAATGTATCCCCTGAACATACATTTTGTACGATTCCTATATCAATAGCCTCTAAAGAAAATCTTGTTTTCAGGCTTAGGTCACCAATAGCCAAAGAGACGCAGTAGAATTGTATGCCTCTGGCAGCATTCATACTACCATCTAATGGATCAAGAATGAAAGTCTTTAGGGGATTAGAGGTTATTTTTTGAGCAGGTCTATCCTCACTTTTAATTACTGCCGGTATTTGTTCACGTTCGAGAAAAATTCGTGCCAAGTCTTCAACCTCCTCGTCAATAGCATAAATCGGATTTCTTTCCTCTTCTAATTTATAAATTACAGTACTTCCGACTTCATTGACCCTCTTACGAAGATAATCGGTGATCTCTTGAACCATTTGTATTCCTACATGTTGCCACTCTATTTCATTCATACAATATTGTCCTCCTCTCTTTCTTTTAGATTTTATTATCAAAATAAAGATTTCTTAATTTAATGGCTAATTTCGCATATTGTCTTATATTTATATGAAATAGCCCGAAGAATGTTTGAATTGGTTATGAAGATATGGGTTCTATTAATGTGAATAGTTCCAAAACCTCTGGCTTTATATAATCATGTTATCGAAAAACTTTTATAGCAATTAAGTGGTCAAGAGAGTGGAATGGTATTAGAAAGTTATTCTAGATACTTAATACAATTGCTATAATAAATTGGGATAATAATGAAATCTAAAGTTGGAGTATGGATAATAGGTATATATGGATCAATATCTTCTGTAGTTGTTGGAAGTACAGAACTGATATCAAAAGGAATTGCATCACCGGCAGGGCTTATTACGGAACTCCCGGATTTTAGGGAACTTGACCTCTTACAATTTGACCAGATAGTTTTTGGAGGACATGATATTCATAAAGGAAGTATAAGTGAATCATTTGTCAATATGTGTTATGTAGCAAATGTGGGGAGATCTTTGTTAAATGGAACTGCTAACAATTTAATTTATGGATTAGATTCCATAGAAAATAATATACAAATTGGAACAGCTATCGGAAGCAGTAAAGTTATTTCAGAAATTGCGGTAAAATCAGGAGTTAATGATTCGCTACCTCTTCTTGATATTACAAATAAACTTATAGATGATATAACAAGCTTCAAAAAAAAGCATGGACTCCATTCAGTTATTGTTGTAAATCTTTCCTCCACAGAACCCCCTCCTATGAATGGAACACACACTGAAACAATAGAGGGATTCGAGATTGCAATTCAAAACAATAGAAAAGACTTGATGAGTGCAAGCATGCTTTATGCCTATGCAGCTTTTAAAAGTAGTAGTCCTTATATTAATTTTACGCCATCCGCAAGTACATCAATTCCTGCATTAATAGAATTGGCACAGGAGCAGCATGTTCCTTATGCTGGAAGGGATGGTAAAACGGGTGAAACACTTATAAAATCATTGCTTGCATTATTATTCAAATATAGAATGATGAAAGTGCTCTCATGGCAGAGCTATAATATTTTAGGTAATATGGATGGAAAAGTGTTGAATGAACCGGAAACCAAAAAATCAAAAAAATTAACTAAAGATGCTGTACTTCCGCAAATTCTTGGGTATCAGCCTCATACATATATAGGCATTGATCATGTTCCTTCATTGAACGACTGGAAAATAGCATGGGATTTTATTCATTTCGAGGGTTTTCTTGGAACAAAAATGAATATGCAATTCACCTGGCAGGGATGTGATTCCATGCTGGCAGCACCTTTAGTCCTTGATTTAATTAGATTGGTAGAATTAGCACATAGAAAAGGAGAAACAGGTGCGCTTGCACATCTTGCTCTCTTTTTTAAACAACCCCATGGCACTGAGGTAGCTGATCTGCCAGGGCAATGGGATATTTTTTGGAAACATATTAATAAATTAAAGGAGTAAAAATATGAAAGTTATAGATCCGCATATCCATATGTTCGCGCGAACGACAGATGATTATGAAGCAATGAATAAAGCAGGTTATATAGCAGTTGTTGAGCCTGCTTTTTGGGCAGGTACTGATCGTACATGTGCAGGAAGTTATTATGATTATTTCAGACATCTTCTTGGATTTGAGCATGATCGAGCCAAAAAATATGGGCTGTATCATTATTCTCTATTAGGTGTTAATGCCAAAGAAGCACGTCATACCAAGATCGCATTTGAAGTTATTGAAAATCTTGAGAAATATCTGGAACATCCTAATTGTATCGGCGTTGGAGAAATAGGACTCGATCTAATAACACCTGATGAAGAAGAGGTCCTTCGCAGACAGATACAGATTGCTGAGGAGAAAAAATTGCCAGTGATCATTCATTCTCCACACATAAACAAGAGAGTTGGTGTTGAGCGCATTATTAAAATACTTTATGAAGAAAACGTGGATTTCAAGCGATATATCCTGGATCACAACACAGAGGAAACAATTGGGATCACACTGGAAATACCTGAAATCCTTGCAGGTATTACACTATACCCAACAAAAGTATCCAATCAACGTGCAGCTGAAATAATAAAACAATATGGTCCTGACAGAATACTTATTAATAGTTCAGCCGACTGGGGTAAATCATATCCATTGAATGTAAGTCAGGCTGCTGAGCAATTTCCTCAATTTGGTGTAAGTGAAGAAGCTATTAATAAAGTAGCATATGATAATGCAATAAATTTTTTCTCAAAATCTCCGAAATTTAAGGTTGATGATTAAATGAAATTTGCTTACAGTACGAATGCATTCAGGAATTTTTCACTTGAAGAAACGATTGATAATATAAAAAAGATCGGCTTCAATGCTGTAGAAATTATGGCTGATAGACCACATCTTTACCCCCCTGATTACAATACCGAAAAATTAAACCATCTGAAAAAAAAACTCGAAAAAATAAAATTGGCAGTTTCAAATTTAAATTCTTTCACCCTTTTCGCAATTGGAGATATGCATCATCCTTCATGGATCGAGAAGGAAGAAGAACAGCGTCATATCCGCATACAACATACAATTGATTGCCTTAGAATGGCATCAAAACTCAATTGTTCTAATATATCTATTCAGCCTGGAGGCAGAGTTGAACATTTTTCAAAAGAAAAATCAATGGATCTTTTTCTGAAAGGACTTGATCAAGTCGTTCCAGTTGCAAAAAAATTGAACGTCAAGATTCTTGTTGAGCCTGAACCATTTTTACTCATGGAAAATGCAAAACAATTTGAAAAATTTATTTCTGTTGTTGATAATTCAGCAATTGGACTAAATTGTGATATTGGGCACTTTTATTGTGCAGGGGAAGACCCAGTTGAGGTAATAAAAAGATTTGCCAATGTGATTGGACACGTTCACATAGAAGATATTAAGGACAGAGTACACGATCATAAAATATGCGGTCATGGTGATATTGATTTTGTGCAGGTCTTTGAAGCATTAAGTGAGATCAACTATAGAGGATATATCAGTTTAGAACTTTATCCTTATCAGGATAATCCTGTGGAAGCAGGCCAGGAAAGCCTTGAATATCTTAAAAATATTATATAAATAAAATGCAGTCTCTAATTTCATTTTTTAAACTTATCCGATTGCCAAACATTTTCACAGCGATCTCCAACGTATGTGCTGGTGCTGTTATTGTAAATGGAGGGATTTTTCCAATTCCAGACATTTTTTTTGTCATCATTGCTTCAGCTTTCCTTTATGGGGGTGGTATTGCTATCAATGATTACAGTGACCGCGGTTTTGATAGAGAATTTCGTCCCGAACGCCCCATACCATCAGGTGGTATTTCTGAGAGGGAAGCTCTGTTAATTGGAGTATCATTACTTATCATAGGTATAATAAGTGGTTTTATTATCTCGAAAAATGCTGGTTTCATAGCAGTTGCAATCGCTATCTCTGCTGTTCTCTACGACTCGTTTCTTAAGAAATGGTTTTTACCCGGAATAATTAGCATGGGGCTTTGCAGAGGGCTCAACTGGTCTCTAGGACTTGAAACTGGAAAAGGGATCCTGGATTTTATTCCCATACCTATTGCTATATTTATTTATATTGTTATTCTCACTGCTGTTTCAAGATATGAAGTAAAAAAAAGCGGGCTTAAAAAGATAGTAGCTGCTGGTATAATTCTACTACCAATAATTGATGGATTTATTGTACTTTCATATGGGTACATTTGGCAAGGTTTATTAGTCAGCTTACTGATAGTCCCTACTATTCTATTCAGTAAAATATTTGATATGACATAGGTGGAAATATGAAAAAGAAAATGATCGTTGTACTTAATATTGCAGGGCTTTCACCTGCATTGCTTGAAAGAACAAAGAACCTTCCGAATATTACAAAAATAAAAGATGAAGGAACATATCGCAAAATGAAACCGACCTTTCCGGCACTTACATGTTCTGTCCAGACAAGCCTGTTAAGCGGGAAGCCACCTGCGGATCATGGAATTGTGGCTAATGGTTATTTTGATAAGATCACTATGCGCCCAGAGTTCTGGCGGCAGGAGAATGGCCTTGTTAATGGCCCCCGTATATGGGATATCATGAGAGAAAAAGACCCAAATGCAAAAGTTGCTGTTCTTTTCTGGCAGTATAGTAAATACATTGATGCAGATATTGTCATAACACCTTCCCCACTTCATACAGATACAGGTATGATAGAATGGTGCTATTCAAAACCCGCCGGACTTTATGAAGATCTTGCAGGAAAGATCGGAGAGTTCAGTTTAATGACTTATTGGGGACCCCTTGCTGGCGGCAGGTCAAGTGAGTGGATAGCAAATGCATCTCTTGAGGTCTTAAAGAATAAGCAACCTGACATTCTTCTTGCCTATATCCCCCATCTTGATTATATTTGTCAGAGGTTTGATCATAACTCACACCAGGTGGATGAAGGACTTATTTTCGTGGATAAGATCGTGGGCAGGTTCATAGAATTCATGGAAGAATATGGCAGAGAGAATATGGTACTGTTCCTTGTGTCTGAATATGGTATCGTTGATGTAAAGAAGACTGTATTCCCTAATAGAATTCTAAGGGAGAATGGTTTGTTGAAAGTAAGGGAGATAAAAGGACAGGAATATATTGACTTTGAGCAGAGCGATGCTTTTGCTGTTGTTGATCATCAAATAGCTCATATTCATTGTAAGAAGAAGGTGATCGAGAAGGTAAGGAATATTCTTGCAAAAGCTGATAATATCTCGGCGGTGATTGACCGTGATCAGCAGAAAAAATTCGAGATCCACAACAGCCGAAGTGGCGAGTTAATTGCTCTTGCTGAAAAAGATTGCTGGTTTCCCTATTACTACTGGTTTGATGAGAATAAGGCGCCGTTTTATGCCAGGACCGTTGATATCCATAACAAACCAGGATATGATCCCTGTGAGTTATTCATTGACATGAAAACTAAGACCATTCCGCTTAAACCAGAATTGGTCAAAGGTTCGCATGGATTACCTGCTGAAAGTAATGATCAACTCGCAGTTATGATATGCTCGGATAATGGATTGGAGGATTACGCACCTGAAACTATCAATGCTGCGCAGTTTCTTGGGATGCTGTACAGGTTTATTTGATACAATGATTGCAGTCCATAAAATCTCGCACGCCGATGAACGCAGATTTGTTTTTCGGAAAAACCCTCCGGCCTGCGCTGTCTTCCGCCGCGTTCAGGTCGCCATCCGAAAGCAGCGCCGCATATCCATCCGCTGGGGGGCACGGGGAACAGAATAACCTCAGGCAGATGGCTATCGATATATTTATTACATTCTAACTATAAAATCCCGCGCGCGGATATGATCCCCATGAACCACAAACGCATTGTGAAAATCGGATTTTAAAAGAGCATTGAAAATAAAAACCGCAGATGAACGCCGATGAACGCAGATTGGCTGCCTGGAAAATCCCTCCGTCCGGCGCTGCCCTCCTCCGCGTTCCGCTCGCCATCCGAAAGCAGCGTCGCATATC
>Ga0180732_1001553_pt1 | contig 13927 bp, 21 predicted proteins | sample KR11_01MetaG_FD_148674 | JGI IMG/M metagenome (GOLD analysis project Ga0180732, IMG submission 148674) | Groundwater microbial communities from the Olkiluoto Island deep subsurface site, Finland - KR11_0.1 MetaG | ecosystem: Environmental > Aquatic > Deep subsurface > Groundwater | place...
ATAAAATTTGGCCTTTCATTTTCTAATAGGATAAAATGGCCATTTATAAAGCTTAATCAGCCAAAGTTTTAGGATAAAACATCTTTTAAGGATTATCTGTGGATTTTTAAATTTCCACCATTGCCTAACCAAATTGTAGTAGGAGCATTACCTTGTCCATCCATCTCTGCAGCAACATCTTCTAAGCCGTCACCATCATAATCTTTCCTAACAAGTCTTCCACCTTTAAACTCAAATATATCTTCCCAATCCCCTTCAACAACATGCCCATAAAGTTTACCCTCCTTTTGTAATAAACTTTGGTCTTGATTATCAGTAGCAAGAACTTCATATCTAACTCCATTTACGGTTTTATACTCTCCGCTAGCACAACCACCAAGAAAAGGCATAGCCAAAGCTGTAAGCATTGAACCATACGAAATCAACTCTTTTATTTTCATTTTTATCACTATTAATAAGTAGTAATAAGTATTTATAAAGCTTTCGTTTTTACTCAAAAACCAAAGAACCATAACCAACTGCATTATTATAATCCCCAGTAACATCTCCAGAGGTATAATACTGCAATAATCTAGCCCTTTTAACCCCATAACCTTTAGCTGCAATCATAGTGGCAATAATTGACTTTGCAGCACAAATAGTAGCGCCCTTCTCATTAACATAATCCCAAAAGCCATCAACATCCATTTTTTCAATAAAAGAAATAGCAGTTTTGTCTAAATCATACAATTCTTTCTTAACATTATATACAAAAGGAACATAACCATAACTTGGCCCATAATGTGTAAAATCCCCGCTAATAATGATATTAATTCTTCTTTCACAATCTCCTAAAAAAATACCCAATTGTCTTATCTTATCTATATCATAACCAAGTACTAAAGGAACTATTTTAATGTCTTTTAATCTATCTTTAGAAACATACTGTAAAAAAGGTAATTGAACTTCAACAGAATGTTCATTTTTGTGGGCAAATTTGTTATCTTTTATGAAATCTAAATTTTTTATTAACATTTCACAAAAATATCTATCTGTTTTAACAATTCCAAAGGGAGTTTGATAATCATCTAACAAAACCCCGGATTCCCCATTATGACTATTACCTAAAATAACATAGGTTTCTGGAAACTTAGATTCTGCAACCTCCTTATAAGCCCAAGCTTGGCACGGTCCAGAAAAGTTATAACCAGCATGTGGAGCAACGATACCAAATATTTTTTTATTTCTTTTGCTAACTGGCAAATCCCCGGGCCCAAATTTAGAAGTAAAACAATCATTTATCTGGTTTCCTAACTCTTCAAAATCTTTAGAATAAAATTGTCCATCTACTGTTGGTCTTCTCAATTTAAATCCATTTTTTAGCTTTAAAAAATATAAATAAAAGAATCATGCTTAAAAGCATTAAAATTATTGGAAAATAAAACCCATATGGATGATCATACCAAGGAATTCTAGCAAAATTCATACCCCAAATTCCACTTAACAAAGTAGGTAATAGTAATAAAGCTGCAATAACTGAAAAGGATTTCATAACATCATTTAGCCTATTTGAAATATTAGAAATATGCAAATCAGTAATACTTATTGTTCTCTCTCTATATAATTCAGCAATGTTTATTAATTGATTTATCTCTACATGAAGGTTAGAGAATAAAATTTGATTCTTTTGTTGTAAAAATTTTAACTCATTACTCTCAATTTTAGATACAACTTCCTTATTTTCATTCAAAGACCTTCTAAAAAGTAATAAATTTCTTTTAAATACAAAAACAGCTTCAATTGGATCTTCCTCTTTAATCCCAATTGTTTTATTTTCTAAAATTTCTAATTTATTTTCAATTTCATCCAAAACTATTGAAAATTCTTTTACAACTGAAGAAAGCAGATTATAAACAAAGTCAGGAATTTCTTTATCAAAGACTGCGCTATTGTCTCTTTTTTGAATTTTAGTAGAAAATTGATTTATTGATTTAATACCTGGGTTTCGCACAGTTAAAACAAACTTTTTACCCAAATACATCCCAAAAGGTAATGTATTATTTTTTATAGATGCCCTAAATATAAAACCAGAATAATCTTTTCTATTAAATATTCTTGGAACTTCTCGTTTGTCCAATGAATTTTCTAAATCAATAATAGAAACACCTAATTTATTGGAAATTTTTTTTAATTCATTAGAATCGGGGCTTACAACGTCAATCCAGCACATTTCCCTAATTAAATTTAACTTATTAAAATCAGCTTTTTTAAACTTGCCCCTTTTATAACTAAGAACTTTAATCATTCATTTATAAACATGTCCAAAAGCCTTTATAAATTTTGTTATTTCCTACGCAAACTTTATAAATTAATTGCATATCCCAGAAAATATGCAAGAGGATGATTTTGAATTTAAAGGGGATAGAAATTCTTCAGAAAATCAAGAAGAAGATCTAGCTTACGAAGAAGAAAGAGAAAGAAGTGTTTCAAACGATGAAACTGATCCTGAAGAAGCTGGATTTACTGCAGGTTATTACGAAGAAGATGAAGCCTCTAAAATAGACGCCGAATAAAAAGTATATTTCTAAAAAGAAAAGAGTTTTATTTATTTCTATTTTTTCCAAATATTATAACACAATCATTATCCGTGCCATTTGCATTGATTGCTTCTTCAAAAAATTCTTTTCTTACTTTTTTATTAGGTTCCGGATTATTGGGGCCAGACTCATGAAAATAAAGATATTCTTTATCAAATCCTGTTACAACTACAAAATGCCCCTGATAAAAATCAGTTTTACGAGTAATCTTATTGTAATCAATCAATACCATGGGTACATAACCTTTTTCTAAACATATTTGAATTTCCTTTAAAGACAACTTTCTTTTTTCAAAAATATTATATTTGAGAAGTTTTTCTGTTGTTTTAACTACAATTGGAACATCTGTAAACTTAAGAATCTTATCTGCATCTTTTCCAAAATGTTCTTTAATAAATGATTCTCCCCTTAAAAAGGGTTTTAAATCTTCTTTAGAATAAAATTTCAAATCTAATCCTAAATCGTATAAAACAGAAACTATTTGAGAAGTATATGTCCAAAAATCTTCTTTCCTTCCGGTTAAGTTATCTAATTCACTTAAAGAAAAATCTTTATCAAGAAAATATTTAAGAACACTTTTCATAGCAACTTGCATACATTGATTACCATCTCCATTGTTCTCATAAAAAGGAATTTTCAATAACATAAAAATTTAATTAAGAAGAAAGTATATAAAATTTTTGTATTAATTTTTATTCTGCGGTAAATTCATCCAATGGAATTTCGATATCTTTATCAGATTTAATTTTACCTTTAACCTTTAGATATTCTTTTGCCAAAATCCAAAAAACCAAACCCAAACTTTTTTTACCTTTATTATTACAAGGCACCATTAAATCAAGGTTATTTGCTTCATTATTAGTATCACATAAAGCAATTACTGGAATTCCTAATTTAGATGCATCTTCTACTGCATTCTTATCTGGCCAGGGATCGGTAACAAATAATAACTTAACTTCCGTGAAATTCTCAAGATTTGGATTAGTTAAAATTCCAGGTGGATATCTTCCAGCAAAAGTTTTAATTCCAGTTAATTTAGAAAATAATTTAGCTGCATTCCAACCATTTTCTCTTCTACAAACAACTAAAATTTCATCTGGTTCGTATTGGCCCATTAAATTAGCCGCCATGGCTAATCTTTCATTAATTAATTGAACATTCAAAACAGCTAATCCATCGGGCCTAACTTTGTATATAAAAGGCTCCATAAATTTAGTTTTAAACTTGGTACCAATATGCAAACCAACCTTCAAATACTCTTCTAGAGGAACCAATAAATTTTCTTCTGTCATTAAGAAAACAACAAAGCCAGCCATTTATAAATCTTTCTAATATAAGTTAAATAATAAAAAGAAAAAAAGTTAAAAATATTTTTTAAAGCTCTTGACCATTGTCTTAGCACTATCTTTCATACCTAATCCTAATGCTACGCCCATTGATATTGCTAAACCAACTGCAAATGCACCAACGATCAGTAAAAAGGTATTTTCCAATATTGCTACTTGTAATCCAAGTTGTTTTAATGCGATTATAGTTACTAAAATCACTAATACTACCTTAATTATTTTCATAATTAATGGTGTTCCTTTAACTTTACTGTGTTCCAATACTTTGTTTTCGATAACATGTACAACAAAGATACCAAATAACACTATTAATGCTGCTGCAATCACATTAGGTAACCATCTGACAAAAGTATCTAACAAACCAGTTAATGTACCCAGAGCTAAAAGCTCGACACCAACTTGTAAAAATATTATGAAGACATACCATTTAGTTAATTCTCCAAATATTTTTGGTAAGTGTATATGGCCAATCTCTCTAGTCATCTTGGATTTTTTTACTTTATCATCAAGCTTTAATCTCTCTAAAATCACTCTTACGACATGGCCCAGTAATAATGCGATGAACCAACCTATAAGTATAACAATAATTGCTGCTATCAAACTAGGAAGTAGTTCAATTGTATTCATCCACAATGCATACAAAGGGTTCAAAATCATATCGCCGGTTTGTGCCCAAGTATATACCACCTTAATTTCACCTCCTTTTATTTAAAATTAATAATTAAATTAAATTTTGGTTTTTCACTTTAAATAGGTTTCGGTAAACATTTTTTACTTTAAAATAATAACACTTAAGAATTTTTCATTTGTTTTTCTATTTTTTTAACTTCTTGTAACTTTGCTTCTCTTTCTTTACCATAAATTCCACATTTCAATAAAGGTGCACCATAAGCAACAGCTAAATGACTTATACTTGTATCCATTGTGTCTCCTGCCCTATGTGAAACAATACAATATAACTTTTTCTCCTTAGCTAATCTAGCCACTTTATCAAATTCTATTAAAGAACCTATTTGATTTGGTTTTAAAATAATTGCATTTATTGCTTTTTCTTTGATAGCTTTTTTTGTTCTAATTAAATTTGTTGTCGTTAAATCATCTCCTACAATCATGCATTTCTTTCCATATTTTTTATTTAATTTTGCGAAACTCTTAAAATCTTCTTCATGGAAAGGGTCTTCAATGTATAACAAATTATATTTTTCAATAATCTCACAAATAAAATCAAAGTGCTCTTTTGAAGAAACTTTCTTTTTAGAGTTCTTATAAACATAATCTTTTCCATCAAAAAAACTACTTGCGGCAACATCAACACCAAATCTTAATTTAAATCCAAATTCATTTGAAACTTTGCCCGTAATTTTTTTCATTAAATCCAAAGCTTGAAAATTTGTGATATCTGGGGCCCAACCCCCCTCATAATCTATTTCATAATTAAATTTAGTATCTAATTTTCTTAATTGTTTTCTTGTCAAACTATAAGCTCGTTCATTTGCACTTACAGCATCACTAAAGTTTTTAGTAGTCAAACTCAATAATAAAAATTCCTGAATATCCAAACCATTGTCTTTCTTAAAATGTTTTCCCCCGCCAATACAAACTCCTACTGGTCTTGGAACTTGTTTAGCAACTGGATTCAAAACCTTCCATAATGGGCCCAAATTTTTCAATAAAGCCAATTCTAAAGCTAAAAGAGCATTTCCACCTTGTTTTTCAATATTCCAATGTTTCTCTATTTTCTTTAAATCATCAAATCCATTAAATTCAAAACCTTTCAATTCATTACTTAATTTTTTATTAATAAATTCTACAGCAGAATCAACCCCTTCTGGAAAAGCTACAACTTCATGTTTTCCAACAGAAGCTCCAGCGGGAACAGAAGCCTCACTAGTTCCTTTATCACTTTTAACATAAACCTTTATTGTATCTTCTCTTCTAGAATTATATATTTTCTTAGCTACAATCTTTTTAATGATCATAAAATTATAAACTAGAACTTACTTATAAAATTAACTAAAAAAGAAAAAAGAAATTAATCTTTTGCCTTTTCAGGCATTGGTCTTCTAATTGTTATTGGTAAAACACCTTCACTAAACTCTTTCTTTGCAATCTCAACAGTACTAAAGTTAATCTTTCTTAACTCCTTTTCTCCAAGTTTTAATAAAATTGGAGCACCCATTGCTAATTGCAAAGCCCTAGCGCCAACAATTCTTGCCACTTCATATTTAGTTAGTTTCATTTTATCAATTTCCTTAGCTCTTTAGATTTTTTAATAGCTAAATCTATCATTTGATCAACTTCATCTATAGTTAATCCAACAGATCCACCTTTCTGCATTGCATGTATATCTCCTTTCTCAGAAACAGCAACAGTAATTCTTGCATCAATCGCTTTTTCTTCATCTAAAGAAGGATCAACTAATATTTTATTTCCGATTTTGACAGCAGTTGAAGTTATTGGTAATAAATTAATTGGCAATTTATTTTTAGTAAATTCTCCAAATTTAATTTGATTTCCTTCTAATTTTGGAAATACGGTATTACTTAATGCAGCAACTGCAGCTAATGCGGCAGCATCAATCAAATTTCCACTATCATTCAAGATGTAGATATCTAAAAATACTGTCCAAACTAATTCTCCTTCTTTGATACATAATTTCTTAGTGTCAATCATGTTAGACTCTCTAATGCCTCTATCAACAACCCTTGCTAATTCAATAGCCTGTTGTCCGGGTGGACCAGTTTCAAAATCAGGTGAGCTCATTGGAGCTAATTCAGCCCCTGTAATTAAAACACCTTTATCTGGACTATCTGGATAAGGTGTTCCAACATTCATCTTGATTCCTACAGCCACTTCAGTTTCCCCCCAAGTAACTTTAGCAGAACCTTCCGCATTTTTAGAAATGCCTAACTCAATGATAATTGGCTTCTTAAACTCATCCAATTTTCTTCCATCAAATCTTACTCCACTTTCCAAAACTGTCTTTGTGTAATTATTCATTTTTTATACCTCGCTTTCAAAGCTTCTTTCTGTACTTTGTAAATACCTTCACAAGCTTTTTTACCCATTTCCAAGGCTTTTTTTATTTCGTCTTTTGACATATTTCCATCTAATTGCAATAAAGTAACTTTTCCAGTTCCTGGCATAAATGCAAGAGGCAAATCAGTAGCTCCTTCTTCATAATCTTCTTCTGTTTTATCTAAATCTACTACAATTTTATCTCCTACTTTACCAACACTTACTGAAGAAACTAAATCTTTCATGGGTATACCTGCATCAGCTAAAGCCATTGCAGCTGCACAAATACCTGCACACCTTGTGCCAGCATCTGCTTGTATGACATTAATAAAAATATCAACAACAGTATTTTGGAATTTACTTAAATCCAAAACAGGCAGTAACGCATCTCTTGTAACCATTGAAATTTCATTTGATCTTCTTGTTGGGCCTGGTCTTTTTCTTTCTGTAACTGAAAAACTCATCATGTCATAATAACATCTTAAAATTCCAGTAGTAGACTTTTGCATAAAAGCAGGATATAATTCTTTTGGACCATAAACAGCTGCCAATGCGATTGTTTTTCCTATTCTAAACATTGCACTTCCATCTGCTCTTTTAATGATGCCAACTTTTGCTTCTATTTCTCTTGTTTCATCAAATTTTCTTCCATCTGGCCTCTTAGTATAACTCATTTTTTTGCCTCCTTCTCTAGGAACTTCTTTACGGCATCTGTTAACCCTGAAATATGTGATTGTTCTTCAATCATTCTTATTGCTTCCACAGCTAAAGCTTCTTTCTTTGGATCTGTTCCAGAAAGCCAAACTCTACCATTTTGACCAACAATCATATTACAGCCAGTATGTTCTTTAATCATCGAAATCATACTTCCTGCTTTTCCAATAACTCTTGGAACTTTTTGTGGGTTAATTTCAATTATTCTTCCAGGGCCTAGTTTTCTTAAACCTGGTCCTTTCATTGTCAAATCTATAATCTTTGGGCCAGCAATTTTAACTATTTTTCCCACCACTAAATCTCCATGGGTATAATATCTAGTTAAATCTGCTCCCCTCTCAATATAATCATTGCTCCCATCTTTCAATGAAATGTTAGCTTGAAAAGCCCATCCAAATTCAACTCTCCATCCATTTAATCCTACTTCAGCTACTTCTCCAACAATCATATCTCCGCTCTTAGGAATATATCTCCCTGTAAGGGGGATAACCTTTACCAATCTATTATCCACACTTATCAATCCTAGTCGACAAGCAACAATATTTTCTCCTTCCCTAATTGCTCCACCTGCTGGCAAGAAATCCATTCCTTTTGCCAAAATTTCTCCTGGAACAACAATTTCTTTATCTTTTACTAATATTTCCGACATTTTTTCCCTCCTATCTCTTCGAAATTATCTTCGATTCAACTTGTCCATGTGTTAAATCATTAAGTTTATCAAAAAGTTCATTTTGCATTCCTGCTGGAATTTCAATTAAAACTAATAAACTTCCGTCAGTCTGCCAATCTTCTTTCATAATTTTACTATATTTTTTTATGATTTGAAAGCTTTGTCCTCCAAACTGAGCAGGAATTCTTATTGATAATTCTCTTATCTCAAAACTAATTGGTAAAACTTCTCGTAATTTTTTTAATACTTCTTGCATCTGATCTTCAGCAGATTTAAATTCATCAAAATGAATGCCAATATCATCAACAGCCATTTCTAATCTTTCGATTGGATGAGGATAACCAGTTTTAGGATCAACTGCATTTCTATGTATTAATTGAATTACTTGTTTTTTCTTTTCTTCTCTTAAATTGTTTTTATATTCTGCTGTTAATTGTAATTCACCTTCTTTGATAATTTTAGCAATAACTTCCATTTTATCATCGGTGCCAAAAGCAGTTTTCATATCTTCTTCGCTAGCATGTGATCCTTTTTTAGAATCTTTAAAAATATTATCAGAAACTAAAACTTCGTCTAATTCTACTTTTCCATGTTTAAAATCTATAGCTTTTTCCAAATTAACTAAAATTTCAAAATGTTTTCCTTTTTTGGAAATTCTTGCTAAGACTGATTCACTTATATCGCTCATTTTGCTATTTTTTTAATATCATCTTTTGTTAATCTTTTAAACTTTTTAGTACTCAATGGAACATAACATCCATCAATTCTATCTAAATTGAATTCTTTTCCTAAAACAGTTTTCAAAGCACCAACAGCAAGTCTTAAACCCTCATCTAAACTCATTGTTTCTTTATATTGTTTCTCAAGAATATTTTTAATCTCATCTTCAGCTTCTCCGATTGCTGTTGCTTTGTATTCAAAATAAATACCTGTTGGATCAGTCACAAATAATTTAGCTTCTCCATCAACACCAGCAACTAACAATGAAACTCCAAAAGGTCTAGCTCCACCATATTGAGTATAAGCTTGTTTAAGATTACACATGTCTTTGACAACTGAATGAACATCAATTGGCTCATCATATGTAACTCTATGTTGTTGTGCTAAAACTTGTGCTTTTTCAATTAAAATTCTTCCATCACTTAATATTCCAGATGCACTTGCTGCAATATGGTCATCTATTTGAAAAACCTTCTCAACAGATTTCCCAACAATTAATTTGTCTATAATTCTTTTATCTGCTAATAATAAAACTCCATCTTTGCAAACAACTCCTATTGTAGAAGTTCCTTGTCTGACTGTTTTTTTAGCATACTCTACTTGTAATAATCTTCCATCTGGGCTAAACATCGTACTTACACGATCATATCCCATTGCTTGATGTTGCATACTTGGTTGCATTTTTAGTCCTCCTTTAGATATTTTTTAGCTTTATTTAAAATACCTGAAACATAAATTGTATTTACTTGTACATTCTTTTTTTCTATTTGTTTTATTAATCCTAATGCCATCTTGATTTCATCAACGTGTTTATTTCCTACCCTTAATATTCCTTTATTATTTTTGTAATTGTCCTTTAGGAAAATAACGCCTGCTTTTGAATAACCTAAGGTCCCTATAAACTTAAGTATTTCTTCTGTTACTGCTTTTTCAGCGCTTTGTTGTTTGAAACTTGTATTTGATTTGATCTCAAACACCAAATATCGTTTCTTTTCCCTTAAACTCGGAATAACAGGTTTCATTTATTAACCTGAGAAAAAACACATCTCGCCTTTTCTCTTCTTTCAAAAGTTTGTAGAAAGATAGGCTTTATAAATGTTATGGTATTTCCGGTTTTTAATAATATTTACGGAGGAAACTAAAATGCCAAAAGATGGAGCTTTAAGACTTAATATCAAAAAAGGTGAACCGGATCTTAGACCAGTTATTTTTTATGACGCAAATGGTAGTCCAAAGGCAGTAAAAACATTCTGCCATGTTAACATGTCAACAGTATCAGAAAGCACATATGGGGTAACACCTTGTGGAGGTTTCTACGAAACACATTTTGACGAACACCATGGAATTGGTCCAAGACCTACTAGATGCGGCAGGGAAAGACTAGAAAACATGAAAAGTAGCCTACCAATTTTAGAAATACTTGAAGCGTCTAGCAGAGACGAAGTAGAAAGATTAGTAGCAGATGCTGGACAAGAAGTAAGACATATGTAATTATTTTTTCTTTTTCTTAACTTTTTTAACAACTTTCTTAGGTTTAACCTTTTTAGGTTTTTTCTTAACAAGTTTCTTCTTTTTAACAACTTTTTTCTTTGGTTTTTTAGCTTTCTTAACCGCATTTCTCTTAACTTTTCGCTTTTTAGCAGCAACCCGTTTCTTTCTAGATACCTTCAAAAAGTCCCAAACCATGTATTCTTTCTTAGTATAAGGGCTAATCTTCCAAATTTTAACAACTTTCCCTTCTCTAACATCAAATCTCATAAAAGTAGAATAAATTGGACTTCTATTGTAATCCCCAGCAACAAGTAAAAATTGCAAATCATACATCCCACTGCTCCAATTAAGAGTATACTCTTGAAGAAATTTCTTTAATTCAGCTGTACTTTCAAGATGTTTCTTTGTAACATTCAAATACTTGTTTTTATGATACGGGGCCTTGTAAGTATCCCTAATTTTTAAAACAAGCATGGGTTTGTTAAAATTAATTTTAATCTCGTCATCCATTTTATCGCGTAATACTATAAATTACAAGCATTATATATAAATCTTTCGTTAATTTTCACTTAAAACTCTAGAAAAAGCATCCAATAAAACTTGATCTACACTACCCCCAAAATTATCAAAAACCATCTTAACCTTATATTTCTTACAAAATCTAACATTTTGTTCCATTTTACCTAATAATTTACTTCTTTCAAAACCTTCTTTATTCAAAACAGCACCAAAATCAAAACCAACAGCTATTCCATTTTTCTTTAAAGCATTACACATAACATGATTCAACCCAGACTGCCTCATATTAAAATAATCTCGATTAGTAAATTTCTCAAAATTAAATATAACATCGATCTTATTATTAGCAACTAAAAAGTTATTCAATTTCTCATTTCCTGCTTCAACAATTACTTTCCCTTTAGAAGAATTTATCAATTTCCTTAGTTCTTTAGAGTTTTTCTCTTTAATTATCATGTATTTTAAATAAAAACGAACTTTTTTAAATCTTTTTGTAATACAAAGATTTTCATAAAGTTTTTAAAGTAAACAAAAGGAATAAAAATCAATGAAAGTTCCAAAACATATAGCAATAATTTTAGATGGAAACAGGAGATTTGCAAAACGTTTAATGTTAAAACCTTGGAAAGGCCATGAATATGGTGCAAAAAAGGTTGAAAAACTATTTGATTGGTGTAAAGAATATAACATAAAAGAACTTACTGTTTATTGTCTTTCTTTAGAAAACTTCAATAGACCAAAAGAAGAATTTGATTATCTAATGAACCTATTTAGAAAAGAATATGAAGGATTACTTAAAGAAGAATCAAAAATACATGAAAACAAAGTAAAAATAAACTTTGTTGGAAGACTTAATTTACTTCCCTTAGACATTCAAGATACTATCAAAGAAATTTCAGAAAAAACAAAAGATTATGATAGCCACACTGTTAACTTTGCAATGGCTTATGGTGGAAAACAAGAAGTTATTGATGCAACAATAAAAATAGCAGAAGCAATAAAATCAGGAAGCTTAGATATAAATAAAATTAATGAAGAAACTTTTACTGATAATTTAATTTTAAAAAGTTCTCCAGAATTAATAATTAGAACGGGTGGAGAAAAAAGAACCTCTAACTTCTTAATCTGGCAGGGTGCTTATTCGGAATGGATCTTTTTAGAAAAGTTGTGGCCAGAATTTGAAAAAGAAGATTTTATTTCTTGTCTTGAAGAATACGACGCTAGAGAAAGAAGATTTGGAAAATGATTAATAGGGGCTATATTTTCCTTTCTTTCCATATTTAAATTCTAATTTTTTAATTTTATTTTCTTCTAATTCCATAAATGTATTAACATAAGAACCATAACCAGAATTTATGCAGGTTGTTTTTCCAATTTTACACTTTCCAAAATGTTCGTGCATGTGCCCCCCAATACAAACCAAAGGTTGATATTTTTCAATCATTCTCTTAGCAATAACAGAACCAAAATGGTCCCCATTTCTGGGAGAATCTTTATTTACTATTTGGTCTAAAGGGGTATTAAATGGAACATTATGTGATAAAAAAACCAACGGTTTTTTGCCTTTTTTAAACAAAGTATCATATCTTTGTAATAACTTTTTATATTTCTTTTTAGCTTTTTTTAAATCCCCATAAGTTTTTTTCTTTATATCCGATTTATATTGGGGGTATTCAGGGCTATTACACTTGCCGTACCCAACTAATTGATAATCTTTAAAATTTTTAATTTTACTATCTAAATTAATTATATTTTTTAAATCTTTAATCAAATAACTATTAAACTGCTCTTTATTCATAAATTCCCATTTTTCGTTTTTAAAATGTGACCAACCCCAATTTCCAGGAACAGTAAAAATAGGTACATTAAAAGAGTTCAGATACTCTAATATTTTTCTTCCATCAACAAGAGATTTTTTAATTATTTTTTTTGCTTTTTTCTTCCCGATTATATCATACCACCTTATAGTATAATTGGGATTTTTTAATCTTTCTTTAACTTCCAAAAAAGCTTGTTTCCTAATTACCTCTGAAGAACAAAAATCACCTGGGGCAATTATTGCATCAAAACTTTTATAATAAATTTTAGGAATTTGGCCATGTAAGTCTCCAATTATTAAAAATTTCATTTTATTAACCTAACAATACCTTCCATTTTATAACCTTTACTAGTATCCAAAACTAAAACATTCTTCTGTATTTTTTTAGCATCAATAAAACAAACATCAAATATTTCTGCATCTAAATTATCTTTTATTTTCTGTTTAGAATATTTTCTTTTTTCTAATCTTTTCTTTAAAACTTTCAAATCACATTTACAAACAACACAATAATCAGCTTTCAAATAATGACTTAAATGACCATCAATAACATAATTTCCTTTTAATTTCTTTAATTCTTTTACTAATTTTTTTTCATCAATAATTAAACAATTTTTCTCAATTTTGTCATAAATCTTATTTTTCCTAGAAAATGTTTTTATATCTAAATATTTAAACTTCAATTCTTTTGCTAATTTCTTAGAAAACTTACTTTTACCCGTTCCGGGAGTTCCACTAACTACTATTTTCATAAAAAATAATTAAAAATTAATGTATTTAATAGTTTCTCTTAAGAAATAAGTGTCCCTTTAAACCTTTTTCCATACAAAGCTCTCTTAAAATTATCTAAATCGTGATCAACAATACAAGTTTTAATTTTGGCTTTTTTAATTATTTTAGCGGCAGTTTGATCTAAAACAAAATGTTGTCCTGCTTTAAACTTAACCTTATTAACCATTCTATCAAAATCCATAAAACTTATCTGGGGTATCCTAATTGCATGTTTATATTTTTTAGGATCTTTATCATACAAGCCAGAAACATTTGTAATATT
>Ga0180732_1001554_pt1 | contig 13925 bp, 18 predicted proteins | sample KR11_01MetaG_FD_148674 | JGI IMG/M metagenome (GOLD analysis project Ga0180732, IMG submission 148674) | Groundwater microbial communities from the Olkiluoto Island deep subsurface site, Finland - KR11_0.1 MetaG | ecosystem: Environmental > Aquatic > Deep subsurface > Groundwater | place...
TTATCTTACAAGAATTCAAATCGTGCAAAATGAAAAATATTTGATTTTGGCTTATCGTTGATATTTTTAAGGTGCCAAGTTTTATCTAACGCAACGCTAGTGTGCCGGAACCTATTTTGAATATGAGCTTTCCGAGAACCGTTCTTACGCTATTGCGGATAAAGAACTTCTGCGAGATTAGTATACCGAAAGAATCTTTAAAATATTATTTGAGAGTTTGGTAAATTCCTCTTTTGATTTTTCAATATTTTCTTTCGTGCCAATTTGATTGTCAGCTATCAGCGTCGGGTCAAGATCAAAAATTGCAACTCCCAATTCTTGGCATTTAGCCGGAATTCTGCCATAGTCCTGAATAATATTTAGTGGATTCTTCCAGCTTTCTTGCACAAGCCCGTTCCGGCAATGTTTTTCCGAAAGATATGTCCGCACTCTGTCCGGAATTTTTTCCATCCAAGCGCGATGATCGGCGATTGGTTGTTTGCCATAAATATTATAAGAATTGACGATATATCCTATAAAAAGCGGATCTCCCGGAAGCACAAATTTTGTTTCTGTATTTCCCGCAAGCGCTTTGGCGGAATTTCGCCATTGCGCTTTCCATTTTTCGTACACAGTACCTAAGTTTTCAATACCTTGAACACTAAAAGCATCTGGCATCATTGGCACAACAAAATAGTCAGCCCCGAGCAAAATCATCTGATTTAAAAGTCCTAAACTTGGCGAGGTATCAATAATAAAAATATCTATCTGCTCGCTCAACCCTTTTTCTCTTAAAAAACGATCAATGGCGCTTGTTTGGAAATATCCAATCGGCTGTCCAGAAGCGGCTTGCCCGTAAGCGGCCGAAAGCAGTCCCTCATAGACCGAAAGGTTGATATCGCCCTTAAGAAGCAAAAGATTTTGGCTGGCTTTAACTGGAAGAAATTTTACGGCAAGATTTATATCGCTGCCGCCCTCAATCACGCCGCGCAAAACATCGTATACCGTCTTTTCCGTTTCGGAAAAAAGATTTTTCGCATAATATTCTTCGCCCATGGCAAGGCGGGAGAGATTGCACTGCGGATCTAAGTCAATCAGAGCCGTTTTATATCCCTGTTTGGCGAACGAAACGGCGCAATTAAAAGCCAGTGTCGTTTTGCCGACTCCGCCTTTGTTATTTACAAAAATAAGTTTTTTGGAGCGGGGAAATTTCATCAATTTGTTCTATTTACCCTAATTTTTAGGAAGTACTGGGATTGGTTTGCTCGGTCGAAAATAAAGTTGGTACTTGCATTTCTCCTTCACTGCCAATTATAGCAGTTTTAAGATTTTGGTCAAAACAGCGGGAAAGTTTAATTCTTGTGCAGTATTCTTGAATTAGTTCGAACGCATTTCGCCGCCTGCGGCGGCGAGGAAAACCCCCCGCGAAATTCTGAAAATGCGGCGGAGCCGCACGAATGACAATTTCAAGTTTTTCTTTGACGGCAAATTCTTTATGTTTTCTTCTGTTTGAAAATAAAAGCATAACTACTTGTTTCAGCACTCCAACCACCGACACAGCCCCCAATAGGTGCGATACCCGTAAGTTCCCAACCGTCATTACCAAGTTCATTTAGTAATTGCTCTGATCCTGTGTCAACTTTTTTATTAATTCAACCCTTTACCAAATCTTTTACTTCTAGACGTATGATTTTGTATTCCCATTGTTCCGTAAATTTGATTATTGTTTTATAGATTCAATTATTGAAGGCCGACTTTTGCTTTTAATTTGTTAATTTCTTCTGTTGATCTCGCGAGGGGAAGCATACCCTTATTTAAAATTTCCAGCCCCTGCCATAATTTCTTTTCGTTTATAGGACCCTCCTCAAGACCTTCTCTTATGGTTTTTACTCCGCTTAACTGATACTGAACACTTTCAATAAAATAATTTTTAACACTCTCTCCACCCGAAGGAACTTTTATTTTTTTAGCTTCTTCTAAAACTGATTCAAGAATAAGTTGAGAAGATATAATGTATGGAAGTGGTAAGCCATTACTTTGAAGTTCTACTCCAGCTTTTCCAACATCATCAGTCCCTTTGCCAGATTTAATAGTGAGAATGCCGATTTCAGTTAAAAAACTTTTAACCTCTTTTTGTTCAGGTGTTAATTCTTTTACTTGCGTCTCCTGTTGTACATTATTGACTTGTGATTGTGTCGCCGCAGGCACAGATTGTTCTTCGCCTCCACTTGCAATTATAATAACCAATAAAATAATTCCTCCAATAATCCAAGCCCATTTATTTTTTAGTAAATTTTTTGTATTCATTGTTTTATTTTTTTTAGAGCAATATTAATTTTTTTATCACAGTAACAGGGGGGTCCTCCTACTATTGACTTTCCACACATAACTTAATAAGCGAATAATTGCTTTTTACCTGTAAAATAAGGCAAAAAGCATCAGATTCAAAAATTAAGCTAAGTGCGAATTATCAGTATAATAGAAACTTTTTCTTTGACTTTTTCGGGAATGTCATTCATTAATGTTTCTCCTTGTATGTGGCTGATGGGGATTTTATATCCGATTTCTTCTAATTTTTTTTGGGAAACACGAACAGAATCGCCATCAATTATTTTATCACAAATTTCGCATTTTCCTTTTTCCATAATTTTAGCTTATTAAATCATCAACGCTAACCTCAAGGGCTTTCGCGACCTTTTTTAAGGTTTCAAGCGTTGGGTTTTTATTTTCCCCTGTTTCCATTTTAATCAGGGTATTATTGGCGACATCGGCCAATCTCGCCAATTTTCTAAAATGTGGCCCAGGTGGGAGTCGAACCCACAAGCCCGTAAGGGCACGACATTTTAAGTGTCGCGTGTATGCCAATTCCACCACTGGGCCGAAAATCAACTAACAACCGATAACTTAAAACTTATAACCCCGTTTGATTATTTTTTGTTATAAGTTATAAGTTATCAGTTATCAGTTATTGTTTGAGGCCAGAGTGGGAATTGCACCCACGTATAGAAGTTTTGCAGACTTCTGCCTTACTACTTGGCTATCTGGCCGTATTTTTCTATTATATCCGCCAGCTGGCGGATTCTTTGGCAATTTTTTCTTTAATCATTTCAAACCGCTCTTCAATTTTTCCCTCAATCTCAAATCCGGCTGCCAGTTTGTGCCCGCCGCCGCCGAAAAGCCGCGCGATTTTTGAAACATCAACTCCTTTGTGCGTCTCAGAGCGCAAGCTCGCTTTGATTTTTCCCGCGCCGGTTTCTATCAGCAGCATGCTGAATCTGCTTTCCGGAATTCCCGAAAGAAGATTTGCCAATCCGGAAAGATCTTCTTCTTCGGCGCCGTGTCTCTTCATATCTTTATCGGCGGCGAAAGAAAAAGCCATCCGAATTCGCGGCTCAAGCGAAGCTCTGGCCAAAACTTCCCCCAAAAGTTTGAGTTGTCCGGGAAATTCGTTTTTCCTGAACAAATTATCCGCGATTTTTTTTATATTAACCCCGTTTTTCATCAGAGCGGAAACTGCCTTCAGCGCTTTTGGCGTAGTGTTTGAGTGCTTGAACGCTCCGGTATCCGACAATATTCCAGCTAAGAGGCAGAAAGAAATTTCCGGATCAATTTTCCAGTTCAACTCCCGCGCAAGAGCAAAAATAATTTCCGCGGCCGAAGAAGCGCTTAGGTCAATGATTTCAAGCGCGAGCGGCTCTTTATCAGTTCTTTTTGGATGATGGTCAATGGCGATTACCTCTTTTTTCGCGAAATCAAAAAACGGAAATCCCGTGCGGCCCCAAGAAGCGCAATCAACCAAGACAAACAGCGCCGGACTATTCGCGCCGTCCTTAAATTCTTTTTGTATCCGGATTTCTTCTATGCCGGGCAAAAAATAAAAATGCGCGCCGATGGAATTGAAAACAAAAATCTCCGAGGATTTGTTTTCAAACTCCAGAATTCTTTTTAGCGCCAAAACAGAGCCCAGCGCGTCGCCGTCCGGATTTTTATGCGTGAAAATTTTGTAATCGGAAAAGCTGGAAATTTTTTCCTTCAGCTTTTCCGGCAGAGAAGCGTCAATCATTTAATTTGTTTCGTTTTTAATACGCTCAAATATTTTTTCCAGCCGATCGATTTTTGCCGTTTCCAGCCGGAATCTTAATTTAGGCACGGGCCGCATTTTCAGGCGCCGGTCAACCAATTTCTGCAGTTTATAAACATTCTTTTTTATCAGCTTCGCGGCCGTATCGGTTTTTTCCGGCGGAAACACGCTCACCAACACATCAGCGTACCTTAAGTCGTCCGATGTGTCAACCCCGATTACGGTTGCGATAATTCCTTCGGGAAATTCCAGCTCTCTTAAAAAAAGATTAGCGGCCTCTCTCGCTAAAAGTTTATTGATTTTTTCCACTCTTCTTGTCGGCACAAATTTAGCAGTATTATATTTTTGGCTTAGTAATTTCTTCCGTATACGTTTCCAGCGCGTCGCCCATTTCAATTTTGGCGCTTCCTTTATAGCGTATGCCGGCGTTGTTCGGTTCTGAGACCTCCTTGACAGCCGCTTTATTAAACTGAAGCTCTACAACCTTGCCTTGTCCGACAGCTTCATTTTTGCGAAAAATGTCTATTTTCGCTCCGGCAAGAATTTTTCCTTCGGTAACTTTCGCTCCGAAAACCGCTTCAAAACTTCCCTCCTTTTCTTTTATGATTTTGAAAATCGCAATAACCCGCAGTTTTCCGGTTATGATTTTGTTTATTTTCGGCGGCAGGAGCGAGACGATCAGCTCTTTGGCTTCGTCAATCAGCTTATAAATGATTTCACCGGAGATTATCCTGACCTTTTTCCGCTTGGCGAACTCAATCAGTCCTGCCGGCAGAAAAGAATTGAATCCGACGATTATTGATTTTGTGGCGCTCGCGTCTTTGATGTCGTTTTCGTTTATGGCGCCTATTTCGGCCTTAAAAATTTTCAGGGTCACTCCCTCGGGCTTAAAACGGGAAAAAATCGCTTTTATCGCTTCAAGAGACCCATGTGTGTCTGCTTTAAGAATCAAGCCGAAAACTTTCTCGGCGGCCGGAGCTGGTTCTGCTTTTATTTTTTCTTCCGTCGCTAAAATTTCCAAATTTAGCCTCAGGGCGGTTTTTGCCTTTTCAATGTCATTAAAGGATTTAAACGCTTCTCCGGGGTTGGGCAGGGTTTCCATGCCGGAAACTATCACTGGCGCAGAGGGCGCGGCGATATTGACGGTTGCGCCTTTAAAATTTTCCATTCTTTTGATTTTGCCAAAGTTTTTCCCGGCCGCGACAAAGTCTCTTATTTTAAGGACTCCGTTTTTTACCAGAAAAGTGGCAAGCGCTCCTTTTTTGGAGTCCATTTTTGACTCTAAAATTACGCCTTCTCCCGGGGCGTCGTAATCGGCTTTAAGCTCTTCCACTTCCGCAAGCAGAAGTATTGAGTCCAAAAGTTCGGGTATTCCTTTTCCTGTTTTGGCGGAAATTTCCACTCCCATTGTTTGTCCGCCCCAGTCCTCGGTAAGAACCTCGTGTTCGGACAGCTGTTTTTTGACCAAAGCTACATTCGCCTCCGGCTTGTCGGTTTTGTTGAAAGCGGCGATTATCGGAATTCCGGCGCTTTTAGCGAATTTTATCGCTTCAATCGTCTGCGGCTGGACTCCGTCGTCTGCCGCCACAACCAAAACCGCGATGTCCGCGACTTTTATGCCGCGTTTTCTCATTTCCGAAAAAGCTTCGTGTCCAGGCGTGTCCAAAAAAGTTATTTTCCTGCCTTCGGCAGACGCGGATTCACGCGGACTTAACGCGGATTCACGCGGACTGTCAGCGTAGTTCCGCGTATTGTCTGCGTTTGTCTGCGTATATATAATTTCGTAAGCTCCTATTTTCTGGGTAATGCCGCCGACTTCTTTTTCAGCCAAGCTGGTTTTTCTGATTTTGTCCAAAAGCGTGGTTTTGCCGTGATCAACATGGCCGATGACTACGACCACGGGAGGACGGGGAAGCAAATCGCTTTTTTGTTTGAATGTTTTTGTTTTAGATTTTTTTACTGCCATATTTTAGTTACCAAATTTAGACAGATTCTGAATTACGAATCAAGAATCATGAATCATGGATTTTAATTTTTTCCGTGATTCATACTTCATAATTCATGATTCATTATTATCCAATCGCTTTTTTTATCGCCTCTTCTTCTTCCGCGGAAAGCGAATATTTTGATTTCGCCTGCCCAATCGGCTTGGCGTAAATTCTCATACCCTCCCTCAAATACAAGCTGGAAAGTACGATGCCGGAATCGCTTGAATTCAAAAGCGCGATGGCAAAACTCTGGTCGCCGCCGGTATTTTTAAAAGGGTTAAACCTTACCATGCCGACTTTGCGTATTGTCGTCTCCAATATTTTTTCCTGCTCCTCCTGCCTTTTGTTGATTTTTGCCAGCCCCAAATTTATCCGGCCTATTTCCGCGGCCGATTTGTCTACCAGGTCTTCAAGGTTCCTGCCGTTTTTGCCCTGCAGAAAAATTTTAAAACGCCGGCGTATCAAAAAAACCGCGGCGAGCAAGACGATATTAAGAATAATTAAAATCAGAAAAAAAGACGACTGAAAAGCCGGATTGGCAAGCAAAATTGTTAAAATATTGGGCATAACATATTTTTAAAGATTATTCATCATTCTATTGTATATCATATTCGCGCAAAAAGAAAGTCCCAAAAGCAAGCCGCAAACGCCTGTTGACCCCGTTAAATAATCCCGTGTACTCGGGATTCCTGCTTTGCTCGCCTCGCTGCCAGCCTCGCCGAGTCTATGCGGGGAGCTTTGGCGAAGCGGGCAGGATTTAACGGGGTTGACAAAGTGTGCATAAGTCATACTTGACTGCTATTCCGCGGCATGTATAATTACTGATAGAAAGATGCTTATTTCTTTAGGCGAAGTAATTATTTTTCTCTTACTGTTTAATTGAAAAGAAATTTTCAAAAAAAAGAAAATTCAACGATTAAAACGGTAAGGGCAAGTGGGAACAAAAAAATATATTTCATCCCATTTGCCTGCCCGCCAACGGCCATTAACATTATTTAACATCAAAAATATTTTTATTAAATTAAAGATATTGATGTTTAAATCGCGTGATAAGGCTCTGGCAGGCGGGGATTTTTTGAGGCGCGCATTATCTATCCGCGGCTGTCAGGCAAAAGCAGGGTATCTGCGATGGATTGGCTTCAAGAAAACTAAGTCCGCTTTGCCAACTTGCCTCGTTTTCGACTCGTCGAAACGGGCCGGCAGACGGACAAAGGGGTGCTGACGCTCACGAATTAATTAAAATAGGGGCGCATCAGCGCCCCTATTTTTTGTTATGGGAACATTTTAATATTCTAATTCTAACTTCACTTGGATAAATAGAAATATAGCGTGATTCAGACGGCCGTCAGAAAGACGAGATAATCATATTTAACTCCAATTGGGAGTATTAAAGTGAAGAAAATTTAAGATTTTAAAATTCTTGACCCGCCTAACTTTTGGCCAGTATATTTAACACAAACTAAAAACAATGCCCCTTTCCGCCGATGAATTTAACTATTGAAATATCAAAAGTTTAGCGGGTTGACAATTCTTGCGGCCGCAAGAAAAGTAAGGAGTTTGGTTTTGGTTAAGATCTAAAATAAAAAAAACGGCCGGAAAGCGCTGTTTCCGAGCCGCAATTATAATTTTGAAAGGAAGGGTAATTTTTCAAATCATCAATAAAATCTGCTGGAGCAGGTTTTATTGATGATTTTTCTAAACCAGCCCTTCAATTTCATTCAGGGCGGGCTTGGAAAAAGGTGGAGAAAAGATGTGCGGTCTTTTCTCCTAAGCTCGTTTTTTTATAGTTCTGTTCCAGCTCCCATTAACGATCCTGCTCCCAGGGCGAATAATGTGAGGCATGTCATTGTCTTTTTCCTTTTGTACATTTCCATTGCTATCAAAAACGCTACACATCCACCTAGCAATAAAACTATACCAACTGTGCTAGTCATCTTCTTTTCCTCCTTTATTTTCTTTTCGGCTTCTCTGAAATTATCCAGAGGTTCGAGAAAAGAAAAGTTTTCGCTTTCCAATTCTCAAACATATAAGTATAGCGCAAAAAATAGAAAATGTCAACCATCGCCATAGCGGCAGTTTGGTATTTTAGAGTTGATGATTACAATGGCTTTAATAAAGCCATTGTTTGTTTATATTATGTTGTTAGCGGCTATTGACAGAATTTTTGGGAGATGGTAAGATTAAGCTATAAAAGTTTATAATTTACCGCTAAGGAATTCCAATGCTTGCTATGTTTCCCCCTTTATCAAAGGGGGAATAAGGGGGATTTCCTCCTCGCGCCCGAGAAGCAAAATAAATCTTATTGATATAATCATAGTCCAATCCAGAAATCCCCCCCCAGCCCCCTTTTTCAAAGGGGGAGTTTGGCAATTTTGATTTATTAACCAGTGTTAAATTGCGCATAAGTCCTAAAATTTTTTAACCAACCCCCTATGAAAAAAGAATTAAAAGAATTAGGCTTGACAGACAAAGAAACAGATCTTTACTTGGCTGGGCTTAAACTTGGTCCGGCCACCGCCCAAAAATTAGCGGAAGTTTCGGAAGTCAAGCGGCCGACGGTTTATTTTATTATAGATCGCCTAAAAAAACTTGGCTTGGCGAATCAGAGTTATTTGGGAAAGAAAAGACTTTTTGAAATGGCTCAGCCCGAGAAGCTCGCGAAATTTATTACAGAAGAAAAAGAGAAGCTTAAGAAAAAAGAACAGGGAATAAATAAAATTATTTCCAGCCTTAAAGTAATGGCCAGCAAATCCGAATTCGCTTCGGATATAAAAATATACGAAGGATATGATGCGACAATGGATATTTTAATAAAATTGGGTAAAACCAAAAGCCCTACTTATAGTTTTTATTCCAGCCATTACTTCCCGCTGGAAGATTACGAGAAAATCAAAAAAACCGTCGCGGAATTTAATAAGGTTAAAAGAATGGCTAAAAGTAAGATTTATGTCATAACTGATCATATCCCTTTAACTTCCAAATTTTTTCCTTCCGCTGACGAGGAAATAAGAGAATTCAGATTTCTTCCCGAAAACATCAAGCTTCCTGCAATGGTTGATATAAGCGAAGATACCGTAGCATTAAGTTCGGTGCGCAACGGCTATGGCTGCATAGTGATCAAAAACAAAACCATTGCCGAAACCCTCAGAATCATTCACGGCATCGTTTGGCAAAGTTTGGAGGGAAAAAATTTGCCGGAAGAAAAAGAGGCGGAAAAAGAATGAATCCGCGGGGCTTTTATTTTTATCCGGATTATGGTAAGATGGATATATTATTAAGCATAAAAATTCTAAAAATAATTCTATGGCAAAAGACAACTTAAAGATTGACGAAAAAACTTTGGCGGAGCTTAAAAAAGCGCTTCTTGAAAAGCGCGAAAAATTAACATCCGAACTCGCGGCATTCGCCGAAAAAAGCAAAGACATCAAGGGAAATTTTAAGGCAAAGTTTGCGCAGATTGGCGCGCGGCCCGACGAAAACGCGCTGGAAGTAAGCCAATACGAGGTTGATTTGGGACTTGAACATAAGCTGGAAACGGATTTGGCGGATGTAAACGAGGCCTTGGAAAAAACGGAAAAAGGCGTCTATGGGATTTGCGAAAATTGCCCAAAATCGCGGCTTATAGATATCAAGCGGCTTAGGGCTTTTCCGGAAGCAAAAACCTGCTTAAAGTGTTCACCCCGTTAAATGGAATGTTTTACATTCCAAAATCTTTAGGATTTTATTTAACGGGGTGAACCCCGCGCCAATTCTAAAGGTACTCCTTCTAAAAAATAAGGGTAAGCCGAAGGCGATACCGGGAAACTATCGTTCTTGTAAGATTAACCCGCTTGCCCCGCTTAGAGATTCATCTCTAACGGGGCTTGCGGAATTTGGCGTCGGGGCAAACCCGCCAAAAAATGAACGCTAATCAAAAAATATTTTTAGCCATAGCCGTTTTCGGAGTTTTGTCGGACCAAATCGTCAAAAAGGCGGCGCTGGTTTTTTTATCGGGGCGGCCGCTTTATGCCGGTGATTTTTTGGGCTTGGAGGTTTATAAAAATTACGGCGCTGCTTTCGGGGCTCCGGTTTCAGCCGGAATTTTTTATCCGGCTGTCCTGATTTTTTTAGCCGCGTTGTTGTACGCCTGGCCAGCTCGCCTCGCTTCGGCGAAGCGGGCCGGAAAAATGAGCCGGGTTGAATCCGCGGCTTTTTCTCTCGTTTTTGCCGGCGCTTTAAGCAACACGATTGACCGCGTGAGTTTGGGCTATATTGTAGATTTTATCAGCATAAACCGGCTTTTGTTTTTCAACTTCGCGGACGCAATGATTGTCATAGGGGCGGTGATTATTCTGAACGGGCTTTTAAGAAAAAAATAGCTTATCGGAAATAAAATTATTTAACCCAAAATCAAAAATCCAAAACAAAAAAATACAACCAAAAATCTAAAACTTTTTGATTTTAACTTGTAATTTTAGCTTTTTTGTTTTAAATTTTAATTTTTCTACCATGATTTCCAAAATAAATTCCGGCGCCATATTGGGGCTTGACGCCGCAAAAGTGGAAGTTGAGGTTGACATCAATCCGGGACTCGCGGCGATTACCGTTGTCGGATTGCCCGACGTCGCGGTGCAGGAATCAAGAGAGCGCGTAAAATCAGCAATTAAAAATTCCGGATTCAAGTTTCCTCATTCGCGCATTACCATAAATCTGGCTCCGGCGGACATAAAAAAAGAAGGGCCGTGCTACGACCTTCCTATAGCCGTCGGCGTGATAGCGGCTTCAGGACAAGTTAAGCTGGACACGGAAAAGTGCGTTTTTGCCGGCGAACTCGCGTTAAATGGGGATGTGCGCCATATCAGCGGAGTCCTGCCTATCACTATTTTTGCCGCGTCCGGCGGATTTAAAAAACTGTTTATTCCGAAAATAAACACAAAGGAGGCGAGTATGGTTTCCGGCGTGGAAATTATTCCGGTGGAAAATTTTAAGCAGGTCATAGATTATCTTTCCGGAAAAATAAAAATTGCTCCTTATAAAAGCAAGGGATTTTCTTTCCAGCGGAGCGCGAAAACCGATTACGATATGGCGTATATCAAAGGCCAGGAGCACGCCAAGCGCGCTCTGGAAATCGCGGCGAGCGGAGCGCACAATGTGATTATGGTCGGCCCGCCCGGTTCCGGGAAAACGCTTTTGGCGCGGAGCATGCCTTCAATTATGCCGCCCTTGACCGAAAAAGAAGCGATAGAAGTCACAAAAATCTACAGCATTTCCGGAGTGCTCAACGCGGCAAATCCTTTTATTTTTGAAAGGCCTTTCAGAAGCCCGCACCATTCTTCTTCCGCGATAGCTTTGGTCGGCGGCGGACAGTTTCCCAAACCCGGAGAAATTTCTCTGGCGCACCGGGGAATTCTTTTTCTGGACGAACTGCCGGAATTTCCGCGCCATGTTTTGGAAAACCTGCGCCAGCCGCTTGAAGACGGAATAGTCACTATTGCCAGGGCGCAAGGGTCTTTGACTTTTCCAGCCAAATTTTCGCTTATCGCGAGCATGAACCCCTGCCCCTGCGGATTTTTCGGAGATCCGCACCACGAATGCCGGTGCAGTTTTTCGCAAATCAACAAATATCAGAAAAAAATATCCGGACCTCTGCTTGACAGGATTGATCTTTTTATTGAAGTGCCGGCGGTGAAATTTGAGCGTCTGACCGCCAACGACGACGAGGAGTCCTCTGAAAAGGCGCGCGAGCGAGTTGTCGCGGCGAGAGAGATTCAAAACAAAAGATTTTCCGCCAGCCGCGCCAGTTCCAACTCCGAAATGTCGCCAGAGATGATTAAAAAGTTCTGCCGGATGGAAGAAAAAGCCGAAGATCTTTTGCACCATGCATTAAGCCAGTTTCACCTTTCCGCGCGGGCGTATCATCGCCTGATAAAAATCAGCCAGACCATCGCGGACTTGGCCGGAAGCGAAAAAATTAAAATAGAGCACTTGGCAGAGGCGCTGCAGTACCGGGCGAAAAATTAGGAGTTGCCATAAAACACAAAGGCGTGATTACCGCAGATTTGGCTAAAATTCTTTATACAAAAAATTCACCCTCTTTACCGGCGATTTTTTAATTTACCCCGTGAAATAATCCCGAGTTACTCGGGATTCCCGCTTTGCGGGATTTCACAGGGTGAACTTTGTATGTTTGCGTTTAGTAAATATATCCCCTGATAACTTGACTATTGGTAGGCAAAACCCTCACGGATTTAATGCCCAAGCCGACAAAATTCATGTCGGAAATCGTGATTTTATTGCCGTCAACCGCTTCCACATAAGCAGAATGCCCGTAGCGCCGGTTTTCGATGGTTATCACAATAGAGCCGACCACCGGAGTTTTCCCGGTTTTATAGCCGAAAGTAGCGGCATTTTTCAGCCAATCTTGCGCATTGCCGCGCCATGGAACATACCGTTTAAGCGCGACATAGTACGTGCATTGCCCCCAGGGGAATTTGTGACTGCGCGCCGGCGGATGCGTGTCGCCAACAAGCGTATTTATGGCACTGACATTGTAATTATCGTTTTTAGAAACAGAGACAAGGGCGATCTTGGGTGTTTTTGGTTTTGGCGGAACAGGCATTTTGCCGTCAGGGATTATCATGATTGAACCAACTTCCAGCGGCTCGCCAGTTGTCATATTGTTGTAGGAGATGATTTTTTGCGCGTCGGCTGAATATTTTTTAGCCAGACCGCTCACGGTATCGCTTGCTTTTATCGTATGTCTTACTCCGCTAATGGGCAAGATTACCAGTTTGTCGCCTGGCTTGATTCTTGTGGCGGAATCAATGGTCAGGTTGTTCGCCCAAAGCATGGTACTGGTGGAAATACCGAATTCGTCGGCGATTTCGCTCGGCGTGTCGCCCAGCTTGACTTCGTAGGTGATAATGCTTCTTTTGTTGTCAAAAAACCCCGAAGAGCCGACAATCGCGTTATTTATTATAACCAATCCCACATCTTCGTCGCTATCGTTTTGCGGGTTGTTTGTCTCGGAATCCGGAGGAATGAGCACGTTTTCAAAGCCGATGTAATTTTCTTTCGCCGCTAAGCCCGCGTAATAGTGAACCGCCTCAACCGGGCCTGATTCAACAACGGTTTCCTGCTTTTCTTCGCTACTGCCGCCAAAAAGAGAAATGCCTTCGGCATAAGGGGCTTGATAAAACTGGCCAAACAAAAATATACCAGTGATAATGCTGGTGATAGTTATTTTTGAAATTCCTTTTTTAATCAAACTTGCTATCAAGACACTCGCCTTGCCGAAGCTTTCGGCGAAGCGCAGGAAAGTATGTTTACAAATATGTTTACCTTAAGTTTTTAAATAAGGGTATTTTTCTACGCTTGCCCGTTATAGCTTTAGCGAAGGCGGGGCGAAAGCGGGCAAGCAACTACAGAAATCATTTTAGCATAGCCATATATTTAGTCAAGTGTTTTGGCGTTTTTTGGCTAAAGTAAAAGAAAATTCTGGCTTAGAATAGCCGCCTTTTACCCGTTTTGAACAACAAGTTATCCACAGGGCACCAGATCCACCAACAAGCGAAACGGCGCCTTGTAGCCCTGAACCGCGCTCTGCTTTGGTTTCAGGGCGCACATCATGCGGCAGTGGCAGAGCGGCGGCAACTGCATCAGCCGAACGCAAAATTGGGCGGAATTATACCGCTTCTTGATTACTTTGGCCAAAAAATGTATAGTAAGGCATATGTATCCCAAATTTTTCGCAACCAAAAATCTCAACAAACTGAAAGAAGTCAATGAAATACTCGGCAGAGACCTGCAACAAATAGATGTGGAACTTTTCGAGCCGCAGGGATTGGATGTAGCCGAAATAGTAAAGAAAAAAGCGCGTGACGCTTTCCATAAAACCG
>Ga0180732_1001555_pt1 | contig 13922 bp, 13 predicted proteins | sample KR11_01MetaG_FD_148674 | JGI IMG/M metagenome (GOLD analysis project Ga0180732, IMG submission 148674) | Groundwater microbial communities from the Olkiluoto Island deep subsurface site, Finland - KR11_0.1 MetaG | ecosystem: Environmental > Aquatic > Deep subsurface > Groundwater | place...
CATTCACGGTATGAACGAGAGTCTTTTGAATTTTCTTGGTGTGGACATCGGTAACAAAAAAGGAAGAAGGTTTGCCCTAAAGGTTTTGGATTTTATGAGAAAGAAATTAGGAGAATATCAGGGAGAGACCAATGAGCTTTTTAATCTTGAAGCCACTCCGGCCGAGGGAACAACTTATCGTTTTGCCACCCTTGACAAGAAGCTTTATCCGAAGATTATTGTTGCCAACGAGAAGAACATCCAGGAAAACGGAGCCGAGCCATATTATACTAACTCAACTCAGTTACCTGTTGGTTATACTGACGATATCTTTGAAGCCCTAGAGCTACAAGATGAGTTGCAGACAAAATACACTGGCGGGACAGTCCTTCACGGATACTTAGGAGAGTCGCTTCAAAACGGAGAAATGGCGAAGCTTTTAGTGAGAAGGATTGCCGAAAATTATCGCCTGCCTTACTATACTTTAACCCCAAGTTTCAGCGTCTGTCATTCGCATGGCTATCTTAAGGGAGAGCAAGAGACTTGTCCTGATTGTGGGAGTAGTACTGAAATTTTTTCTCGGGTAGTGGGTTATCTTCGCCCGGTCCAACAGTGGAATCCGGGTAAGCAAGCGGAGTTTTGGGACCGCAAGGGTTTTACCGTTCAATGAAAATTGGTGGACTTCAGAAAGTCACTTTAATCGACTTTCCTGCCTCAATTGCTGCTATTGTGTTTGTTAATGGTTGTAATTTTGTCTGTCCTTTCTGTTTCAATCGGGATTTGGTTTTAGACAACTTGCCAACAATTTCTCAGCGAAGCGTTTTGAGTTTTTTAAAAAAAAGAAAAAAAATTCTTGATGGGGTGGTCATTACTGGTGGTGAACCAATCTTACAGCCGGATCTGGAGCAGTTTATCAGGAAAGCCAAAAGATTGGGTTACAAAGTTAAGCTTGATACTAATGGTGCTCTACCGGCAATCATTCAAAAGTTATTAAAGAAAAACCTACTTGATTATGTCGCTTTGGATATTAAAGCGCCGCTGGATGAAAAATATGCTCCCGCAATTGGTTTGGAAGAATTTGAACCTAAAATAATCATTGAGTCTCTCAAATTGCTTCTAAGATCTAAAGTTCCGTTTGAACTTCGAACAACTGTTGTTCCTGGGATTCATGATAAAAAAATTTTGGCTAAAATGGCAAAACAACTTAGAAAAGCAGTAGGGAGAAGAAAAATACCCTGGTTTTGGCAAAATTTCCAGCCCAAAAACTGCCTTGACCCTGGGTTTGAGAAGAGAAAGCCTTATAAAAAAGAAAAATTAGAGAAATTTTTGAAAACAGCAAAAAGATATTATTCTAATATAGAATTGAGAAAAGACTAGTATGGAGAAAATTAGACTAGGAAAATATCAACATTATGGAGGGAAGATGTATGAAGTAATGGGCGTTGCTAGACACAGTGAAACGCTTGAGGAAATGGTGATTTATCGCCAACTTTATAAAAGCAGATTTCCTAAAGGGACTTTGTGGGTTAGACCAAAAAAGATGTTCCTGGAAGAAGTAGAGATTAAGGGAGGGAAGGTTCCAAGATTTAGATATATCGGGAAATAATTACTTTCTGTTTTTGTTCATTCCTCTTTGCTATAATAACCTCAGTATGGCACTGCCCGAACCAAAAGAAACTTTAATCTCCGAACGAGAAAAAATTCCCATTGTTGAGAGAAAAGAAGGGGAAGTTGCTCCTGAGATTAAGGATTATATTACTAAAGTAGAAACCGCGGCGGAAATATCTCTTCCTCAGCCAGTAACGGATGACACCGGTCAGGTAATTGTTGATGATGTTGCCCCGACAAAAGTGAAAATTACATTGCCTTTAACCGAGGAGGAGATGCATCGAGGTTTACATTATAAAATTGCTGATTCAATTCGCTGGTTAGCGGAATGGTGTCAGCGCTTAATTAAAATTGCTCACGGAAAATTTATTTATCGAGGAGCGAAAGTATGACTAGTCCCTTAACTGAGCTAGCATCGCAAGTTAGTTATCTTCTTTTCATTCTCGTTGTTATTGGCTTCATATTATTGGCTTTGCTAGGTCTTGTTTATGGTTTAATTCTTTTTCTTCGTCACTCTCGTCGGGAGGAGCAGTCATTATCCTATGTTCTTCTCCAGGTAACTTTACCGGCTGATAATGAGATTAAGATTGATGCGGCTGAGCAGATGTTTGCCGCCCTTCATTCAATTAGGAAAGGTGGCTGGTTTAAGTTTTTTAAGGTTCAACCCCATTTGTCTTTTGAGATTGTCGCCAAGAATGAAGATATCCGTTTTTACGTTTCTGTGCCTGAGAAATTTCAAGACATGGTCGAAAAACAAATCAATGGCGCTTACCCTGATGCGGAAATTACCCAGGTGCAGGAATATAATGTTTTTTCTGAAGAGGGAAAAGTCGCTTTTGCTGAATTAGCAATGAGAAGCTCGTCTTATTTCCCGATTAAAGTCTATAAAGATTTGCCGACGGATCCTTTATCAGCTACCACCGCTGCTTTAGCTAAAATGGGTAAGAACGAAGGGGCGGCAATTCAGATTTTGATGTCTCCAGCAGACAACAAATGGCGGAGCCAAGGTAAAGGCTATATCAGTGCTACCAAAAAAACCGAGGCTGACCCGGAAAAAGCTAAATTTAGAGTTGACCCCAAGACCTTAGAGGCGGTTGAGAATAAATGCTCTAAACCAGGCTTTGTTACCACCATCCGGATTGTTGTCTCTGCTCCAACCCAAGAAGAAGCCAATTCCCATTTAAACAATATCAAATCAGCTTTTTCCCAGTTTAATTCCGACCTCAACGGCTTGAAGACAAAGAAGATTTGGTTTAAGAAGGGCTTCATGATTGATTTTATTTATCGTTATCAGCCGATTTTCCGCCTTTTTGCTAAGCCAACCATTCTTAACTCTGAAGAAATCGCTACCATTTACCACTTTCCCAATAAGACAGTCGAGACCCCCCATATTTACTGGCTTTATGCCAAGCGGGCGCCAGCTCCAGCAGGGGTACCTAAGAAAGGACTTTATCTGGGTAAGAGTGCTTATCGGGGAATTAGTCGACCGGTTTATATCAGCGATGATGACCGTCGCCGCCACATTTATATTATTGGTAAAACCGGTACCGGTAAAAGTGAGCTTTTACGAGACTTGATTCTTCAAGATATTCGGGCGGGCAGAGGTGTTTGTTTAATTGACCCTCATGACTTAGCCGAAGACCTTCTTGCTTATATTCCTCCTGAGCGAGCAGAAGAGGTGATTTATTTTGACCCTTCAGATACAAAACGCCCTATGGGTTTGAACATGCTTGAGGCTCAGACCGAAGAGCAGCAGCATTTTATTACCTCATCTATTATCAATCTGATGTATAAACTCTATGATCCGTACAAAACCGGGATTATTGGTCCCCGCTTTGAGCATGGAATTAGGAATGCCATGCTAACAGTCATGGCTGAACCGGGCAATACTTTTGTTGAAGTGGTGAGAGCAATGACTGACTCTAAGTTTGTTCAGGAGCTTTTGCCTAAAGTTAAAGACCCAATTGTTCGACGCTATTGGACCGATCAAATTGCCAAAACAGCCGATTTCCATAAAAGTGAGGTTCTTGATTACACTGTTTCCAAGTTTGGTCGTTTTGTCACTAACAAAATGATACGGAATATTATTGGTCAGTCAGAATCTTCTTTTGATTTCCGAAAAATTATGGACGAGGGCAAGATTTTAATCATTAACTTAGCCAAAGGGAAGATAGGAGAGGAGAATTCAAATTTCTTGGGTTTGGTTTTGATTCCTCGGATTTTGATTGCCGCTATGTCTCGTCAGGATATTCCCGCGGAAAAGAGACGCGACTTTTATCTTTATGTTGATGAATTTCAAAACTTTGCCACCCCGGATTTTGCCCAGATTCTTTCAGAAGCAAGAAAGTTCAAACTCAATTTGACTGTTGCTAACCAGTTTATTGGTCAGATGGAAGATGAGGTGAAAAACGCTATTTTTGGTAATGTGGGGACGATTATTACTTTTCGGGTGGGAGTGACTGATGCTAATTATTTGCAGCGTGAATTCCAACCTACTTTTGCTGAAGATGACTTGTTGAATATTGATCGTTTCCATGTTTATATCAAGACGATTGTTAATAATGAACCCGTGCCTGCTTTTTCTATGGATGTGACTAAGAATATTGAAACCCAGCAAAAGCAAGCTAATCCTAAGGTGGCGGAGATGATTAAACAACTTTCGCGCTTAAAATACGGGAAAGATAAGGAAATTATTGAATCAACAATTATTCAGCGGGCTCGACTTTAGCTTCAAAATTTGGTAAAATATCTTCTGGACGCGTAGCTCAGTGGTTAGAGCATCACACTTATAATGTGAGGGTCCCAGGTTCAAATCCTGGCGCGTCCACTAAAAAAACCGCCCTTTGGCGGTTTCCTAATATCTAAAATCTATAACCTAATATCTATTAGAGTTCTTCTAATTTCATTTTCTCTTCTGCTTTTTCCTCAATCAAATCTAAATATTTTTCCGTGGTTGAGAGGCGCTTGTGACCAACTAAGCGCTGAACCGTGGTAACTGAAGTTCCAGAAGAAAGCTGATGGACAATGAAAGTATGCCTGAGGTCATTGACAGTTGCCTTTTTAATGCCGCCGATTCGGAAATAACGACTAATAGAAGCCCGGATGTTTCTGACGAGTACGGGGCGACCGGTTTTGGTAACAAAAACCGCGCGACTTTTAGTTTTTGGACGGACCTCAAAGTAACGGTCAAGAGCTTTTTTAGCCGGCTGATTAAGGGGAACATTTCTTTCTGAATGAGATTCATAAGCCCGAACATGGGTTTCTTTTTCCCCAATGTCATCAAGTTCTAATCTGGCTAATTCGCCAATCCGTAGCCCGGTTTGGAGAAAAATTTCAATAATCGCTGCCATTCTCGAGTCATCCCGGCAAGCATCTCGTAGAGCTCGATATTCCATTTTAGAAAGAACTCGGGGTGGTTGAATTTCATATTTAGGGTGTTCAACTGAAGCAGCAGGGTCTTGGTCAATTAATCCCTTTTCCTTGAAGTGACGGAAGAAGGTTTTTAATGAGTTAAGTTTTCGGGAAATTGACTTCTTAGTATATTTTTCTCCTTCAAGGTAGCTCTTAAATTCTTCAACATGATTTTGGGAGACAGAGGTGACTTGAGTAATTTTTCTTTTATCGAGAAAATCAACAAACTGCTCGATATCAGCCCCATATGCTAAAATAGTGGACGTAGCTTTGCCATTTTTTTTGAGGAAGTCTATAAAATTTTTGTGGGCAGTGGTTAGTGATTTGTCGTCAGTCATAATCGTAAGATTATAAGCAAGCTTGTTTCTCGCAAGCTCGAAATAAAAGCCGTCAGGCGCAGTATTTTAGGGGACAGTAGCCTTATAATAACAGCTATAGGAGGGGCTGTCAACCAGGAAAATGAGGCAAAACCGGCTGATAAAAATAATTATTATTATTGTTGGCGTTGGGCTTATAATTAGCCTTTCTAGGAATATTTATCGCTTGCTAAAAGCTGGTGACCAGGTAAAATTGGCTCAACAGCGCCTAGAAGAGCTGGAAAAAGAGCATCAGGAGTTATTGGGAAAGAAAGAATATTATCAATCTGAAGAATTTGTTGAACAAGAAGCAAGGAATAGATTGAGTTTGGGTAAGCCAGGAGAAACAGTGGTGATTTTGCCCCCTAATGTTGGTGAAACAGGAGAAGTTCCTTCGACTCCTGCTCCAGAATTGCCTAATTGGAAAAAGTGGCTGAAATTATTTTTCTAGACTTTTTTCCAATAAAAGTAATCCCGGTGCATAATAAGATTAGCTAGCCAGAAAGGGATTCCCATTTCCGGGCGAAACAGAGCAAATTGTGATTTATGGCAAGTAAAAGCGCGGTATCTTTTGTGTAAAGCCTTTAGTCCGTCAAGTCCCAGACCAAAAAAAGAAAGACAAAATTCAGGCTCAGGAGTATCAAGCTTTTCTCTAATTGCTCCCTCAATTATCTTAGTGATCTTTCTTGGCATCACCACCCAGTAAAGTCTGATTGGCCACTGACCTTTAATTTCTTTAATTACCTCTGTTGTTGCCTGGGAAACGGAAATGTGGTCTTGGTGTCCAGTAATTCCTGATTTTCCTTCGTAAGTTAAAACCAGATTGGGTTTTTCTTTTTTGAGATATTTTAAGATTATTTTCTTTAGCTTTTCTTTTTCTATTTTATGGAGTGTCGTATCTGGGTAGTCAAGAATAATAAGCTTATCGATTTTTAATCTTTTCGCCGCTTTTCTTAACTCTTCTTCTCTTATCTCTTTAAGTTTACTTTTAGCAAATTTTTGTTTTCCCCAATAGCCTTCACCGCCTCGAGTTAGGGTCAACAAAACAGTGACAGTATTGGGAAGAGGGGAAAGGTAGGCTAGAGTAGTGGCAACACAAGTTTCGTCATCAGGATGAGGAAATATAGCCATAATTTTTTTTCTTTTTTTCTCAGATTTAGGAAAGAAATCGCGCCGCATCGGGATAGTAAGATCATGGAGCCAGAAATGAAGAGTGAAATAAAAAATAATGAGGAAAGAAAATAAAAAAACAAGGGGCAGCCAGATAATCATCTATTAAAGAATAACAGATTTTCGAGATAAGGGGAAAATTAGAGTCAGCCGAGATCCTTGTAGCAGGGGTGGGATTCGAACCCACGACCTAAGCCTTATGAAGACTCCGCTCTACCACTGAGCTACCCTGCCTGGTTGCCCTTCGACAAACTCAGGACAACACTGAGCGAGCCCGAAAGGGCGAGTCAAATGTGTTGCGGGGCTGGGAGTTGAACCCAGTCTGTGAGATTATGAGCCTCACGTGCCACCGTACACTACCCCGCTCGTTGCTTAAATTGTATCATACTTGACACTGATTCTCAACTAAGCTAAAATACCCTCAATGCTAGGAAAAATCAAGAAAATTGTTCTTAATTGGTGGGGCAAACTGACCGGTAAATAACCGCCGGAGAGTTTGCGTGGATGAAAAGTTGACTCGCCGAGCGGCGGCGAGTTTTTTGATGGAGAGAATTAATTTGACAACCAGGCTCTTTTAAAATAAAATAGTAGTTGTATAACTTAATAGATTAGTTCGAATGAGACATCCTGTTGAGTTAAAAGAAAAAGCTATAAAATTACGTCAAAAAGGCTATTCTCTTAAGGAAATTTCTGCCAAAGTTGGCATTGCTAAAAGCACTGCCTCATTATGGGCTAGAGACATTAGGCTTGATAAAAAAGCTCGAAATAGATTGAAAAAAAGAGGGATTTTGGGACAATATAAAGCAATTCTTTCAAGACAGAAAAAGAGAAGAAGGATTTTGGGGCGGTTACGAAAGACAGCACGCAGAGAATTGATTGGAAAAAGCAATAAAAAGACTTATAGATTGCTTTGCTCAATACTTTTTTGGTGCGAAGGGAACAAAAACGATCTTTCCTATGTGAGATTTACTAATTCTGAACCCGAGATGATTAAATGTTTTTTGCATTGTTTAAGAGAGGGATTTGGGATTGATGAGAATAAATTGAGGGGGTTGATCCATCTTCATGATTATCATAATGAGGAGAGACAGATAGAATATTGGTCAAAAATTTCTAAGATACCTAAAGAGAGATTTTATAAAAGTTACAGAAAGCCAAATACAGGCAAGCGAATAAAAAAAGATTATCCTGGCTGTTTAGCGATTACTTATTATGATGCGAAGCTTGCCAAAAAACTTTGGTCTTATTACAAAGAAGTTTCAAATATTTTTTCTTAGGCCCGTTCGTTAATTGGTAAGCGGCGAGACTCCAAATCTCGTGCTGGGGGTTCGAGTCCTCCCGGGCCTGCCACAAATTTGACTTTTAATAACAAGCTTAGTAAAATAAGACCTATGCACTATTGCGATGGGAGCCACTAGAAGTGGATCCTCGATAGGCAGATAAAAAATTTGCAAAAGCGTTAAGATCGAGTATGGTTGGAGCTCGAGAGCTGTCCGCCGGATAATGGCGGACCGGCAGCGATCCGTAATCAAATCGCCGACTGAGATCGACCGAGAGGTACGAGCCAGTCAGTAAGGTTCCGACGGTGACGTCGGAATAAATAAAGGTGGCACCACGGCGCAGACACCGTCCTTTAAAAGGACGGATTTTTTATTTTAAAGGAGAAAACATGAGAATATTTAAGAAAAATAGAATTATAGGAATTTTAGGTGGAATGGGACCAGAAGCTACCGCTAAGCTCTATGATTTGTTAATCAAAATTTCCCAAGAGGAATACAAGGCCTTGAGTAATGAGTCTTTTCCGGAAATAATTCTATATTCGGTCCCAGTGCCTGATTTTATCAGCAGCCTTAAATCCAAAGAGATTGCTAAGAGAATGTTAATTTCAAGGATAAAAATGTTATCTAATGTGCCAACTAGCTTTTTCTGTATAGGAAGCAATACCGCTCATTTGCTCATCGACGATTTAAGAAAATCAACTAAGATTCCTTTTGTTTCCTTAATTGAAGAGACAGCGAACGAAGTTAAGGGATTAAAGATTAAAAAGGTTGGTTTATTAGCTTCACCAGTAGCTATAAAAACTGGGATCTACCAAAAAGTTTTAGAAAAGCAAGGGGTGGAGATTATTCTTCCGCAAGAAAAGGAAATTCAGAAATTGGGTTGTATCATTAAAGATACGGTTGCAGGGAGAAGAAATAAAAAAAATTCTCTTATTTTAGAAAAAATTGCCAATGGTTTAGTGTCTAGGGGGGCTGGGACAATTATTTTAGGGTGCACAGAGTTACCTTTATTGTTTCCGAAAAAATTTCAGGTTCCTGTTTTGGACACTTTAGAGATATTAGCTAAAGCTTGTTTAAAAAAATACTATGGTAGAATGAAGGGAGGTGAGAAGTATGGGTGAGAAAAAACGAGTTTTTTCTGGTTCTAGACCCACGGGTAGGCTCCATTTGGGTAACTACCTTGGTGGCCTTAAGGGTTACATTGCCCTTCAAGAGAGGGGTGATTTAGATTGTATTTATGGAATCGTTGACCTTCACGCCATTACCTCTCCTTATAAGTCAAAATCTCTTCAACAAAATATTCGGGAGGTAGCTTTAGACTACTTAGGAGCTGGCTTGGACCCAAAGAAGTGTCATTTAATAGTCCAATCCCAGGTGCCTGAACATGTCGAGCTCGCTTATCTTTTGGGCACTATTTATCCTGTTTCTCGAGTGGAACAACTACCTACTTATAAAGAGAAAAAGCTAGAGCAGCCAGATTATATCAATGTCGGGCTTTTCTATTATCCGATTTTAATGGCAGCTGACATTTTGATTTATAAAGCCGACCTTGTGCCTGTAGGAAAAGACCAACTACCTCACATTGAACTGACACGCGAGGTCGCGAGGAAATTTAATCGGATGTTCCCCGCAAAATCCCTTCGGGATCGCAGGACAGGTGGTAAAGTATTTACTGAACCTCAACGTTTTGCCACCGAAGGAGAATATGTTCCTAGTCTCTTAGGCTCTGGGAAAATGAGCAAGACAATTAAAGGAAGCTACATTGAATTAACCGACGACTTAAAAACCATTAAAGGGAGGCTGGCTAAAACACCAACCGACATTGGTCATGGAAAGAAAATTCCTAAAGAAGGGGGAGTAGCCAATTTACTGAAGTTTGTAGAATTGTTCATGGGCAAAAAAACTCGTCAGGCATACGAGAAACAATATTTAGGCAAAGGCATCAAATACGCCGAACTAAAAGAAAAACTGGCTGAAGCGATTTACAAGGAATTAAAGCCAATTCAGAAAAGAAGAAAATATTTTGAAGAACATCCCAAAGAAGTCGATAAAATTTTAGAAGAAGGCAGAAAATATTGCTCCAAGATTGCTCGTCAAACTCTTCACGAAGCTAAAAAGGCAATGGGCTTGATTTGAGCCACCCCTAGAAAATAAGCATAATTTTTGGTAAAATTAGGCTGTGGAAATAAAAATTGTTGATATTAACACTAAAAACTTCGATTTAATTCCTCGCCCTGCTGACCGCCGTTATAATTGTCAAGAATGCTTTTTTTGGATGGGGAAGTGGGATGGCAAACTGGACTTAGTTAAACAAAAGAAAAAGTGGTTTGTAAAAAAAGCGGGGAAATATGGTAGCTTAGGCAAACTTCTACTTTGGGGTAAACGACAAAAACCAGTAGGTTATATTCAGTTTGGACCCATCAGTGAGTTTGAGACGGTGAGAATTTTTTATCAAGACATGGCCCCAATTCCTCGTAATGGTTGGTGTATCACTTGCGTGGCGGTGGACACTAATTATCGAGGCAAGGGATTGGCGAAGCGTTTAATCAGGAATGTTCTTCGTGATCTTAAACGCCGGGGAGTGAGAACCGTCGACGCCTATCCAGTCAAAAAGCCAAAATCGCTCAATCAGGTTCCTTGCGGTCCCACAACCCTTTTTAAAGAATTGAGTTTTGAGTCTGTTTTTAAAGTAAACACTAATAGAAAGATTATTCGTGATGATAATCTAGTAGTGCGTAAGAAATTAAAGCAGTGATGCAAAGAAAAATACCAATAAGACCAGGTAAAAAATTTGAATTCAAACTTAGGCTAAATCTAAAAAATCTGCTTCTTTGGAGCTTGGTTATTGTTATTATTGCCTCCTTCTTCTTTTCCTTTCGCAGTGAAACCATTAAGAGTGAAGAAATTCCCCTTTCCCAGGCAATTAGCGATATTAGACAAGGCAAAATTAAAGAAGTGGAAGTCGTTGATGACCAACTTAATCTAAAGTATGAGGAAGATAAAATCTTGACTTCCCGTAAAGAACCTGGAGCTAGTCTAACTGAAATTCTTCAACGGGAGGGAATTAAACCAGAGGAGGTGGAAATTAAGATTAGAGACACCAGTCTTTCTAAGGCTTGGGTTGAGATTTTAGCCACTCTTTTGCCCTTAGGATTAATGGTTCTGTTTTTCTTCTTCATCTTTCGTCAAGCCCGAGGTGCTCAGGATTCAATCTTCTCTTTTGGACAGTCTCGGGCCAAATTGTTTGCCAAAGGTAAACAGCCAGTGAGTTTTGCTGATGTTGCTGGAGTTGAGGAAGCGAAAATGGAATTAGAGGAAATTGTTGATTTCTTAAAACATCCAGGAAAGTATCGTCGTCTTGGCGCCAGGACACCAAAAGGAGTTTTATTGGTGGGCCCTTCAGGGACAGGAAAGACTCTTTTAGCTCGAGCGGTGGCTGGAGAAGCTAAAGTGCCCTTCTTTTCAATGGCTGGTTCAGAGTTTATGGAAATGTTAGTCGGTGTGGGGGCAAGTCGAGCAAGAGATTTATTCGACACCGCCAAAAAAGCAGCCCCATCGATTATATTTATCGATGAACTTGACGCTATTGGTCGGCAGCGAGGGCTGGGTGTGACCGGCGGTCATGATGAGCGGGAACAGACTTTAAATCAAATTTTGGTGGAGATGGACGGTTTTACGCCTAATGATAACGTCATCGTGCTTGCCGCGACGAATAGGCCAGATATTCTAGATCCGGCTCTTCTTCGCCCTGGACGGTTTGACCGTCGAATAGTTTTGGATATGCCCGATCTTGAGGATCGAGAAGGAATAATTAAGATTCACGCCCGAGGGAAACCGTTTATTAAGGGAACTTCTTGGAAAACAGTGGCTAGAAGGACGGTTGGTTTTTCCGGGGCGGATATTGAAAATATGTTAAATGAGGCTGCTATCCTGGCAGCGCGCTATGGTAAAAAAGTAATTAATGCAGACGATATCGAAGAAGCGGCGACTAAAGTCAAATTAGGACCTGAGAAAAAACGACTCCAATCAGATGAAGAAAGGAAAATGACCGCTTATCATGAAGCGGGACATGCTGTTGTTACCCATCGGCTGCCTCATATGGATCCGGTTCACCGAGTTTCCATTGTTTCTCGAGGCTTGGCCATGGGTTTTACTTTAATTCCGCCCAAAAAAGACCGTTATACCGAAACAATGTCGCATTTAATTGAAACGATTACTAGCCTTCTTGGTGGTCGGGCGGCAGAGGGGTTAGTTTTTAATGAGTTTACTGGAGGGGCAGCTTCTGATATTGATAAAGCTACAAGGATTGCCCGAAGAATGGTCGTTGATTTTGGCATGAGTGAACTTGGACCGGTTTATCTTGGCCCCCAAATTGAAGAAACCGAATATGGCCGGACTTGGTTTCAGCCCTCAGAAATTAGTCCTAAGATGCAAGCCAAAGTCGATGAAGAGATAAAGAGGATTGTTGATGAATCTTATAAGAAGGCGATGGAGGTTTTAAAGAAAAGCAGAAAGAAACTTGATTTGGTGGCTAAAAAACTTCTTAAGCAAGAGACAATTGATGAGGATGAATTTAGGAAATTGATGGGAGCGAAGAAAAAAGCCTAAGCTATGAAGCGACTCGTTCTAATTGACGGACACGCCATTCTTCATCGCGCCTATTATGCTTTTCCTGCGACCTTAAGAACTCGTCACGGTGAAATCGTTAACGCCGTTTATGGTTTTACTCGAATGCTTCTTTCGGTTCTTAAAGACCTCCACCCAGAATACGTTGCTGTTGCCTTTGATTTGCCTAAACCCACTTTTAGACATAAAGAGTTTATTGGTTATCAAGCCCAGAGACCAAAAATGGAAGCGGAGTTGAAAGACCAAATTGAGCGGGTATTTGAAGTTGTAAAGACGTTGAATATTCCCATGTTTATGGTTGAGGGTTATGAAGCTGATGATGTCATTGGCACTTTGGCTAATCAGGCAGCCAAGAAAAAAGTAGAAACAGTTATTGTTACCGGCGATAAAGACTTACTCCAGTTGGTTAAACCGAGGGTTAAACTTTATGCCCCCCAAAAAGGGTTTTCTGAGCCAATTATGTATGATCAAAAAAAAGTTAAAAAAGAAATGGGAATTAAGCCTAGGCAAATAGTGGATTACAAAGCCTTAATTGGTGATGCTTCTGATAATTACCCGGGTGTTCCAGGAATCGGACCAAAAACAGCTCCAAAACTTCTGACTAAATATAAAGACCTGGATACTATTTATAAGAACCTCCCGAAATTTCGGGAGAACCTTGTTTCTCGCTCCGCTCGAAATAGAAACATTGACAAGATCGAACCAAGAATTGCTAAGTTGCTAATAGAAGGAAAAGAGAGCGCGTATTTGTCAAGAAAATTAGCGGAGATTGTTACCAATATTTCCATTAAACTCAATTTAAAAGCTTGCCGAATTCATGATTATGACCAAGAAGAAGCAATCAAGCTTTTTCAAGAGTTAGGGTTTAAGAGTTTAATTAGTAAATTACCAGGCGTTGAACTTGAAGAGAAGAAAAAGAAAACCAAAAGTAAAAATAAACAAATGGAACTTCTATGAAAGTCGCCTTAGCTCATGACTATCTTAGAGAATATGGCGGAGCGGAAAGGGTTCTCAAAGCCCTTCATGAGATTTATCCTGAAGCGCCAATTTATACTGCTTTTTGTCTTAAAAATTCTGCAGCAGGGAAGGCTTTTGCTGATGCCAAAGTGGTTGAGTCTTGGCTAGCACCATTGATTAAATATAAAAATTTGTATAGTCCGCTTCGCTTTTTAACCCCTTTAATTTGGAAGAGTTTTAATCTTTCTGATTATGACCTAGTGATTACTTCTGCCTCCTGGTATATTACCCGTGGATTTCGAGTCGGACCAAAAACCAAAGTAATTTGCTACTGCCATACTCCACCCCGCTATTTATATGGTTATCCTACTTCAATTGAATGGCAGCGCTATTGGCCAGTCCGAATTTATGCCGCGATTGTTAATCATTTTATGAGACTTTATGACTTTCGCTCAGCTCAGCAAGTAGACGAATTTATTGTTAATTCTAAAAATGTTGCTGGTAGAGTGAAGAAATTTTATCGGCGTGATTCAAC
>Ga0180732_1001556_pt1 | contig 13919 bp, 10 predicted proteins | sample KR11_01MetaG_FD_148674 | JGI IMG/M metagenome (GOLD analysis project Ga0180732, IMG submission 148674) | Groundwater microbial communities from the Olkiluoto Island deep subsurface site, Finland - KR11_0.1 MetaG | ecosystem: Environmental > Aquatic > Deep subsurface > Groundwater | place...
TCCTGGGCGCATGGTTTTTCGTCCTCTTCCTTGGTGCAATCGCCGCCTTCATCCTCCTGTCCTTCTGGCTTCTTCCGAAGGCGGCCCGCTATGTTCTTGCACGTCTGCACCCGCATGACGATGCACGCCTCACATTCTTTATAGTTGGGTTGTTGGCCGTGGTATCCATCGGAGAGTTAATCGGCGTCAGCGTAATCGTAAGCGCCTTTGTTGGTGGCATGGCTATTGTTGGTGTCCCTGCATTCCACGAGCAGAGTTGCGTTCTCCACCGCAACATTGAGGGCATTGGATATGGGTTCGTCATTCCATTCCTTTTCCTGACAATCGGGATGAAGACAGACCTTCGCGTTTTGCTGGCCGCGTGGGAAAATACCGCCATCGTGGGCGTCACCGTTTTGGGGCTGGTCGTGAGCAAGACTGCCTCCGGCTGGCTTGCCATGCGGCTGGCTGGATTTGGGGACAAGAAGGGACTTTGCGCCGGGCTGATGACGGTGCCTCAGCTTTCCGCTACACTGGCGGCGGCGGCGGTTGCCTTGCAGCTCCAGATGATCGGTCCGGCGTTTTTCAACGCCATTGTCTGTCTTTCCATTTTTACGACCATCCCTGTTCCAACGCTGGTCAAGCTGTTGATTGTGAAGGGCAACATTCGATTCGACCAAGTCGAGGAGAATCTCACTGAACTTGTGCCTGAAACGGCCATTGAAGAGGACACATTGTAGTGCCAGGTTCTGACTGATGAGCATGAACCTGGCGAACAGTCGAATGCACTCGACGGGGAATAGTGCGCCACTTCGCTCTGCGCCATGCCTCGTGAGTGATTCGCGACATTAAATGGTGATGCTATCAACTGAGATATTTTAATGTAGTAATCAGCAAGATTTTCCAGTTTATTCGTCAAGATTTCGTCTGGAGCGAATCACTGGAGGGAAAGAGAGGTTTCCTTTATGACTGTCTTAAATTTCGATGCGAACAAACTATTAATATCCGTTTTTGTTTTTTTTATGATCTTTGTTTTCTTACCAGGCCAGGCGAATTCCGAGATTCAACTTTCTACTGGAGAGACCGTGTATGTCTCCATCTATTCTAATGTTTATTATGGTCCCAAGAAATCGACATTTCAATTAGCTGCAATGCTAAGCATTCGAAACACAGATCCCAAGTACTCTATTACGATCCTGAAGGTAGACTATTATGATAACAATGGGACATTGATAAACAGATATATTAAAGAGCATCTTGAATTAGGACCATTGGCCTCTACGCATTTTTATATTAAGGAATATGATAAGAGAGGTGGACCCGGAGCAAATTTTATTGTGAAATGGCGGTCTGCAAACAAAGTGAACAAACCGATCATTGAAGGAATAATGCTGGGTTTGACATCTGGACAAGGTTTGTCCTTTACTTGCCCCGGTCAGATAATCAAAGAACATGATGATTAGCCCGTATTTCTCACGAGCCGAGTTTGCTGCATACGCAAGGCGCAGGCCATGAAGCCGGGGCGTTTAGGTATTGCGAGGTTTTCGAAAGGCTTCGGTTATTTAGAAATATCTCTGAATTTCTTGGCGCAGGTGACGGCAGCGTTGGACTTCAAAGTGGGAGTTAATGTGGCCGCGTCTTGATTAGGGCATTAATTTTATAGGACATAGTGACGTGTCTATGATTTAGTGCTTTATCACTTTTTTTGTCTATTTAAGCAAAAGCAATCGATTTGCCTGTTTTGATCAGATATTAATCTTTTCGTCTATTTCTATATTTTTTTTACCCTGTTTTATGCTGGCCGCCGCAATATCAGGATCATGTTCAAAGAAAAGAATCCATTTTTCTTTTAATGCACGGTTAAGAATTTTTTCTTTTTCACTTACTGTCGTTAAGGGATAATTATCGTATGCCATATTCCAGGGATAGGGCAGATGGGCTGATGTGGGAATAAGATCCGCACAAAAAAACAGGCAATTTGTTTTGCCCTTTATCAGAGGATGTTGCTGGCCAAGCGCATGACCCTGGGTTATAATTATATCAATGCCTTTAAATAATTCCTTTTGTCCATCTATAAGCTTTAAAACTCCATATTCCTCCAAAGGCATAAAGGTTTCTTTAATATAGCTCGCAGCATCTCTAAAATTTGGTTTAATAGCGGATTCCCAATGTTCTTTTTGGAGGTAATAAGTTGCATTCGGAAAAGTCGGGACAGTTTTTCCATTCTTTACAGATGTTGAACCGCCGGTGTGGTCAAAGTGAAGGTGAGTAATAATAACATCTGTAATGTCGCTACAGGTTAATCCATGTTTTGCCAAGGACGAATCTATATCTGTCGAGCTTTCATCAATTTTGTATATTTTTTTCATCTTTTCAGAGAACTTATTACCCAACCCTGTATCAACAAGAATTGTTCTTCCTTCACCCTGAATTAAAAGGGATCTTGTTTTCAGTTGAATCATATTATTATTGTCAGCAGCGATCTTCTTTTCCCACAAAGCCTTTGGGACAAGGCCGAACATTGGGCCACCGTCCAGTGAAAACCTGCCCATTTCAACAGAATAACATTCATAATTTCCGAATTTCATAATTACTCCGGTATGCCGCTACATCCTCTATTTTTCAATTATGGTTATATTATAACTCAAGTTTCGCACCCACTAATTCCTATGGGCCTTCTCTGGCAGGGCAGGTATTAGATAGTTTTTTTAAAAGAGCAAAATAATATGATTGATATTCTAAACCACTATACCTTGGGATTTGACCAGGACAGGCACATAGAAGGTTTTTCACCAGGGATAAAATACCGTGCATGTCTCGCTCCTTACAAACTGACCTGCCCGCAATGCTTCGCAACGCGAGGCGGGCGGGGTGGGTATGGTGCCGTTGCCAAAGCCAGAGTGAACATATTTTGCTTTTTAAAAAAACTATCTAATACCTGCCCCTTAAAGCTTTTGCTGCATAGAGGGGGTGCGAAACTTGAGTTATAATGTTTGTCAGAATAATATTCCGATTGTTTATAAATATATTAGCGGTATTCGAACGAACCATTTTGATAATTTTGTAAACGTTCTTGGCGAAGTGAAGCGTAAAAATTGAAGCTGTTTGAGTCCCGAAGCGAAGCGAGGTCGAGTTCTTTAATTTTAGCGAAACGAGCCTTAGAAACGTTCAAAATGATCAAACCTGTGAGAGAGAATATTGCTACTATATTTAAACGGAACATATTTTTGAAAATCACTATAAATTACCATATAGCCAAACTTCAAAGCAAGAGGTGTTTGTATCATTATGTATGTTTTGTGCCATACAAGGATATGACGTGCGAGTACAAAAAAGTTGACACTAATAGATACCTTAAGGTATTAAACCAGTTATATCTAACCCGCGTTTCTCAAAATGATCAAACGGTTAGCGAGGATATGAACGTAATTATACTACGCGCTGCCACAGATTGAGCTTATTTGTCATTTCGACTGAAAGGAGAAATCTTAAGATTCCTCATGTTCCTTCGGAATGACAGAAACGCAAGTTATAACCGTGTCAAGTATATAAGAACCGCTTTAGAAAAAAAAGGTTACGAATGTATCGCATCCGCTTTCATGCACGAGGGGGACAGGGCATAAAGACTGCCAGCCGCATTTTGGGAACAGCCTTTTTTCTGGAAGGCTATGAGGTCCAGGACTCTCCTCGATATGGTGCGGAACGCCGTGGTGCCCCGATATTTGCTTATGTTCGGGCCTCTAAAAAAATCATTAACGAGCGGGGCATCATCAACAAGCCTGACCTTGTTATTGTAACCGATGATAGCCTCCTGCTGTTGCCGATAGCCGGTGTTTTGCTGGGAGTGACGGAACGAACAGTCCTTCTCATCGCAACTGACGAGACCACGGAAGTATGGAAGAAACGACTTAACCTGCAAGGGTTGGTTCTTTCAATTAGCACTCAGGCAGCAGTCGAAAGCCACGCAGGTCTCCCCTTGCTTGGGGTTGCATGTGTAGGCGCTGCCGCTCAACTGGCAGGAGCAATTTCCAAAAGTGCTTTAGAGGAAGCCATCCACGAGCAGCTCCAGCCTTTGGGAAAGGTAATTGTCGAAGAAAGCCTTGCCGCAGCGATGGCTGCTTATGACCAGATGGAACCATATGCAAGGTGTACAACAGAAAGAGAGGATCCATCAGCGGATTCTTATGAAAGCCCTCATTGGATAGATCTTCCTTTTGAGGATGCCCGAACTTCAGCCCCTTATATCCATGCGGCAGCCACCACTTTTAATGTGAAAACCGGTGTTTGGCGTACCATGCGGCCGGTCATTGACCTTAAACAATGTAATCGGTGTGCGTTGTGCCATATCTATTGTCCTGACGGTGTCATCAGCCTGGATGCCAAAGGATATCCGCAGATCGACTACCAGCATTGCAAGGGTTGCCTGATCTGTTTATTGCAGTGTCCCACACACGCCATCGATGCCATACCGGAACACGGGCAAGAAGGAGAGATCTCATGACACGCAAACTCATAACAGGAAACGGAGCTGCGGCCTGGGGTGCCCGTCTTGCAAGAGCAGAATATATACCGGCCTTTCCAATTACCCCCCAGACCGAGATCATTGAAACCCTTGCACAGTGGATTGACGAAGGTCAGATAGACAGCCGGATGACGACCCTGGAGTCTGAGCACTCCATGATAACCACGGCAGGAGCTGCGGCCACAACCGGGGTGCGTACTTTTGCTGCGACTTCAAGCCAGGGATTATTGTATGGAATGGAAATGATTTATACAGTGGCGGGTTGGCGTGCACCTTTTGTCCTTGTCAATGTCTCAAGGGCATTGTCTGCTCCTGTTACCCTTGAACCTGATCACAACGACGTTCTGGCTGCACGTGACAGCGGTTTTCTCCAGATTCATTGCGCGACCTGTCAGGAGGTGCTGGATTCCGTCCTCCTGGCTTACCGGCTGGGAGAAGATGAAAAGGTGCGGCTTCCTGTTATCGTCAACCTGGACGGCTTCTATCTCTCCTTTACCCGTGAGCCCGTAGAAATTCCTGATGACAAAAAGGTTGATCAATTCTTACCTCCCTATGATCCGGGAGAAACCCGGTTTCGCGCAGGAGATCCCATTTCCCAAGGCGTTATCGTCCTTGGAGGTTCTCAATACTCTTATTTTCGTTATGAAACTCATCTCGCTTCTCTGAATGCCTTAGAGGTATTTGAGGAGGCTTCTAAAGAATTTGAAGAACTTTTCGGAAGGTCTTACCGGGCGGTTGAAGAATACCGAACGGAAGATGCGGAAGTTATCTTTTTCATGATGGGATCGTTTGCTACAAAAGCCAAAGATGCCGTGGATCGCCTGCGGAGCGTTGGACGCAAGGTAGGACTCCTCCGGCCGCGTCTTATCCGGCCATTTCCGATAGAAGCCATTATTAGCGCTGTTGCCGGCAAAAAAGGGATCGCTGTCATTGACCAGAACCTTTCTTTGGGGAAAGGGGGTATCCTTTATACAGAGCTTGCTTCAGCTCTTTATAGCATGACGGACAAGCCTGTTCTGGTCAGCTTTATTGGAGGGCTGGGTGGCCGCGATATAACTCGTGAAGAGTTTTACGAGATGGTTGCGGTGACTATGAAGGCAATCGAGACAGGTAAGGCTCCACCTCCCAGGCTCCTCTATAGCAAGGAGGAACTCATGCAGATGAAAGGGCTACAATCAATAGCCAGGGTCGAGCAGCGAAAGGGAAGAGGAAAAAGATGAAAGAAGGGGGTTTTAAAAGTATAAAGGATCTGCCTTCCACCCATATGCTGGGGCCTGGAACGCCTATCTGTGCCGGCTGTGGAGCTTTAGAAGGCATCAAAATATTTTGTGATATCCTGGGCGAAAAGACTGTTTTTGTAAATGCAGCCGGCTGTATGACTCTGCTTACTGTTTATCCTTTTACTCCTTTCAAGGGTTCCTGGATCTATACTGCCATGGCTTCAGCTCCTGCCGGAGCCCAGGGAGTGCGAGATGCTCTGGATTTGCTGATACGGAACGGGCGCCTGAGGCCCGATGAGGATCTTAAGGTCGTGGTTCTTACTGGAGACGGAACTGCCTATGGGATGGGACTATCTTCCACTTCTGCCGCCATATATCGGGGGCTGGATTTCATCTATATCTGCTACGATAACGAGGGCTACGGGAATACCGGATACCAATTTTCGGCCGCTACTCCTCATGCAGCACGAACAGCCACCAGTAAAGGGCCGGAGGGTTACCAGAGATATAAAAAGGACCTGTTTTCTATCTGGGCTGCTCATAAGCCTGCTTATGTGGCTACTGTGGCAGGTGCCGAACCTCTGGATCTGGCACGAAAAATTGAACAAGCAAAGGATCTCAAGGGCTCCAAACTATTCATAGCTTTTTCCCCTTGTCCAACAGGCTGGCATTTTGAACCGGCAAAGGCAATTGAGGTTGGTAAACTTGCCGTTAAAACAGGCGTATGGCCTCTCAAGGAATACATGGATGGAAAAATAGTGCACACCAAGGTTCCGCTTTCTAAGGGCAAACGTCTGCCGGTTGAAGAATATCTGAAGCTGCAAGGGCGATTTGCCCATCTTTTCAGTCCGACGCGGAACGAAAAGGTTCTGGAAAAGATTCAGACAGGGGTAGATGCCTATTGGGAGGGCGTTGTATAGGAATATAGTTACAATTGGTTGCGAGTTGCGGGTTGCGAGTTACGAGTTGCGGGTTACAATCCGAAATTTTTCTAATAGACAGATGGTTGCTAAACTTGAGAGATATTGATTAGGAGAGGATAAAATAGCCGTGACCGAATACAAAAAAAGTTATTTCCATTCCGGAGGCACAGTTCCCCTTCTTGGCTTAACCATACCCGAATACTTTACCCTGGTCGTTAAAAAGTTTCTGGAGCGGGAGGCGGTGGTCTCAATTCCTCAGGGTAAACGTCTCACTTATACTGCTCTGTCAGAATCGGTGGACCTTTTAGCCAGGGGCCTTGTTGCCTCAGGTTTTGGCAAAGGGGACCGGATCGGCATCTGGTCAACCAATAATGTGGAATGGCTCCTTCTTCAAATGGCCACAGCGCGCATAGGGACTATTCTCGTGACCATTAATCCTGCCTATCGTTTAAAGGAACTGGCATACGCCTTGAGCCATTCCGAGGTTCAAGGACTCTTTGTTGTTCCCTCCTTCAGAACCAGTGATTATATCTCAATGCTGGTAGAACTGATTCCTGAGCTAAAAAGCGCCAAAGCCGGAGAGTTAAAAAACCATGATTTACCCCTCTTAAGGCAGGTAGTTCTGTACGACCCGGTTGCGCTCATGGAGACCCGTCGTTCTTATCCGGGCTTCAATACGTGGTCAGATATCCTTGAACAAGCCCGATCTGTTTCCTTAAAAGAACTTGACAAAATCACTGCATCTTTAGACATTGACGATCCCATTAACATCCAATATACTTCAGGCACCACCGGTCATCCTAAAGCGGTAGTGCTGTCCCATCACAACATTCTCAATAATGCTTATTTCGTTGGTTTAGCCATGCACTTTACAGAAAAGGATAGGCTTTGTGTGCCTGTCCCCTTTTACCACTGTTTTGGCATGGTGCTGGCCAATCTGCTCTGTCTCTCTCACGGAGCCTGTATTGTTATTGCCTGTGAGCATTTTGATGCCTTAGAGATTTTGAGAGCAATAGAAGCTGAGAAATGCACAGCCATTCATGGCGTGCCTACTATGTTTATTGCCGAGATGGAGCACCAGGAGTTCAATAACATTGATACTTCCACTCTGCGGACAGGGATTATGGCTGGAGCGCCTTGTTCACCGGTACTTATGAATCGAGTGATGCAGGAGATGCACTGTCAGGAAATTCTCATTGGTTATGGGGAAACAGAGGCATCTCCCATAACTCACCTGACATGCCGAGACGATAGTATGGAACGCCGCATTATGACCGTGGGTAAAAACCTTCCTTATCAGGAAGCGAAGGTGGTCGATGTTGACACTGGCGCAACACTGCCCATTGGGCAAAGCGGCGAGATCTGTTTTCGAGGCTATCATATTATGAAAGGCTATTATGGAGATCCTGAGGCTACAGAAGAAGCCATTGATAAAAACGGCTGGCTCCACTCTGGCGACCTGGGAACGATGGATGCTGACGGATATATGCGCATTACGGGAAGATTGAAGGAGATGATCATACGGGGTGGCGAGAATATCTATCCCAGAGAAATTGAGGATTTTATCTATAGTCATCCCAAAGTCGCCGTGGTGGCAGTTTTTGGCGTGCCTGATGAATACTACGGTGAGGAAGTCATGGCCTGGATCAACCTCCGTACTGGTGAGACTGCTACCGGCCAGGAGATCCGTGAATTCTGCAAGAGCGGGCTGGCCCATTTTAAGGTCCCGCGGCATATCTGGTTTGTGGAAGAGTTTCCCATGACAGTGACCGGCAAGCTACAGAAATTTCGTATGCGAGAAATCGCAATTGAACAAATGACAAAAGAGGGACATATTTCGTAACTACTCAGGTTCACGGTTCAATGGTTCACGGTTCAAGGTTGGAGAGCGACCCGCCCGCCTCGCAAGCGAGAGCGTTGCGGGCAGGTGAAAATTGAATGCTCAAACAGTCAGCTCTTTTATATTTTATCACCAGCGGGTTCGTCCGGTATTTATTGAGAAGTCACTTGGCAACTGACATGTGAATTGGCTCGAAAAGTGTTCCGTCTGACAAAGAAGCCGAGATTTGCGAAGGCCTACTGGCTTATGAAGAGATCAAGGCAACCAACCGTGAACCGTGAACCGTGAACCAGACAACCCGAGTAGCTTTCGGATTAAGGAATATAATAATGCATAACAAATTTCCGCATCTTTTTGAGCCATTTAAGATTGATTCCGTTAATCTGAAAAACAGAATTACCATGGCTCCTCTTTTTACTGCTTATGCGCATAAAGATGGAAGTGTCAGCTCTTTAACATTAGAGCATTTCGAAGAAATTGCAAAAGGTGGAGTGGGCATGATTGTAGTTGCAAATGCTATTGTAGATGAAAGCGGATCTGTATCAAAGCATTCTCTGCGCGTTGATGATGACAGATTTTTGCCCGGTCTTTCACGGCTTGCTGATACTATAAAAAAAGAAGATGTGGTGGCAGTACTTCAGATTAATCATGGAGGACATTTTGCGCAGGGAAGAAAGACTATCTCCCCTTCCTCTGTTTCCCTAAGCGACTTAAATTTAGGAGGACTGTATAAAACAGCTCTAAAATCACTTGATTTTCAGCAGCAGTGGGCTGTGTTGTCGGAGGCAATACAACAGCATCCGAAACAACCAAAGAAGATGACTGAAGATGATATAAAGTACATAATTTCAGCTTATGCTAAGGCTGCTGTACGTGCAAAAAAAGCCGGATTTGATATGGTGGAAATTCATGGCGCGACAGGATATCTTATTGTTCAGTTTTTATCTCCAAGAATAAACAACAGAAAAGACAAATACGGCGGTGATCTGGAAAACCGTATGCGTTTCCCTTTAGAGTTAGTACAGGCTGTAAAAGATGCTGTCGGGAATGATTTTCCTATTGGCTATCGTTTTCTCGCTGATGAGTGGATGGATGATGGGTTCCCCTTAGATGAAGCAAAAATATTTGCTCAAAGGCTGTCAGCCCTCCATGTTGCTTATCTTTCGGTAACTGCTGGGACATATGAGTCTTTTTCCAGACCTGTAATTGTGGAAAAATCCCATGAGCTTGGTTATATGGTATATCTGGCTCAACAAATAAAAGAAGTTGTTGAAGTTCCGGTAATAACAACGGGTCGTATTACATCGCCTGAACTTGCCGAAGAGATTCTTCGCGAGGGAAAGGCAGATCTTATAGGTATAGCACGCCCCCTATTTGCAGATCCGCAATGGCCGAAAAAAGCACGGAAAGGAAATGAGAAAGACATACTACCTTGTAAAGACTGCGGAACATGTTTTCAACTTGTGGTTTCGGATCGTCCTGCTCTATGTGCTCAATGGGGCAAGGCAAAATTGATCGAGCGTAAAACCATGATAAAAGAAGTCCATAATCCTCGCAAAAAGATACTTATTGCAATGGATGGTTCGGAAAATGCCACCATGGGAGCTGCTTATGCAGCAGATATGTTATCTAACCGCAAAGATGTTTTTATAACTCTTATTCATATACAGACTGATGAGCCAGATAATGATCAACAGGGAATTAATGAGATGATGGATATTGCCCGCTCTCTTCTTATCAAGGCAGGGATTCCAAAGGAAGCCATTTCTGTTCATATTAGCAAGAAAGAGGTGGGAATTGCCCGTGATATATTAAGAGAAATAGCGGAAGGGGGCTATGGCACAGTTGTCATAGGACGGCGCGGTATTTCAAAAGCTCAGCAATTTTTGTTCGGAAGTGTATCAAATAAAATACTTCAAAATACAGGCGATTATACTGTATGGGTTGTTGAATGAGTTCTTCTGTTGCCATAAAAAAGATTGGAATTATAGGAGGTGGAATAGGGGGGCTCTTTTTAACCTCATCTATTATTCAAAACTGGCCTGACTATCCTGACATATATATATTTGATCCAAGATTTGACAAAAGGGGAGAAACGGCGCGTACCAGCCGTACATCAGGGCTTGTTTATCAAGGATGGGCAGGCTCATTTGGACTACCTTTTATTGATCCTTCTATTATTGCGCACAAGATTGATACAATAACATTTCATAAAGATGCTAAGAGCGTTGAAACTTCTGACCCGCTTGGACGCAAGATCTGCATAATCAACCGCAACCCGGTTCAACGGAATGGCCAGCTAATTCCAAGTATATATCAGCATATCCAGAGCCATATCTCCAATTATAAACGAATACATTTTCTTCCTTTCAGGGTAAATGATATCTGTTTTCCCCAAGGTTTTGATAGAAATTTTACTATCGTGTGCGATGATTATGACGGAACGACACATCAGATAAATGTAGATGGCGTGGTTTTTACCACACTGCCTCCTAAGATAAAAAAAACTTTATCAAGAGAAATTGGATATAGACCGCCTCAAAAATGGCCGGGAGCCATTTTTGATGTTTATCTTAAAAGGGGAAAATGGCTTCCAAAGTACCAGACGCTCCATAAATTTTTTGTCGGGGGAGGGCAGATCCATACAATAGATTTGATTCCAAGGCGTGATACACTTACAGTAATGACTTTGGGGAAAGGCGCTACACTGCCGGTTTTATTTGAGCATATTGATAACAACCCTAATATACAGAGATGCCTGCCAAAAAATTGGAGATCACGAATAGTTGAAGGCAGTGCAGGCAGCCTTAGTGTGCCTGTCACTTCAGCAAGAAATGCTGTATCAGATGGTATTGCATGCCTTGGCGGCCATTTATTTGGATCGCTGTTGATTAACGGCGGACTTTACACAAATCTATGGGCAGCGGAACTTTTGGCAAAAGCAGTTAAAGAAAGGGGCTTTCATAAAGATGGTCTTGAAAGGCTGTATTTTGCTAAATTGAAAAAAATTCTTTATTTCCAGAATCTAATCGGAAAGACAATTTATATGCTGACAGACAGTTTTCTTCTTCCTTCTACAAGCATATCTGACTTCCTTTTGCGTAAATTTATAAAGGAAAAAGAACTTGTTTCTGAAAAAAGGATATTAACCAGGTTCGCATGGGATATATTGATCGGGAACGAGCCTTTTTCCCATACTACAGCAAGGGCCATTAAGGGATTAACACAGAAGATTTGTGGAAATGACACGCCCTAAGGGGCGCTATGTTCAATATAGCACATTGCTTTTAAAAAGCCTTGCAACAAGGTCTTTATGATATGATTCGCTGAATATGCCTTTTTCTTTCATTAATTCATAATACTCATCAATAGAAATTCCCTTTTCAAATTTTTTAATTGTATAGCAATATGTCTTATAGGGCATGGAAAGAATATCATCTTCAAGAAATATATATATGGTTTTTTTACTTATTAATTTTTTTGCACCTTCCTTGGTTAACCTTTCCAGAAAATTAGGCAGATCAAGGTAATCATGCATATGAGACGATATTAATGCCCGATTTAGATATGGTTTTTTGTTTTGATAGTTGCTTATTGCATGTTGTGGCCTGCTATGCTGATAGAACATGGCTTTATTTATCTGAAGTGAAATTAAATCATGAATAAATGGAATTTTTGGGCGGAAGGTTTTGTGTTCGTGTATTTTTTGCCCAATAGAATTTAGCAGCTCAAAGTGGTCCATGCTGTTAAAAATGTTTCCAGGTCTTCTTAGATATATTTTGTCAATAATTTCTTCAATAAGTTCTATTATCATTTTGTCCAGGCAGTAAAACAAAATGTGAAACAGCTCATGATAATATTTTTCAAGTATTTTCAGTATAAATATTATCAGCTCACACCTGAAAACATATTTTTCTCCCAGAGTTTCAGGTGTATAAATGCAAAGATTATTTACTGTAAAACTGTATTTTCCCTTTGCCTTAAGTCTTCTAATATTTGATACCAGAGTGTCGAAATCGTCCGGGGCATTTACGTGATTTTCCCAGTATCTGCTTGCCACGTCTGTGGACAAATGATCGAAATAGACTTTTGCGTTAAAAATATTGTTGCAGAACAGCTCATGGCTGAAGCGGAATATACCGGTAATTTCTTCCTTCATTTCTGCATATGTTTTGGCTGTGTCATGATAGCGGCTGAAAAATATATCTACTTTTACGCTATTACCCAAACAGTTATTGATTGCATAAAGGTTTTCTTTAAGATCTTTTATTGAATAGCTCAGTTTGCGGTTTTTGATTTTTTTACGTCCCTGATCACTAAATACTTCAGGAGATATTTCGAACAGGGGTCTTTCAGATCTTTCGAAGTTAAAGGTTTCTTTGTATAATTCAAGAAACTTATTATCTATTAATCGCCAGGCTCCGTAGTTAAGTTGAAAAAAATTGACAAGTTCTTTTTCTTTTTTTATGGCCTCAAATAAATTTAATATATAATCTAACTTAGTCTCATAACATATGTATATTTTTCTGGTAAAATTTTTAAGACGTTTAAGATCCGAAATGACAGAGTCAATAGATCTCATTACCGGCCTGGTTCGATTGCTGTGTAAACTGAATGCACTTCCGCTTCCGCCGCAATATTGACAGTCAAACACGCATCCTCTGCCAATGAATATCGGAAAACCGAATTTTTTTTCTATTGCATCAATGTATAACTCGTGGTCATACAAATATTCTAACTTGCTGAACGATAGGCTGGAAATTGTATCTTTGTCGATAAGATATAAATCTTTGTTTGTAATTACTTTTTTGGATTCTCTGTATATCAGATTCGGAATTTCTGGTAATCGGCAATCTCCAAGAAGCATCTCCATGGGCTTTTCAGGATCACCTATGATAATATAGTCTATAGATAAGCATTTCTCAAGGATAGTTCCCCCGAAATAGCCTGCTGTAAACCCGCCGCAAATAATTTGAATGTTTTTATTAACGGATTTTATATATTCGCTTGCCCACAGCGCTCCTTCTGCTGTTTCCTGCCAGTGTAATATAACTCCGACATGTGTAGGGGCAAACTGTTCAAGATAGTGTTTCAGGACTCTATCAATTTCAGAACTCTTATAAAGTGAAAGATTCAGAATCTTTGTTTGTATATTTTTTTTATTCAGGTAATCGCACAGGCCAAAAGTCCCCATGGGAACATGCTCGAAGTAATCACTGGGGCAGTTAACTATTAGAAGTTTTGATTTCATTTATTCCCTCTTATAAGTTGAATTTTATAAATTATTATCATATAAAAAATTAAATATAAATCTCAAAAGTGGTCAAACATTTTTTTGACAGGATATAGAGGATGATCATGATGTAAGGATTGAATTAGAAGGTGATTGCTATGAAATACATAAATAAAATTATATTTTTCGTTTTATTGTCTTT
>Ga0180732_1001557_pt1 | contig 13915 bp, 8 predicted proteins | sample KR11_01MetaG_FD_148674 | JGI IMG/M metagenome (GOLD analysis project Ga0180732, IMG submission 148674) | Groundwater microbial communities from the Olkiluoto Island deep subsurface site, Finland - KR11_0.1 MetaG | ecosystem: Environmental > Aquatic > Deep subsurface > Groundwater | place...
ACCAGTTGATCGAAGTGCTTCAACTTCTTTTAAGTATTTGCTAAGGTCATATCTGTCAGCAGTTTGCTGCCCCGTTACCCACGCCACCTTTGAGAATCCTTGCTCGGTAGCCATGCGGACTATGCGTTTTAGTGAAAAATCTAACCATGTTTTTTCAAATGGCGTTAGAGGGATTTTATCAGTTGCTATATAATCAACTTGACTTGAAGCACCTGCTTGTGTTATAATTTTATTATGCCAGTCGAGATAATCTGCCAAACTTGCGGTAGCCCTTTTAGGGTCAAGCCCAGTCGTGCTGACACCGCTCATTTTTGCTCCTATAAGTGTAGGAACACGAGTGTTGAGAAAATCTGTCCCGGATGTGGGAATATGTTTAAGGTCGCTCCTTTTGCGATCAAAAGAGGCGGTGGTATCTATTGCTCCCGTTCTTGTTATGTCAAGATTACTGGGAAAGATAGACAAGCCCATATGATAGATGCTCTTAGGGGAAAGAAGCCCCACAACTTCTCTGGCACTAAGATCACTTGCCCTCAATGTGGGAAGGAGAAGTTCATCTCGCCCTCTAACTTGCGAACTAAGAATTTTTGTTCTAAGGCTTGTGCCGACGCTTCTCATCGAGTTAAGAATCCCAAGCCATACCCTCCTCCTGGCCTCGATAGGTATTGGCTTCGAGAACACAGAAGGATTGCTGAGGACTTGCTTGGGCGTCGTCTTAAAAGTCTTGAGGAGGTTCACCACATCGACAGGAATCCCGCTAATAATGGCATCTATAACCTTATTGTTCTTCAAAAGAGACAACATACCGCCATCACTTGCATTCAAATCCATCATGGACGCAATCTCTGCGCCGAAGAAATTATCAGCAAGTTTCCCGACGCTCTCTGGCTTGGAGACATTACGCAAAGGGAGGCTTTTTCTTAATGCTGCCACTTGGTCGCTCTGAACTTCCTCAATAAACAGCACTCGATTCCCATCAGCATCAGTTCTTTCGTTTATGCGGACATGGCTAAAAACGTTTGGTTCTTCCCAATGGGGTGATTTGAAAGTTCTGCCTTTAACAGCTACAATTTCTTTTTCAATAATTAATGGTTTTGCGTATTCAATGGCAGCATCTTGGCTATCAACTATTTTTTTTCCAACTTCTACCTTATGTTGACCTAAAGTAACGATATAGCTATTTTCTTTTTCTTCCGCCCTAATTTTACCTACTGGTACTGGTTGGCGATCTGGCAGCGTAAACAAAAGCTCTCGGTAGTTTTCTTTCTCGCCTGGGAGCTGCCATTTACTGAATTTGGTTATTCCTTCTTCCTCCCTTTCCTCATCCTGTCGGCTTGCTTCTTCTGCCTCCTCATAGTCTGTGGCGCTGTCATTCCATGCATCTTCTGTCATGTCTGATATTTCTTCGCCAGTGAATATATCAGCAATATCTAATTGTGTTACATAATCTTCAAAATCTTTATAATCATCATATTGCTCTTTTGTTTCCCCTGTGTTTTCCCATATTTGGTGTTTATCGTCATTCCATGCTTTTGTTGCTTCGTCTCGCTTATAGTTTACCCCACCTAAATAATCATCAATATCAAATTCATTTTCAAACCTTTCTCTTGCCGCCGTTTCTATTGGCTCTCTTTGGATAGTTTCGCCTTTCGTAACTTCCTTAACCCTAACCTCATTTTCTTTCAGCAACCCGACCAACTCATCTTTGCCAACAACCTTCTTACCCTCAAGCATTTCTTCAATGCCCATCCATTCGAGTTCAGCAGGTTTTATCCCAGGCTGCTTCCTGAGCCAGTTAAGCACGGCTGAGGCTTGCATCTTAGCAGGCATTTTGTCTTGAACGGTTTTAATTACTTGGCTGTAAAATCGCTCTGCGGTTTGTGCATAAGCTGGAACTGTGGTTTGAACTGCTCTGCCTGCAACTTTACGATCAAGAATAGCGCCAGTTTCAATGTCCCTCAGCACGCCTCTCGCTGTTCGTTCTTCCATGCCAAGTTTTTGACCAACCTTCGTTCGTGCAACAAACTCATAAATAGCGTTCATAAAGTCAGCTATCTTTTTTAGTATGCGCTTAATACGCAGGTTCTTTTGTGTATGCCATGCGTATAGATTGTCGCCAACATATTTAGCTCTGTCTTCCTCATTGGCCTCATGCTTTCCTGTGGCATCATTTAGGGCTTTAATATCGTTAGGGGATAGGATGCTACCATTGCCTTCCAGATAATGATAGAATTCATGCCATGCAGTGCCTATATCAGCAGTTGCTCCCACGCCTCCAGTTTTTAGCTGTATGGTGTCTTTCAGGAAGCTGCCTACCGCAATGCGCCCAGCAGAGGTGTTAATATAACCTTCTATATGGTCAACTTCATAAATGGTTATTATAGGTTTCCCTTCGATGCCGAAGAAAAGATTACCGGCTTTATCTACCCCGGTACGGACATTGGCCATGCCTGAGAATATTTCAACTCCGATGCCTCGAAGGGATTGTTTGGTGGCGAACTTAGGCACTTCCCCGGCTGGTTTTTCCTTCAAATATTGTTTAACAGCATCTATATCAACGTACGCTCGCAACTTCGACCCAACCAATTTATTTATTTGTTGTGCTCCATACGCATTGAGCTTTTCGGCAGCTATTCCTTTCTCTTGCCCTTCTAAATAATATTTATGATGCAGAGGTTTAAGGAAAGCTTCTATGTCTTTTTTGGTTGGTTCCGGTTTTTCGGCTGGCTTGGCTTCTATATATTTATTAATTACTGATTCAGGATATAAAACATAATCTATGTCCTTGCCAGTCCCAACCTGTATTCCATCATACCCAAGGGAAACTACATATTCCGCTAGGTTAGGAAAATCTTTATTAAATTCCCTTATGTTTTTATATCCCAACTTAATAGATTCTTTTAAGAACCAGTCTTTTACAGTCTCATAATCTGATAGCTTTAATGGATTTTTAGGTTTGCCATTATAGATTGTATGAACATCACCATAGCCTTTTGCCGTTACTATATCTGTTGTAGAATATAAGCCATATCCAAGAGTAGCTGATCTATCTATATTCCTTGAATATTTATCCCCAGAAATAGATTGCCCTCTATAGGTAATATCCTTGCCTTTATGCACACCTTTTGATATTGTAACATTTGGATATTCTTCTTCAGTATCATACTTAGGCACTTCCCCGGCTGGTTTTTCGGCAACTTCGGCTTTTGCTTCTTTTGGTGCAGGCTTAGGCATGCCCTCTTTTTTAATTAATTTTTCTGTAGCTTTTTTCCCAGCAGCCGAAAGAGGTGCTTTTTCATCAGGTATAATATTCTTATATTTCTTTTTTATAAATTTGGCTAATGTTCCACCAAGACCTTCAAATATTTTTCCACCATGCAACGATTCAATCACAACTCCATTTTCAACTGGTCGAATAATAGCAGCAGCATCAATTAAAACAGTAGGGTCTCCAGCAGATAATACAATGCGCTGCCTTCCATCTTCAAGTTCGTAAATATAAGCATCGAGTTTATGTTCTTTGCCTTGTTTTGTAGTTATTGTTCTAACATTTTTAATAGTGTCTATTAATTTTTCCTTACCATGAGCAATCTGTGACAAAACTGACCCATGAGGCTCAAGAACAGACTCAACTGCTTTTTCTACCCCTACCTTCCCTATGCCCTCACCCTTGATCGTCGAACCTGCACGCTCTGGCTCCGTTTCTGCGGGGGTTGCGGTGGGCTGTGGCTTTACAGGAACATTATCTTCAAGCGCAATTTTTTGCCAATGTTCTTCACCTTTATCTGTGATTTTCTTTAATTCACCCGCAATGCGCCTGGCTTTTTCCCATTGGCTATATCCTATAGCAACAGAAAGATTTTTAGCCAGAGTTTGTACTTTATTATATGTTGGTAATTTAGCATGCTCTCTTGCATAAATTACCAAAGCATCATCAATTCTTTTTTCTAATTCTGTTTCATCTATATCTTGATTTTTTGCATTTGATTTTATATTTTCTCTGTTTTCTTTCTCAAACCCATATGGATCATTTAAATAGCTATTAACAATATCTACTTTTTCTTTAATCCATTCATACCCACCTTTAAAGAATTCAGGTTTTTGTGACATTCTATGTATCAAATCACCAGCGTGTTCAACAACTGGGTTAAGGACTCCTCCACCAGTTATTTTTTGCACCCTAACCATTGCTTGTTCCGGCGTACCACGCTGTGCTTGAGCAAGAGCATCAAAACGTTCATTTCTTGTAACAGGTTCTTTCCCCGCTTCCGCTTTCTCAACTTCCTTTGCTGGTGCTAAGTCTGGATATTCGGCTAATACTTCTGGGGGAACTGGCTTGCCTTCGGATATGGCTTGTTTGACATAGTGTTTATGTATTCGTGTTTCAGCTTTTCTAACTTCACTTTGTCCTGCATCTTCAGGATATACAAATTCTCCAGGCCTTGATTTACTTCCTAATGCTGAAAGTGCATATTCCCCTTCTGTCATTTCCCACGGGGCTTTAGCTGCTTCCGCTTTCTCAGGCGTAACTTCCCCAACCGCTTTTTCATATTCAGCCAAATTAACTATCTCATGCCGTTCAGCATCATAATCAATCTGGCCACCTTTTAACTTGCCGGTAGTGGCTTCAACTAATGGCTGTGATGCTTCACCTTCTATCTTTTGCATACCTATAAATTTAACTGGTTCTTTTACGGCTTCCTTGGCAACCTCACCCGTAACAATCTCCTGTGCTTCTTCAGGTTTAATTGGGACCTCAACTATTGGTTCGACCGGAGCGACAACTGCTTCCGGCTTAAACTTTCTCTCAAGTATTTCTTGACGTTTTAATTTAGCTGCCTCTCTTTTTTCGGCGCTTACTCTTTCTTGTTCAACCCCCTGTAGCCGTATTTGCTCTTGCGCTGCGGCTTCCCTTTCAACCCTTTTAGTTTCTTGAACACCTAAATCAATATCGGCTTCTATCTTCTCTCCGATTATCTTATTCAACCCAGGTCTTAATGATGGATATTTATCTTTAAATTCTTCTATGTTTTCATCGGTTAGTATTCCTTCCGCATGGACTTGACGTATAGCATTAATGGCTATATCGAGCGTGAAATTTACTTCCCCTATTTTGCCGGTCTTCATGCCCTCATCAAGATTGGTTAGAAAGGTGTTGAGAACTTGTTGTTTTTTATCAATTTCTGGAGAAGATATAGCATCCGGTTTCGGTGTTAATGCTTGTTTTCTTTTTTCCTGCGATATTTTATTTGCTTCAATTCCACCCGAAACAACCGTACCTGGCAAACCCATAACAGAAAAAGCCATGGCTGATTGTTTTGCTGTATCTATAAGCCTGTCTGTTATTTCCTTTCTTGTCGCTTCTGGAATATTAGAACCAGCAAGTTTTTGATCTAACTTCTTTGCAATCTCACTGGCTAATATATTTGTTGATTCTTGAGCAACCTCTTGCGCTGTTTCACCGGCAACGAACATACCATACTTCCCAGCGTATTTTAAAGCCACAGCTTTTAAGGTTTTTGAAGCAACTGCTTTCTTAATCGTTTCATTAACAATTCCACGTAACACCTTTTCACCACCAGGAATTGTTTTAAGCAAAAGTTTTATTTGTGCAAGTTCAATTAAACCATTTATAACCCCAACACCTGCAGCAGCTCCCTTTGCTATTACTGGGCTAATTGTATTTCCTTGATCATCTTTTAACCTCAAGAGTTCTCTATATGAATGGCCTGCCTCTATCTGACCAATATTTTCCAGTACTCCAGATGCCATGCCAACAGCATACCCGCCAGCTGCTGCCGCTGGTGCTGTTATAGCCCCAGGCCCTGAAAGTGCTGTAATTGCCGCAGCTCCACCGCCAAGCATTAAGCCCCTTTCAGCCCCTTTTTTCATGCCAGTTATCATCGTTGGCAATAGTTCAGCGGTTGCTCTTACTGCTTTTTCTGGATATCCCCATCTTGCAGGCAAACCCTCTGGAGTGGCTTCCAGTCCGGCAATCTGTTTTTCGGTTTCAGGGGTTTCATCACCAATTAACTGCCTATATCCTAATTGCCCGATTGCAGTTTGGCGCTTCCCAGCTTCCCATGATGACTTTATCCTTCCAGCAAGCCCTATATCATCAGAGTATCTCCGTCCAACCTCAACATAATCATCATCAGTTAAAGGGATGGCTTCTCGCATTAAGCGGTAGGCAGGGTCTTCATTCTTTTCCATCCGCTCTTGAACAACACGCCGGCCTTCATCCATATATCGCTGAGTCTCAGGATCGACAATCTTGCGCTGATTATAATCGAGTATTCCCATTATTTTCTTCCAAAGAATCCAAGTTCTTGTGAATAAAGATGTTTAGTAAATATACTTTCTTGTTCAGGAGTTAATTCTTTGCCGGTATCTGGGTCTATCAAAAACCCGTCTTTTCTCATAGCGTCAAGTCTTTTTAATGCTGACTCCCATGCCAGTTTTTGTTTATCGGAGCCTTGTACTGCGCCCTCCATCCCTCCGCCGCCCTGAAGCAACTCCGACCGCCGTTGTCCCAATTGCTTCATCCCAAGTTCACGAGTTATGTTCTGTTGGCCTAATTCAGTTCTTGCACGTAGACCAGCTACATCCATAGCCTGCCCACCTACAAGACTTTGTTGTTCCATAGCCTGGCTGCCTCTAAGCCTTTGCTCGGCCATACCCTGTTCACCCATCATATTTTGTCTATGCATTTGCTGTTTTGAGCCAAATATACTGGCCATAGCTGCTTCTTCTGCGGAATGTACATCCCCTCGTCTTTTTAAGTTGGCCTCTTCCCACGCCATGCCCAATTGATTACTTCTTGCATCTCCAAATGTAGGAGCTGGATTTCCTTCTGACCAATTAAAAATTGCCATTATATCACCTCACTATAATAAAATATTACTGGTATTATTGACCATGTTGCTGCGTCATAATCTGTCATATCATCCCATGTCATCGAATCTTCTGGATGTTCAACGCCCTTTAAAATTGCTACCCTGTCATCTACATTATATATTGCGTAGTCAGATGATCTGGCTTCAACTTCTTTATCATGATATAAAACTTTATATGTTGTTTCATCTACAACTTCTGTTACTTTTGCAGTTGTATAATAGACCGTCTCCATCCAATTACCACTATATATAAAAGGACTGGTTTCTTGCCAGCCCCAAGGAAGATTAGGAAATACCCAAATAACTATTCCCATAAATTCGCCTGGAGTTGGGCCTACATTAGAGTTATCTTCAGTTTCTACTAAATTAAACCTAATCCACCAATTGTGGTCAGGAACAGGATAGCCGCTTAACCCAGTAGTAAAAGGCAATACGTTTATACCGCCAAGCCAAATCTTGTTAAATAAAAGAACGACTCCACTGGGCTTAGAAAAAAAGGTAGTAGGTAGTGGTGCAACCGCATCTCCGCCAGTGACACCTATCGATTTATCTTTTGAAAAAACTTCTCCAAATATCCCCATTTTCTCTAAACAACCGTAAGGAACACCGCCTCTAAAATCAATCCACCCAACAACGTCTTCTGTATAAAAAACTGCCTCTGTATGTTTAAAGGGTTTATTATATTGTGGAAACTCATATCTTGCTTCAAATATACATTTTTGGCTTCTATTAATAATAACTGGAGCAATCCCAGTATTATTTTGTATGTCACTAAAAGTTATCCCAGAACTTAAAATACCTGTTTCAGTTTCCCTTCTCCACCAGGTTGCTTCAGGATATGGTAAAAATATACCTGATTCCGCATACAGATTAACAGTTTCGTGCATCAAGGCATCTTTGATTTTCTGCTTTACTGTTTCTCCATAAATAGGGTCTTCTTCATCTTCATTCCCTTGTGTATCGTCAAGCATCTTTTCTACTGTTTCTTTTAACTGATCTGCATATTTTTCTTCTAAATCTTGAACCATATCGAGGTATTCTTCAGCGTCCGGGGGTTCATATCCTTGCGAAGCCGACACATCCCCTGAAGTCATTATATCTGTATCTATATATGTTCCGAATAATTGATTGTATTTATTTAACGACATTATGCTATTTTTTGATGTATGCTTGCTGTAAAGGTACCATGTGACTCATTGCTTGATGAAGTATGTGAGTCAGAATATTTAGTTGTTCCTTCGGCTGTAATTTGCGAAGCATCGACTTGTGTAGCTCCAGTAGTTTTTGCCAAATTATAAGCCAAATTAACAACATGCAAAGCATCCTTTAAGGCTTCTTCCAGTTGTAAAATTAAATTAGTCTTGGATTCCTCATAACTTTGAACAGCTTCATTGCTTTGCGTTTCTTCATATTGGATAAGAATATTGTCAAGCTTCGCATATGCCAGAGAGGTTTCATCGACCAATAAACCGTTTTGTAGTTTAATTTGTTCTTCTATCTGGGATTGTCTTACAGTTAGAATATCTAAGGCTGACTGAAGTTTATCAGCAATCCATGTATAGGTTGCTGTTATCTCAGCCCTTTCAACATCGTATTTAGTTTCAGTAAGTTTTCGTGTGGCTATGTCGGCAAAGATAAGAGCAATATCAGCTTCGAGGGTTACTTTCTCAACCGCCATCAATGCCTTGTCAACTCTTGCCTGAATTACTTTTAATTCAGCTTCGTCTATTTCTATTTGAGTCATAACCAGTCGAACATTAGCTTTAGCAACGTCAAGTTCCGCCTTGAGTACCTCGACTTCAACAAACTTTCTGTTGATTTCTTCAAGGTCAATTCGCATATCAAGTTCGGCTATCCTGGCATCTGCTTTTTCTTCTGCAATTTCAGCTCTTAATAATCCAAGAGGAATTTCTTGCTCCTGAATGGTTAAGGCGTATTCCCTGGCTGACATTAAAATTGCCTGGACATCTTTGATATACTTATCAACTACTATTAAGTAAGCATTCGTAATAGTTTGTAGTGCTATAATCGCTCGCTCATTAACAGCTTTAGAATCTGCTATTGATTGTTCATTAGCGATCTTAGCGACCTCTAACTCTGAAGAATCATTTAATTGTTCTTCTTTTATACGAATATCATCATCAACAATGGAAACAACTGTATTGACTAATTTCTTATTAGTATTATCAAATAGACTTTCTTCAATCGACACAGAATTAATTAATCCCATATAAACTATTGGGTTAATACCATTCCATATAGTATCATTCCGTAAATTAGTGCGTGTTTTAAGATTATATGTATCCATAATCACCTACTCTATGTATTGATAAACATATCTTGTTTCACTGCCATGGTGCGAATTAGAGACCGAAGTCTTATGCCGTGAAGATTTAGTGGTTGAAGCAATAGCAATTACTTTATTTATAGTTGACGCAATTTCTGTAGTCAAGTTAGTAATAGCTTCAGTTTTTAATTCAGTATCATCTCCAAAATCAACTGTCATCCTTTCAATACCAGTATTTAGTCTTAAATCAATCGCAGCCTTTTTAATAGTCTCTTGTAAGTCTATAACTTGCCGTGTGATTAAAGAACTATATTGAGTTAGTGAAATACCGTATTCGCTTTTAAGTTTAGCTAAAGCATTGCTAACTTTAGCAAGATCAAGTTGATATGTTTCAAGTAGTTTCTTTTTTTCGTTTTCTGTTAATTCGGCAGCCACCTCAGTACCTTTTAAGGTTATCCTGTCAAAGCCAAGATTAATAAGAGCTTCCTGCCATTGGATTTCATCTGTAATCGCTGCTGCTTGTTGAATCTTGGCATCTGCTTTTTCTTCATAAAGAGGAATCATTTCTTCTTTAATTTCTGCAAGTTCTTTCTGTATAGATATAATCGCCTGTAAAATAACTGCTTTTTGTTCTTCAAGCGTAAGAATAGCCTGTTCTTTCGTAATTAACTGATTCAACCATGTTATGATTTTAAGCCTTTCGGTTGCTGTTTCAACCTGTGCCGCAATAAGTTCGAGTTCTTTATCAAGACCTTCTCTTTCAGCTTCCAGTTCACGAGTCTTATAAGTATTAAGCTGGCTGTCAATATTTGCTCTGCCTATAATTAAATCATAATTTCGTGCATCAATCTCAGCATTAAGTTTGTTAATATAGGCTTTGTCCATCTTGAATTGCTCGTCCATCTGAGCATTCTCAAGAGCAAGAGCATTAAGTAAGTCTTGAATATAAACAGCAAGGATAAGCCGATTATATTCCCATGCCATTTTCTCAGCAAACGCAAGTTGCTGGAACATTATGCCAGATTGCTCCTGATAGATACTACCATTGGCATCAGCAAGTTTTAGTTTAGTTATCTTACCGGCTTCAACTATACTACCAAGTACATTTGCAGGTGGCCTACTGAATCCTCTTGCTGCTGAGTCATTTAAAACTGCCTTAACTCCAGCCATATATTCTGACATAAGAGGTGCTCGCTTGGCTGTCCATTTGGTATGCTCTGCGTGTTCAAACATTATCTGCCCCTTATATTAAGTATTATAGGTAATATTTCTACAATACTTATCTCATTAAAATCTGAAATATGCAAGGTAATTTCTTCACCGTATAAATCTCTTGTTATTGGGAACTTGCCGTTTGTGGCAGTAAAATATCCGGTAGTTACTAAATCTTCTCTGCCAATCTCGACCTTTGCTTTTGCACTCTGATTATGCGCTCCGATATAAACTGATCTTAATCGTTTCTTTAATAATGAACCTAAGTTTGTGGGGCCTATTTTTAAGCCCGTATGAATCTCGTCGCCATTATCGGTAGCACCGATAAGCTCAAATATACCATAATCATAGTCAGCTCCATAATACCTGCCTTCATGCTCACAATACGAATTGAAATTATAATTACTATAAATCGAAGGCTTTAGATCAACCCCGCTGAATACCCATGTCTGATATAGAAATTCTTCATCCGAACCCTCACCGCTTATAACCATTCCACCTGACCCAACTACTGAGAAGTAGTTAGGATAAAAATAAGCAAGTAACCCAGCCCCAGCAGCTTCAAAACCGCCTGACCCAACAAGAGCAAAAACATTAACGCTAACAAAAGAAACAATACCTTCACCGGATAGTTCATACCCGCCCGACCCTACTACGGTATATGTTAAATCATCAGCATCAACAAAAACTACAGTACCTTTCCCAGACAGTTCATATCCGCCTGAGCCTACAACAATATAAGGGGCAGGAACACTAACAAAAATTACAGCGCCACGACCGCTTATTTCAACCCCGCCAGAACCAACAACTGCGTATTCAGGGATTTCAGGGGCATCAACAAAGCAAACAACGCCTTCCCCATTGATCTTTAAACCACCAGAACTAACTACGGTATAAGTAACTGGTTTTACAAAAACAATAACCCCAGCGCCCCCTGTTTTGATTCCGCCTGAGCCTGTTACTGTATAGACATCTGGTTTTTCAAAGGCCGCAGTACCTTCACCAGCTATTTCAACTCCGCCTGAACCAATTACAGCATATTCTCTATATGTTTCATGTGGAGAACTAAAAGTTATAGAAGCTTCAATCTCGCCAGTAATTACATAATATGGGGGAGGCTCTAATAAAAAGGTAAGATCAACAAGTCCATATCCAGACCACCAATCAAACCCTATAATTGGCATCCGATATGAAGAACTCATATCCAAGGTTGCGGTAACTAAACCGCTATATCCATAATCACCAGCGATATCAGATTCAGGGATTACGTTTATGACTATGTTACCAACATAGGTAAAATCTACTAAATAATTTGATTCAGGAATAAGACTTACTGTAACTAAGCCATGATAATCAGTAGCTCCACCATAATCTGATGCGGGAATAAATGATGCTGTTATATCACCCGTATATTCAAAATGAGGGGAAGTATCTGATTCGGGAGTTAATGAGAATGTTATGCGACCGGTATAAGTACCATATTCGGGAACAGTATATTCAACCTGTGCAATTACTTGAGAGGTTTTTAATAGACTGGGTTCTTGGTATTCAACTTGAGCCGTTACTTGACTACTTCGTATATCAGACATGCTTTTTAAGCCTTAGATTTGATGCCAATTTGAAGAGCATTTACACCAGCCTCAATCCATGCAACTGCTGTGGCTGGATCTGCTTCCCATAAATAATTTAATTCCTTATATGCAGCAGGCACGGCTATATCTCCACTAAAATAGTCTGTACCTCCTGAACGAGCTACAAGATTAATGTTCAAAGGTGTGGGAGTCGCATCAAATGCTGTTCTTGCCTGAACTTGAACGCATTTAATTTCGTCTATTGTGCCAGTAAGATCGCCAGTTGTATAGGTATCTATTAAATTAACCGTATTAGTAGAAACATAGTCAACATCTGATGGAGGTTTTTCTTCTACGCAATCATAATTACTTCCCGCAGATGGTGTCCAGTTCGTTGCATTACCGGCGGCAGTAGGAACTATTGCTTGTATTTTGGTCTCACCTATCCAAGAAGCATTATCACATATAAAATTGTCAAAATAAGCATTACAACCATAGTCAAAATAGCCTAATCTTGCTCCATCTATAGTGGTATCTGCACCTGGCTTAGTATCGCCAGTAAAATCTATGTCGGTTATACCATTAATTTTTACTACAAATCGGCCTACAGTGTCATCTATCTTAATATAAACTTCAATTAAAAAAACAATATTTGCTACAATAATAGATGTACTTGTAGCCTTAGTGATACCTCCAACACGGGCATATAATACATTAGTTGTGGTATCTCTTTTTATATCACACAATCTTGTAGCCCCACTAAAAACACTAAAGACATCACGATTAGTACTAGATGTAGTTGGGCGATATAAAAAAGCAAAATAATATTCATTATTTGCAGATATAGTTTTTTGAACATATTCATAAAGATAAAGATATAAACAATAATTTCCATCCATATCATAAGTGCCGGCATTTTCAACGTTTGCACCACTTACAACCGCATCCCACAAAGCAATGCCGCCATGTTCCCAGCCATCCACGAATACTCTTGCCATATCATCACCCAAAAACTAAAGTAGGAGTTATTTTAATTCCTTTTGTGTCAACAACACTATACGCTGTTTCAAAATGCTCTAAGCCTATTAACTTGCCTGAATCATCTATTGACGTTCCTATAAAATAACCAGTCACACTGCCCCAATCGCCACCGGAAGCAAGAAAGGTTTTTTTAGCATAAACTGCGGTATCCGCTGTGATTACCCAACTGCCTCTTATTAAACTCTGTCGAGCATAACCATACCCTGAAACTTCAGTTAGGTCACTAAGCGAAACAGTCTCCGCAGGTTCGGTAACATTTTTGTATAGTCCAAGATACAGAGCCCCATCAACAGGAGTTGCGCCTAAAAGAATATTGGCTATCCTGTTTTCACCTTCATCATAAAGAGAACCAGCCATGAGTTATGTTCCTTTTATATTAAAAACTCTTTATTTGTAATCATTACGCACACTTTATTTTAGGAGAAACCTTAATTGAGGCGGTATCCACAATGTTATATGGTCCGTCAGAAAATTGTTCCACAAACATAAGCACCCCAGTGTTATCACTGGTAGTTGCTATGTAATACCCATAGCAATTTCCCCATGCACCGCCAGCCGCCGTAAATGTTTTTTGTGCGCATACTGCTTCGTCTAATGTTACCGTCCAGTCTGTATCTCTGGTAAGAGCAACAGCAGCATAACCAGTTGCTACTGGCTCAGTAAGATCAGCCAATACAGCCGTTTCAGCCGGTTCAGTCGCCGGAGCTGTATAAATTCTTAGATAAAGTGTTGTGTCTAATGCTGTTGCTTCAAACAGTTGATTTAATATCCTATTCTCGCCAGCATCTACAAGTTTTCCTGCCATTTTATTCTCCTTTATATATCGCTTGCGTTATCCCTTAACCATTGTCTTATTTGCACATTTGTTGCTTCTGGATACCAGCATTTAATAAGAGCTACTGCTCCTGCCG
>Ga0180732_1001558_pt1 | contig 13895 bp, 15 predicted proteins | sample KR11_01MetaG_FD_148674 | JGI IMG/M metagenome (GOLD analysis project Ga0180732, IMG submission 148674) | Groundwater microbial communities from the Olkiluoto Island deep subsurface site, Finland - KR11_0.1 MetaG | ecosystem: Environmental > Aquatic > Deep subsurface > Groundwater | place...
CCACACTTGCAAGTATAGATATAAACTTTGCCGTCCCAATTAAACTTTCCATTTTTGATGGAAACTTGTTTACTACAATCAGGACATTTGAACTGCTCTTCCCATTTCATTTTTTCCTCCTACCACGAAATGTGGATATCTTTGACTTTAGAATGGAACTTTACTTTTGGACTTCCAAGTTTAGAAATTGGCAATCCAACAGCACTTGCGTAACTATTATCATATTTCAAATATGACCCTGTAATTAGTAAAGTTTTCTTGTGTTCCTTTACTAATCCTCGCTTTACTTCCTGAATTATAACCGATGAAGATACAAGTTTGTGAGAATGCCCGCAGACAATTAAATCACAAAAGAAAGAGCTTGAAGTCCTTTCAAGGGCAAGTAAAGCTGTGCCGTCAAATCTGGCACCTGTTCTGCCGTGTAGAGAGTAAATTGAATATGTTTGTTTTCCTACCTTAAAAGTATTCCAACAAGCATCTCCCAAATACTTTACATTCAATTCTCTTGCAAGCAGTTTGCTTATGTTTATTCCTGTTGCTTGAAAAATCCTATTTTCGTGATTGCCATTCAGTAATCCCAAAATAAGTTTTTTATCAGCAAGCGGTTGAAGCAAATCAACCATTTGTTCGTATTGGCTCTGACCTATAAACTCTTGTTCATAGACGCCTGAACCAATAGATGTGCGAGTGGACATTTCCAAGTAATCCCCCATTAAAAAAACATAGAGTTTGTTTCGTAAACAATAATCTAACATTTTAATAAATCGGGGTTTATCAAATTGAGGGCTACCCAAATGGGCATCTCCCACAAATACCACTTCTGTGTATTCTTTTCCCTTTTTAGGAATAAGAATTTGCTTATTTAATCTTATTGGTCTTCCGACTATTCCAGTTTTCATTTATTCCTCCTATTTTTTTGTTAAAGAACTTTAAAGAAATATAAAGAACAATTTCAGAAAGAGAGAGGAACTTAAAACCAAAGTTTTATTTGTAGGTGTGTGTTTTTGTTCCTCTCCCATTCTCAACTAATTCCTAACTTTCTTTTTATCTCAAAGACCAATTTTTCTAAGTATGAAATTTGTTTAGCGATTTCTTTTATTTTTCGTTCTTTTTCTGTGTCCTGCGTAGATGTAGAGTATTGACTTTGTAGGATAACTGTATTCAGATAATTCTTATCAAATAGAGTTCCTGGGCAAGTTGTATCACCTATGTCCCTGTGAAAGACAATAGGAATGTCCTTGAAGGAAGCTCTAATGTCCTTTATAAGTTGTCTTAGAGTAATAATTTGTGAGTCAGTAGGCAGTTCCCTTGAGAAGTTGCCAGCGAGACAAATATGAATAGTGTCAAAGTTAAAACCCGTAGCGGCTACCGTTTCTTCACCTATCTGACGAGTATTGTAGCCAATGCCGTTACAATCAATCAAAAAATTATAGCCAACAAAAAAACCAAGTTTGGATTTCATTCCCCACTTTTCTTTGTGGTATTTATTTATAGGAAGGAGTTGAGATGATACATCATCTCTTGAAACTGCCGAATGATGTAAACAAATTCTGTTCATATCTATATATTACAAAACTTACTAAATAAAGACAAGAAAAAATTGTGTATAACTTTTAGAAAGTTCTTTTTAACTTCAATTTGTTTTTTAGAAAGTTTATAAATTTGTGCGTATTCCACATTGTGTTCTTTAGCAAGTGTTTTAATTATTGGATTTTCGTAAGAATCAAAAACCTCCAATCTATCTAAAGTATCTTTGACGAAGTTAAGAGTATAATGATTAGATGCTCCAAGCCTGATAAATTCTTTTTTACTATTCTTTGACCAAGCATATACAGCTACCGAAATTGGCGAGCGTTCGCGGGCAACATCAATCAAATTAACATCTACCCATTCGTAACCAAAATCGTATTTTTCCAGCCATTTTTTACCCTTTTCAATCAAGACTTGATATAAACCAAGAGGAATATCTTTATAGAATTCATTAACATCATCTACAAACGGATAATCTTCTTCATTCACAAGCCCGTATTTTTTAATAGTTTCACAAACTTTCTTTGGGTTATTTCCCCCTGCAGGGTCTGTTTCGCTCATTTTAGCAATCCATCTATCAGAATAATTTGGCTCTCCTCCATATAAGAATTTTTCAAGCGTTTCAATATTTGAAAGAATAGTAAAAGTAACACAAGCAGAAGTTTCTTGTCCCTTGTTTTGAGCTTCAAAACGAGGCAAATCAATTTTCCAATTTCTACTGGGATTGATAATTTCAGTGTTTAATTTTTTAGAACCTAAGAAGAAATCAGAAGATTCAACGACTGGTGGAATAAATCCATAATTTATCTTCGTTTTGATATTTTTTGTTTCCATAATTTTATATCTTCTAAACAATTAGGGTTGATAGATTTAAAATACATTAAGTGTCCGAATAAAATATGATGTGGTCTACAAAGCGTGCGAAGGTTTGATTTTTCTAACTCTAATTCTGGGTAGGTTGAGAAATCTTTTAAATGATGAACTTCGTTAGGTTTCAGCAAACTTCCTCTTGTTCCGCAAACTGCACAGATTGGGTTGTTGCGTAAAAACTCCTTTCTAACTTTCCCCCAACTTCCACTTCTTCCGCCTAATCTAAATCTAAACCAGTTAAACATAAAAAACTATTTAAATAAACTACTAATCTTATCCCAACTTATAATTCCTACCATAAAAGTAAGAATTGCTAACGCTCCCATTGCTTGATATCTAAACTTTGTATTTCTTATTACATTTCCATTTGTTTTATCTTGTCTCTCTTTAATTTCGGTTAAATCTTCTTTGATGTGTAAAAAACCTATCTCTGTAATTTCTTTAAGAGCATCTAATTTTACACATAATTCTCTTGTTGTTGGATTTTTTTTGTATGACATATTACTTAATTCCAAAAGTTTCAATTATTTTATCCACTTTATTTTCTATGCGAATTAACCTTGCTTCCATATTTTTAATATTAGTAGAATTAGTTTGAGCCTTTAAATCAACTTGATGAACCTCTGAGGTTATTTCATCTTTTACATTTACTATACTATTATTCGTTGCGATTTGTCCACTAAAATAACCAACAAAAGCGGAAGCTAAAAGCCCTATTCCTCCTAAAATTGACGCTATTTGTAATGTTATTTCTCCTTTCATAATTTATTCAAAAATTATTAAATCTGATTCTTGGGAAGGAGGAACTGCTCCGACAAACGGCACATCAGTTGAAAAAGTAGGAGAATTGACTGCTGTTAAAGTATTAGCATTACCCGAACTATCGGTCAAAACATTATTTAAATGCCAAGAAGCCTGAAGATTTGTAGCAGAATCAATTTCTACTGCTTTATTAGCATCAATTTGTGCTGCAGTTCTTACTATATTCCAGATACGAACATCATCTATTTGAGCATCAAGATATTCTCCAGCCGCACGAGCACCAAGTTGTAGAATAGCGGTTCCATCAGCAATTGAAGTGGCACCGCCACCTACATCTGTTCCTACTCCATTCCCTTGACTTATACCATTTATAAAAAGTTCACATTTTGTAGCTACGGGGTTAGCAATGGTTGTTACTATGGCAAGGTGAGTCCAAGTTCCTATAGGAAGTGTATATGTAAAAGCAACAACACTGTAAATCGTTGCTGTTAATGTTTGAAATAAATAAAGGGCTATTTTTTGAGTTCCAGCAGCATCGTAATACGTTAAACCATAAGAACGCTGTGAAGCAATATCATCTTTATTTATCAAGAACATATAAGCATCAGAGGCTGGTTGCGATGTTAATTTTATCCAGAATTCAAGAGTATTGTTCTCTGTTAAAGACAAAGAAACACTGTCTGTTGCAGTGAAATACTGCGAACTTGCTGCTACTAATGTTGCTGAATGGGTATTTGCCGCCGATACGGGATAAGCAATAAAAAAGAATATCGTCAGTATCGCTAAAATTGTTTTTAAAACTTTTTTCATAATGTAGTTGTTGATGCGGTTGGAACAGGTGTTGGAACAGGTTTAGGGATAGTCCAGGTTCTCTCTTTAGCTTGTATTCCAAACCCTAAAGAATAATAAGCAGTATCATCTTCATATTGTATCTGGTAACCTTTATATTTTGTCTGATAATTTTCACCGCCTACTGTTTCATACACATCAATGACAATATTCGCAGGCACATTTTTACCAAGTTTTTCTTTAATAGTCCCTGTTTCATAATGTGGAAGTTTATTGCCGAGCATAACTTGAAGATACTTACCGTATTTCGCATAGTATGCATTTTCCGCTGAAACTATTTCATTGATAGTCTTATATTCGTTACTTGGGAGCATTATTGTTCCTGCCGCCAAAGCAATCCCGCCAATAAGAAAGCCGATAATCCATTTCTTAAATCTTTTAAGTTGTGTTTTTATTTTGTTCCACATATTTTTATTTTCTGTATTTCCGTCATTTTTTCTCCCTTTTTCATATAGATATTATACCTTAATCTGCGTCATAAGTATATTTGAAACGACACCCTATACGAGTAGGGGTGGTAGCGGGAGTCCCGATGTCAATTAAGATTTCCTCGCCTTTCACGAAAGTATTGTTAGTCGTAAAAGTTATAGTTCCTACGGTAGTAGAAGCATTAAACATATCCGCTCTATTTGTTCCATCATAAAGAGAAACATTAAGTGTTCCTGTGTTCGTTTTACAATATGCTTCTACAAAAGTTGCATTGGCGACCACAGGAGCAAGTGATATTGTGGAAGTAGCAACCCACGGGGTGCTTGTGCTATAAGAAAACCCCGTTGTAAGAAATGGTGCAATTACTCTTTTAGCCCCACCATAATAAATAAGTTGGTCTGAAGTAGTGTCAATAGCTATTTCTCCGACTACATCAACTGTTGGTGATGCTCCTTGCGGTAGTGCAAGCGAACCTGTGAATACTGGGTCGGCAAGCGGCGATTTCAATCCTAATTGCGTTTGAATAGCGGAAGTAACGCCCTTAACATAAGTTAATTCTGTAAGAGATGGATATGTAGCAACTGCTAATGATACAAGATTTTTGGAAGCATCTGTTGCGACTAATTGAGAAGCGGTAGAACCTGGTATATTAAGGGTTGTAAAATACGCAAGAGTTGATGATGCTGTTCCATTTACTTCAAAAAGAAAATTGGGCGTTATTGTCCCGACACCAACATTTCCAGTGCTCAAAATGGTTATTTTATTACTACTACCAAAAATTCCATAACTCGTTCTTATCCCAAAACTATCATCTGTTGCGTCATTTCCAATAGTCCATTTGGGTGTTCCTAAAACAGAAAAAGACAAACCTATATCATCCCCAGATACACCCGAATCTAAATCAAGTCGTTTATAAAGTGGGGTTACATCTGTTCCATAAAATCTTCCTATTATTCCATCAGAGTCATTAGCACCCAACACATCTAATTGATATGCAGGCGTCGTCGTCCCGATGCCGATATTGCCGCCTGAAGTAGCAAAATAAGCAGAACCAGTTGAACCTATATTTGTAGTTGAAGCATTAGTGAAAGTTTGTAAAGCAGTCCACGAATTAGAGTTAGCCATATTCAAGTTAAGAGCGGAAGTCCCTCCGAGAGAGATAGGCGAAGTTCCAACGGTAATTGAACCTGATGAAGTAAGTCCTATTGTTGAGTTTGTTAGAGAAGTATTAGCGATAGTTGAACTTGCTAAATCCCATTTATTACTGAATGTCGTCCAATTCGCTGCACTTAAACACCCATCCACTGAACCAGTAGCCGTAGTGCAAGAAATTGCAGAAGCGCTACTGCCAATCACTGATATTGGTTGAGAAAATACTATTGGCGCAGTCCCTGTGAGAGTTGTAGTAGCAATTCCTGTTAATGTATTCGCTCCCGTCCAATAAGCAAGGTTTCCATTTGTGCCAGAACCGATAGTTGTTAAGTTGCCCGAAGCTATGCCCGTTAAATTTCCTACTATATTATTTGTAAATGTCTGCGTTCCTGCCCAAGTATTAGATGTAGTAGTGCCAAAAGCCAAAGATAAAGTTCCTGTTGTGGTAATTGTCCCGCCTAAAATAGGATAAGTTGTGGCTATTGAAGAAACCGTTCCTGTTCCTGCGTTTGTCCAATCCGTAACTGAACCTGTAGAAGAAAGCACCTGTCCTGCTGTTCCTATGTCTCCACTGCTATCAAAAATAGTATTAGCGGTCAATAAAGTCGTAGAAGCATTGGCAAAAGTATTTAATGCTGAAAAGATATTTGAAGTTGTAGTGCTAAAAGCAGTGCTGAATACTCCACTTGTTCTTATAAGAGGATATGTTGCCGATAAGTCAGTAAGGGCAATATAGTTGTTAGAATTAGTCCAGCCAATCACACCTGTTGTGTTGTTATAGGTGATAGGATTTGTGGCGGATAAATTAGTTAACGCTATGAAGTTTGAGTTATTAGTCCATTGTGAAATATTTGGCGAAGCAAAAGAATTAACTAAAAGCCCAAGCGAAGATGTTGCCACAGTTGAAATAGCATTTACACTTCTTGATAATGGATAGTTAAAAGTCAAAGGGTTTTCGTAAGTTCCAAAGTCGCTAACTTGTGATTTTGTTATTGAAAGTGCAGGAAGTGATGAAATATTATTGTGTGTAGTCGTAGCATAGTAAAGTCCTGCAAAGTAATTCATTGAAGAAGTTGCTTGTCCGTAAGGGTCATATGTTCCTGCTGGGACAGATGAACTAACCCAATCTAATTGTGTTCCAGTTGAACTCAACAATTGACCCAAAGTCCCTGATTGTCCGTCTTTGTCATAAAGTATTCCTGAAATTGAAAGTTGTGTAGTTGAGGCATTATTAGTAAAGATTTTATTCCATTTTAAGACAGAAGAACCTAAATCGTAAGTGTTTATTGACTCTGGTAAGATTGAACGCATATAACTAACTGTAGGAGCGGCGTGAACTACACTTGTCAAAGCGATTGATATTCCTAAAATTATGTAAAGTATTTTTGTTTTATTGTTCATATTTAGTAGAAAAGTGTCTCTACGAGTGCAAACAGGGTCTGCCCCACCGCGGGTGCTGAAACTTCACTGGTCAAAATTAGCGTATTACCCAAAAGTGTAAAATCAGCAGTATCAAATGTAATAGGAAACTGTGTGCCAAAAACTCCTATAATCGCAATTGTATCTTTTGGAACTGCAAATGATTTCAAAACTCCATTACATTGAGAAGTTAAATCTATTCTCTTGATGTAAGTTGTTTTTCTTGAACCACCCCCACCTCCTCGTGGAATGTTTGAGATTTGTTCTCTTAATCCTTTAATTTCATCCTCCAAACCACTAATGGCTGATTTATCAAGTCGTTTATTTCCTTTTAAGGTTTCAAGTTTTGATACAATTTGTTCTGCATTATCTAATACAGTTTCTTTGTATTCAGGAAGTTTAATTTGTGCGAGAACCTTTTCCACAATCTTTTCTTCATCTGCATCTTTTCCGTCCTTAACTTCAGACATCTTCCTATCCAATTCAACCATCTTTTCTTTTATCTGGTATTTTACAAATAAGTTGGTTACTTGCTCTATCGCCCACTTCTTCATATTAGAAAATGAAGTGGAGTTTTCTTGTTCTATTCTTTTGATAACTTCTCTATGAGTATTTTCTATATCAACCAAACTACTCATTGCTGAACTTAATTTATTGTCAATTCTAATAGTAAGTTTCTTTTCAATTTCAAGAATCTGTCTCATAACTGCTTCAAATGCCTTCTTAAACTCCTCTCTACTTAAAGAGTCATCAAGCATATCAAGAAATCTTTTTGATTTTTCATTCATATTATTAGTTTTTTAAGTTTTTCTGGCATGATTTTTTGTTGACTTTCATCTTTTGTTTGCTATTATACCATTATGATATTTATTTGGCTTATAATTTCAATTCTTACTTTTTATTTTCTTGTTAAAATTGAAGATAACATTGGCAGAAACAGCAATCTTTACTATTTTTTGTTATTGGTTAATCTTCTCATAATTGGAATTATTTTGTGGGATATTTTAGGTTTTGATTCTGGTAGTGGCGGTTCTCCTTATGGTGATGTTGATTTATACTTTAACGACCTTTAGGAATATATGGTAGTTTAAATTCTTTAATTATTCCTTCCTCCCCCAATAAAGTTTGTAGAGCTTTTTTCTTTTCTGATTCCATAAAACTTTCTTGTAATTTAACATCTACTGGACTTATTTTTAATCCTACTTGTCTTAATAATTCTTGTGCCAATGTTCTTGTTTGCGCTCCACCCGCTTCTAACCCTTTTTTTTCTACTTCAGCTACTCTCTCAAACACGCCAGGTCTTCTTTCGCCAGTTGCTCTATACCCTCCTGGAATTAAATCGGCAACAGCTGGTGGAGAATATGTTTTAACTATATGTCTAAATACATCACTTAATTGTATTTCTAATGGGTCACTCTCTCTAACTATTTTATTTCCATAAAAATCTTGATTTCTTCCTAATTCTCTAATCACATTAATGAAAGGAAGTTTTTTAATAGCCGCTTCAGCAGGACTTTCTGGCAACCCAGTTTCTCGCTTAATATCTCTTTCTAAATAATTTCCAGTAATTAAATCTCCAAAAGGCATAATATAACTTAAATCCAAATAGGCGCTTCTTCCAAATTTATCTTTTATGGGCATCTTGATATAAAATCCATCTCTAATCCATTCTGGTTCACTGGCTCGTTCTCTCGTTAATTCTTGTAAGTCTGATTGATTTTCTATAGCGGTTTTTATTTTTCCTATATTAGAAATCTTAGTTGGTGCAGTGATTAAAGTTTTTGCCACTTGTGGAGTTGCTTTATAAGTAAAAGTAATAAAAGGAAATCCCCAAATACTTTCTCTAACTCTTTTAATAAATGGCGTAACCTGTGCGTAATTGAAAGTTGCCCGCTCTGCTACTTTATAAGCGTCATCGGGAGTTAATCCTTTTCCTCGCTGAAAAATATATTGCGCCATTTTTGCGAACTCTTCTTCTTTCTGGTAAATATCACCAAGCTTATCAACAACAGTTTTCCAACCCACACCAAACTTTTTACCGACATTTACTCCTTCGGGACCAAGTAAAATGTCTTTTAATTCCCTTGAAGCAAAAGTATCTAATCCCAATCCAACCTGCTTCGCTTCTTGATACCACTTACCTTTGGTTGCTAAGTGTTTTGCCGCTGTTCCATAAATATCCAACCTTGCAGGGCTTAATCCCTCAAAACTATTCAAGATAAAATTACTCATTATGTTTCTGGCGTGAGTTGCTGGATTGAGAATAACTTTAGAAAATTTAAATCCGCCCACAATTTTACTTAATACTTTTTCCGCTGGACTCTTAACTCTTATAAGTTCTTGTATATCATCAAAAATTGGTGTAGGCACGGCTTTGCCCGCTAACTTTCCCAATGTTTTAACATCTGGAAGCTTTGAGAACCCCTCTTCAATAATATCTTTTGACCACTTCCCAGCGACTTCTCCAAAAAACTTAGCCCTTTCAATTGCCTGATTAAGTTGAACTAATGACTTTGCCGTTGGATAACCAGCTTCTAAAATCTCACCCATTGCTTCGCGGACATCTTCGGGAATATCGGTTCGTTTCTTGAAACGGGACACATCAATTCTTAATGGTTTCTTTTCAAAAAAGGTTTTAACTTTCCCAATAATTCCTTCAGGTATTTCGTGTTTACGATAAAGTCGGGCAATATAACTACCAACATTTTCAGTATAAGTTTCGGCTTTTAATAAACCGACATCAACGGCTTCTTTTCCTAATCGGTCTAATTCATCAAAAGCAGGTTTGGCTTTAGTTAATAATTCACTTGGTAAGTCCCCTAATTTTCCTAATTTCCTTGCTTCAGCAATAGCTTTTTGAGTTACGGAATCTAATTTAGTTAATGGTCTTGCCAATTCTAAGAGATTCTGATTTCCAACTGCTATATTTTTAATACTTCTTTCGGCAATTTTCTTGTAAATCGGGTCTTGTCCAAAACGATAAATGAAAGCCCTACCCAATGTATTTCCAACCTGTTCTATTGCAGTTCCAATTACCGGTGCTTTTACTGCTACCTTGCCTGTTATTTTTGATACTCCCTTAATTCCCTTTAATGCCACCTTTCCTAATCCAAGAACTGGTATATAAGTCAGCGGGTCAACAGCAATATCTAAAGCAATTCCACCTATTGCTCCCGGCAATCCATAATCTCCCAATGCATCTTTGTCAGAAAAACTTTGTCTTGTTTTTACTCCTTCCGAAAAACTTTTACCTTTTAATAATCCCGTAACGCCATGTTGTAAGGCATTGAGAGTATCAAAAATATCCATTACAAATCCCCCGCTATAAAGTTCTTTTGGCTTTTCTCCTTTTGTTTCCAAAACTTCTTTTGCTCTTTCACCTACACCCTTTTGCTCTGCTAATTTTAATAGTCCTTCAGAAGTAGTTAAATCTGGTTTAATTTGGGGTTGAACCAATCCAGTAAAACCGCCAATGTCTGTTGGAGTTGTGATTTTTTTAGTCAAACCCATAAATCCTTTTGCCACCGGTGTTTGAGGTTTTTTAGTTGTTAAATCAATAAATCCCATACTTATTTTCCAAATAATCTGCTAAAGAAAGAACTAACTGCTCCAAATAATCCAGTTTTTGTTTCGGATTTCTTTTCAAAGATTTCATCGGCAATTTCTCTCGCTCTGTCTTTATTTTTTAATGTAGGAAAAGTATCAATTGCAGAAATAATATCTTCGTAAGAACTTCCTGCTGTTTTGTCCTCATTTACAAGTGTTCTAATTTCATCATCGGTAAAATCTCTTGGCTGTCTTGCTTCTACAGATTTCTCTAAAACTTGATTTCTGATATTTGACGGAATATCATTCAATTGAATTTCACCCGCATCTAATCTTCTGGTATAATCTGCAATTACTTCAGGAGATACATCCGCTCCTTCACCTCTTCCCGGAACACTTACTGCAGTTCTTATCTGACCTGTTTTAGTATTCTTTTGGACATAATCACCACCTAACATATAAGGTTCTGACCATTCTTCTTTCAGTGTTATCTTTGAAGTAATTGCCCCTAAATCTTGCTTAAATGTTGATGATTTGGGGTCAAGTCTGCTTATTTCTCCTATTAAATTAGATTGTCTATTATCTATGGCAAGTTTAGACCAATCGTTTATAGATTTGAGATTTGCTTTTTCTTGGTCGTATTTTCTGTCATCTGCTTTTTGTTGAGCATCTATCTTTGCCTTTTCTTTAGCGGTCAATAAGTCCCAGATTTTTTCTCTTGTATCTTTTCTATAATTATAAGCGTTCTCAATGTCTTTTGATTTTAGAGTGAATAGTGTATTCAATTTATCCTGTGCAAGTTTTAATGTTCCTTGATTGCCCGTCACTATTGCCTGTTGGGCGAGAATTTGTGCTTGTAAGGGAAGCGCTTTGAGAGCAATCTCTCTTAACTTTGCCGTTTCAATGGGTTTTACCCCTGCCGCAGTTACTCCTCGCCCAATACTTTCCTGTTGAAGTTGAATTGGAACTGCTTGTGCTTCCGCTGTAAGTCCAGCCATTTGTGCATTCAAAATGTCTAATTGTTTTTGTGATTCTACTACTGCTTGACTTTTTATATCTATTCCCGCTGTTCCATACATAGCACCATATTCTGAAGTTAAACTTGATGGTTTTTCAGCAGATGATAAAAAATTACTCAACCAATCTGGCGTAGTTCCTTCCTTTGGGGTCATAGCGGTATTTTCAGCGCCTATTCCTTTCATCAATGCAGACCAATCTGTATTATCCACAGGTAGTGGAACATTTATAGGAGTTTGCGGTTTGAGGACTTCAGAGGTAATAGGAGCAATTTCTTGGTCTGTAATTGCTTGTAGGGTAGGAATGTGTCCACCTGTCAATGCCCTACCACTCTCTAAATATTTTTTTTCTTCGTCAGTCATAATTTTATGCGATTATTCCCAAATTTATTAAAGCTGTCCTTATTACATTTATAGCAGCTCTTGCAGTTGCATCAGAATCCACTCCTGATTCAGCTAAAGCAGAAGGTGCTGTTTGTTGAACTGCTGGTGTTTTATTAAAAAAACCTATTTTCTGGTCTGCACCAGTTCCTATTTTTGTCCCCGTTCCTCTACCTACTTGTATATTCCTTCCATCTAAAATTTGTATTGTTTTAGGAAATGTATATCTATCAGAATGAATTAAATCTTTTAAAGTATTTTCTAATTCAGTTATTCTTTTTTCTAAATCTTCATTCATAATTTATTCATAAATTCTTTTACCTAAAAAATTCTTGCAATTGTTCTTTTGTATTATTTTTTGTGCCATTTGTATTCCCAAGGTTTTGTCCTTTTTTAAATTGTCCACTATTCCCATTTTTAAATATCCCTTTTGGCATATATTTATTTTAACATTTTTAATCGTAAATATCTTTACCAATAATCTCTTCTTTAAATTTAAAACAAGTTACCTCCGCACCCCCTATTGACTCAATTCTAAAATCTATTTCTTTATAGTCATTTGGTAAATTATCTCCTGAACTTTCTATATTCAAAGCCGAGTGTGAAATTGAATTATCTGTCGCTTCTGTCATAATCGGTGTATAAGAAGTTTCTTCATCCATTCTGTATTTTAAAACTACCTGTCCTGCTATAGGTAAAGGTTCTGTCATTACTGAAACTCCTATCAGTTTCTTTTTAAGTGAACTATCCCCAGCAAAATATTTTTTTGTTTCGTAAATTGCAGTTTGACCTTCATAACTTTCTTGGTTGTTTGTTTTTGATAGAGCGTAAGCACTACTTGTCATATAAGATTGAAATAAATAATCACCTACAAATATAAAGTTGTATAAATTAGATGTTCCCGCAGTTAAAGCGGTATCATTATTCGGAGTTCTTTCGTGAGTTACTGCCAGTTGCCCACTTGAATTTTTGCCAATACTCCACACTCCTTCTCTTCTTGTTCCATTCAAAACAATAGACATCATAAAATATAAACGATTACCTTTCTTTTGTTTTACAGAAGGAAATAGTGTTGAAGTCGTTCCTACTAACTCTCTAAACTGAATAAGTTGATTTCCTGAAAGATATTTAAAAATAACTTTATCTTTAAAGGTTGCGGATGTTCCACCAGAAAGAGAAATTGTGATATTCGTTCCATCAATATTTTCCCCTACTTTTATAATACCTTCCCCGCCATCAATACTCTCTGAAAGTGTAGCAAGTGAACTATCTCTATCCCATTGATATACTACTGAATTTCCTATTCCTGAAAGTGGAGCACACGCTATCATTAAATAATTTCCGTTCTCCCAAATTGTCGTTATGTAAAGATGTGAAGGGAGAGTAAGTGCGGCATCAGTCCAAGCACCCTGATTATTTTTTGCTATCTTATTGTCATAAGGTATATATAAAATATCATCTTTTGAAAAAACTAATCCCTGTGCGATATTCGTATAAGTTAAATTATGTCCTGCATCGTCAAATACGGCAACGCTTGTCGGGTCGCAACTCCATATTCTCGTCCCACCAAGAGCGCCAAAGATTCTTGAATTTGCCGCAGTTGTATATTTATAATAAACAAATAAGTCAAATGAGGTAGCTCCTAAAGCGGCTTGATTATTATTAGGCGATTGCCAAGTTGCATTTGTATAATCGTCTGCCGTATTTATTGGGTCTTTACACATTACCTCTGCTATCGCTGTCCCACTCTTCACTCCCAAAGCGTATAATTTATAGATACTTCCAGTTCTTAATGCCATCGCAAAATTTTGTTTTTGACTTGTTGCCGAAGCACTATCTCCGCTCTCACTATTTCTATAAGGTGTAATTTTGTATGGATTTGTAAGGAGGTCAAAATTTGTAGAAACACGACAAACTCCTTTGCGAGGGTCTCGCGGGTCA
>Ga0180732_1001559_pt1 | contig 13892 bp, 14 predicted proteins | sample KR11_01MetaG_FD_148674 | JGI IMG/M metagenome (GOLD analysis project Ga0180732, IMG submission 148674) | Groundwater microbial communities from the Olkiluoto Island deep subsurface site, Finland - KR11_0.1 MetaG | ecosystem: Environmental > Aquatic > Deep subsurface > Groundwater | place...
TAAAATCTCAGTTGTACCGACTATTATGAGAGCATCCGGATTTTCTTTTCTGTCTCCGGTTAGTATACCCACATTATGTGAACCGAATATAGCACAAAATTCATGATATTTTGAATTGGACAAAGCTTTTAGCGGAGAAGCATACCAGGACTTTTTCCCTTTTTTGAAAACTTTTGCAATGGCCTGCTCGGCTATCCATGTTTTTCCTGCACCAGTTGGAGCGGTAACAAGGCAGTCTGCCCTTTCTATTGCATCTATCGCATTTAACTGAAAAGGGTCGGGTTTAAATTCGGCATGCTCAGGAACTCCGATAGCAGCAAAGACTTTTTTTAACTCACCGTCTGCACCAGGTCTTATTCTGACGGCCGGGATTCTTTTACCCCAGCGTTTTTGCGCAGGAATATATCTTTTCCTCATTTTTCAGTTAATCCGGCGATTACCTTTTCAATTTCGATTAACGCGCTTGTTTTATTGTCGAAAGGAGATATTCCATTCAAATCCGCTTCAATAAGGGCATCATCATATGGAATGAAACATGAAAATTCAAAACCCGGAAGATTTTCTTTTAAAAATTCTATGTCCTTATCGCTTCTTATTTTATTTCCTACAAGAGATAGATTTTTAAGTCCTATTTCGGAAGCAAGTTTTTTGATATGACCGGCAGTCTCAATGCTTCGACGTCCCGGTTCAACTACTATGAATAGCTTGTCAACAGCTTGTGCGGTAGCCCTGCCAAGGTGTTCGATGCCCGCTTCCATGTCCATCACCACAACCTCGTCTCTTGAAAGTACTACATGCGTTACAAGTGCTTTTAAAAGCGTGCTTTCAGGACAAATGCAGCCTGATCCGCCTTTTTTGACTCCGCCAAGCCTCATGAGTTTTATATTTTCAAATCTGGCAGACAAAGCTTCCGGAAGATCATCCACTTTCGGATTAAGTTTGAAAAAACCACCTATGGTTCCGGCCTTTGCTTCCGTTCTTTCAAATATAAGGTCTTTCATTTCTGCAATAGGAACTATCTTGTCGGCTCCTTTAATTCCAATTGCTGCTGCAAGATTGGCATCGGGATCGGCATCGATTGCAAGCACATGTTTACCCTTTTTGTTCAAGGCGCGTATCAAAAGAGCCGAAAAAGTTGTTTTGCCAACTCCACCTTTTCCGCTTACTGCTATTTTCATCATTTAATCCTTTCTATTATATTTAAACCTGTTTTATTTATACCACCGGGATGTTGCACGGGCAAGGGAATAATATGAGATGATTTTGAAAACAAATTTGCGTAGGGAAAAGCGGCTTAACCGGGTATCCGTTTTTACTTTACCAGAGCATTGTAAACAAGACAGATTGCGTACTACAATGAGCCAGTTTCAAAACGTCCCATTTTGGCCGATCTCTGCGTTGGGCGAAAATTTTAATCCTCGAAATACCCCATGTATTCCTGCGGTTAAAATTTTAACCCGCCTTGACCTTGACCAAACTGAAACGTTTTGAAAGTGGCTCCAATGAATGACAGTTTCTTTGCTTCCGACGTTATGGCAACTTATCGTTGACACAACAGCGTATTGCCGATATAAATTACATTGGTATTTACCATTAATTATCTTTTATCTGTCACAGCATACGCACTATAACGGAGTAAATTCTATGGGTTCCCAGCAGTTAGATTTATTTCACATGATAGGCAATGCAGGAATTGTGGTTCAGGGTGTATTGCTTACTCTTGTTCTTTTCTCCATGACTACCTGGACGATTATTTTTCTTAAATTTAAATACATCAGGCGCGCATTTAAAGAATCCGAATCCTTTATTGAATACTTCTGGAGAAGCCGCGATTTTTCAGATGTTTATGCAAAATCAAAAGAATTGACAGGCAGCCCGCTTGCCAGGATCTTTCGCATAGGTTATTCGGAGCTTACAAAATTAAGCCAATCGGGAGTTTCTATAAATTCCAGATCTTCAGAATCTGAAGACTTGACAATAAGTTCCCAGTTTGCCGGTATGGATAACATAAAACGTGCTTTAAGAAGAGCTATTAACTCCGAAATAACGGGACTGACACAGCTGGTTCCTTTTCTTGCAACAGCCGGGAATACCGCTCCTTTTATAGGATTGTTTGGTACCGTTTGGGGAATCATGAATTCATTTCACGGAATCGGGCTGAGGGGTTCAGCCACGCTTGCGGTTGTTGCTCCTGGAATATCTGAGGCACTTGTAGCTACTGCTGCCGGACTTGCCGCAGCAATACCCTCCGTAATTGCATATAATTATTTCATGCAAAAAATAAGAACCATGGAGTCTGAACTGCAAAGTTTTGCAGCTGATTTCCTTAATATAGTCGAAAGGGACACATTAAAGGCAAAGGGGAATAAAAAATGACGGCCGGCGGGGACAGAGATCGCCTTATATCCGAAATAAATGTTACTCCTTTTGTGGATGTTATGCTGGTTCTTTTGATTATTTTTATGGCAACCGCTCCCATGATGGTGCAGGGTGTAAATGTTTCCCTTCCTGAAGCTACCGCTAAACCTTTAGTATCGAAAAACGATCATCTTTTAATATCTCTCGATAAAGGTGGTAATATATATATAAACAATTATAAAGTTGCTCCTGAACAACTTCAGATTAAAATAAAAAAAATTTTAGAAGGCCGTGCTGACCAGGAAGTATATCTAAGGGCAGACAAGAATATATCCTATGGTGCGGTTGTTGAGCTTATGTCTGAAATAAAGGAAGCGGGTGTGGAAAAACTCGGGATGGTTACAGAACCTGCCGAAAGCAATAAAAGTCGGATAAAATAATAAGCATGCGAGAAGGCTCTAAATTTTCCGGATATATAAACGGAAAAAGCGGCATACCTCAAAAAACAGTGGCTTTAACATTTGGTGTTTCCTTAGCGTGTCATGCCGTTTTAATAGGAATTTTATTTTTTCTTCCCGGATATAACAGGCCTGCGGTGAATCCTTTTCCTTCATCTATAAATGTCAGCCTTGTTTCACTTCCGGCAGGCCGTCCAGGACCGCCCGCCGGAAGACCGGACGCAATAAAGAGTTCGGCTGTTGCAGAAAAAAAAGCTGTAAAAAAGGCGTCCATAAAGGTGGAAAAGCCAAAAGAAATTTCAAAACCTGCGGTTAAAGCAGAAAAAGTACAGAAAAAGCCTCCGGAAAAAGTGACAAAAGCAGTATCTTTGAACCCTGAGACTTTGCCAAAAAAGAAAGCCGACTCAGCAGAGTTAATAAAAAATGCAGTAAAAGACATGGAAAAAAAGGTTGGTGAATCAAGACCGGCATCAGTAAGCGATGCAATAAGCAAAATAAGGAACCAGATTGAAAGCGGTTCCAAAACCGGAAAGTTTGATAAAACCGATCAGGCAAAGGGTTACGGTTCTCAGGGAACCGGAATAAAAGGAGCGGCTCCGGGCTTGCCTGGCGGTAGCGGCGGCAACAATCTGCCGATAGGTGCACTCGATATATATAACGCAGAGATTTCTTATATAATTCAGCAAAACTGGGCTTACTCCGAACAGATAGGAGGAAGAGGTTCCGATTCTGTGGTTGCCCTTGTAATAAAAATAATGCGTACCGGCGAAATCAGCGATATACGTTTTGAAAGCAGATCGCAAAACCGCCACCTCGACGAATCTGCATACAGGGCTATTCAAAAATCCAATCCTCTTCCTATCCTCCCCGAAGGATATGGCCGTCCATATTATGAGGTTGGGCTTCGTTTTGGAACCAGCGGGCTTAAGCAGAAATAACTGATGTAATCCGGATAAATGTAAAGGAAAGTTGGATGAGATATTTTCGTCTTTTTATAGTTTTTGTTGCTGCTTTGTTAACAATGACAGGAATTAGTTTTGGGGGATATGATTATATTGATATTAACAGTCCCTCTATAAGGAAAATGCCTATTGCCGTACCTTTATTTAAATCCGGTTCAGTGGCAACTAATAGCGATAATATCCAATTATCAAAAAAAGGTTCCGACATGCTTTCGGGAATGCTTGATTTTACCGGTTATTTCAAGATACTTGACCGAGACAGCTTTCTTGAAAACCCGTTGAAGCCGGAAACTACTTTGCAAACCGTAGATTTTCGCAACTGGACCACCGTTGGAGCAGAGCTTCTTGTTACCGGAACAATTCAGGCAAAAGGTAACGATCTTGAAATAGAAATGAGACTGTTTGATACAACCAAAGCCAGCCAGCTTGTAGGGAAGAAATACAGAGCAGACGCAAATGATTTAAGGCAGATAATGCGCCTTTTTGCAAGTGAGATTGTCTATTGCCTTACAGGGAACAGAGGGGTTTTTGACACCTGCATTGCCTTCGTATCAACAGGCTCAGGAAATAAAGAGATTTATATTTGTGATTTCGACGGAACCAATGTAAGACAATTTACAAAAAACAAAGCAATCACTCTTTTTCCAGCCTGGTCATCTGACGGCAAATGGCTTGCTTATACCTCTTATTTGAAAGGAAATCCCGACCTTTATATAAAAAATATTGCTAATAATAGTATTTCTTCTGTAGCAAAAAAAGGGATAAATATAACACCGTCCTGGATGCCCGGACAGTTTGCACTTGCTGCAACACTTTCCTATTCGGGAGATCAGGATATTTACCTCATGACAGGAGACGGGAAAATAATTAAAAAGTTGACAAACAGTACTGGAAGTGATGTATCTCCTGCATTCTCTCCGAACGGAAAGAAGATGGCTTTTGTTTCAAGCAGGTCAGGAACACCTCAAATATATATACAGGATATTGATACCGGAGCTGTACAAAGATTGACATTTAATGGCCGGTATAATACCCAGCCGTGCTGGTCGCATAAAGGCGACAAGATAGTATATTGCGGAATGGATGAAGGAAGACATAATATTTATATTATTGGTCTTGATGGGAAAGCTCCTGTACAATTAACACATAACGAAGGCAATAACGAATCCCCTTCATGGTCTCCGGATGGAAGTCTAATCGTATTCAGCTCAACACGTGAGGGGCCTTCGAGAATCTACGTAATGACTTCTTACGGAACAGATCAAAGGCGTTTGTTCGCCATATCCGGTGAACAGACAAATCCCAAATGGTCACCCAGGCTTGTTAACAAATAACAGTAGTATATAAAGGAGGTTTAAAATGAAGAAAAAATTATTGATTGTTTTGGCTCTCTTGGTTGCAGTTCCTGCTCTGTTGCTTTTTGCTTCTTGCGGGAAACAAACCGTAAAGGCTGATATTGGGGAAGCTGCGGACACATTATCCGATAAAGGAGCTTCTGCTTCTGATTCTGATTCTTCCGATTCTTCCGGGTCGGATGTGACATCTGAATCTCTTACGGATGCACAATCTCTCCAAAAATCCGCAGGACCTACTGCACAGGAAAGAATGGCAATGGAAAAAGCCGAAGCAATGCAGGCGCTTGTTAATGAGGATGTGCGCTTTGATTTTGATAGTGCCGCTCTTAATGAACGGGCCCAGGAAATTCTTAAAAAGAAAGCAACATACCTTGAAAAGTATTCAGCAGCTTATGTAACTGTAACTATTGAGGGACATTGTGATGACCGCGGAACTAATGAGTATAACCTTGCTCTTGGGGAGAAGCGTGCACAAAGTGCAAAGAATTTTCTTGTCAATCTTGGCATAGCTTCTTCACGGTTGAAAACAATCAGTTACGGGGAAGAGAAACCGGTTGATCCTGGCCAGAATGAAGGAGCCTGGGTAAAGAATAGAAGAGCCCATTTTATCATACAATAAGTCCGGCTGTCTATATTACGTTTTTTTAATATTGTATTTAATAAAAAGACCATTATGAATTCAGAGGCGAACAAGCCTCTGTCCGGGCTGAGAATAAAACAACCCGGTGGATGGGTATTTTTTCCCATTTTCCACCGGGTAAATAGTCGTTTTTTGAATTTTTGCAAAAAACTACCGGGAGATTGGCAGGATGCTAAACACCTCAATAAAACCGTTGGAAAACAATTCCTTGATCCCTCGAATCATCGCTTTCTTTTCCCTGACCGGCAAAGGGAAAGGAAACAAATTTAAACTTTTTTACATTCTTGTTCTGATTGTATGTTTAAATCTCGGCTGCGCTTTGCATAAAGATGTAGTAACGCTTAATAACCGTATGGGAGAATTAAGGCTGCGAGTTGTAACTTTAGAAAACCAGACTTCCCAGCTCAAAACCAGCACTGATGGAATAAAGAAAAAAACAGAAGAGATAAAAACTATTGGGGATGAGAAGGAAAAAAAGATAAGAGGACAAACGGCCGGGCAATATGCTGAAATTGAAAAGCGTAAAGAAGAAATCCAGATGTTAACCGGAAGAGTGGAGGAGCTTGAACACCTTTTAAAGCAAAAATCAAAAGGCGTCGAAGAATCCGACAAAAGATCTGAAGAGAGGCTTGCCCGTATCGAAGAGACTGTGAAAGCAGATAACAATAAAATTGCGCGTCTTGAACAATATTTGAGTCTTGAAGGAAAAGAAAAAACAGCAACTCAGGTGCCGGTGGCTTCACCTGACGAAAAGAAAGATATTAATGAAGACGAGATGTATGCTTTAGCCCTCAAGCTGTATGATGGGGGGAAGTATGAAGCAGCCCGGCAGAAGATGCAGGACATTCTGACCAAATATCCAAATTCCGATAAAGCTGATAACAGCCAGTTCTGGATAGGTGAGAGCTATTATCAGGAAAAATGGTACGAAAAAGCTATTGTTGAATATCAGAAAGTCATAGAAAAATATCCAAAAGGTAATAAGGTAAAGGCTTCATTACTAAAACAGGGGCTTTCCTTTTATAATCTTGGAGATAAAAAAAATGCCAAGCTTGTCTTGAGCGAACTTATTCAAAAATTTCCAAATTCAAATGAAGCCAAGATCGCCGAAAGCAAGTTGAAAGTATTTTAAAATAAAATATTTGATTTTTCATCCTTAAAGAGCAAAAGATGATAAAGATCATCGGTATAGATCCGGGGCTGGCTTCAACAGGTGTGGGAATAATCTGTGGAACCGGGCTTAAAATTCTAAGATTTTCTTTTGGCAGCATTAACACTTCGAAAAAACTGGGCATTGCCGAGCGCCTTAACCATATTTATTCAAAACTTCTCTTGCTCTTAAAGGATGAAAAGCCTGATCTGATGGTATTGGAAGATGTATTTTCCCTTGATTCCTATCCTAAATCAGGGATAAATCTTGGTAAAGTTACTGGTGTTATTCTTCTCTCGGCATGCCACGCCGGTATATCAACAAAAGAGGTTGCTGTGCGGGAAGTCAAGCATGTTTTAACAGGCAATGGTAATGCAAACAAACAACAGCTCGAACTTACGGTAAGAAATTTGTTGAAATTAAATACACCCATAAGACCCTATCATGCTTCCGATGCAATTGCTCTGGCTCTTTTAGGCCTTTTCCGTCACAATAACAACCAGTAACGATTTAAGTTTGGAAAATCTCCGGAGAAGATTTCAGTGATAGGATATTTAGAAGGAAAATTATTGAAGAAAGAAAGCGAGCGCATACTTTTGCTCGTAAATCATGTTGGATATGAAATCATGCTCCCGGCGATCGTAATGGAAACATTAAATACAAGATCAGTTGGAGACGAAATAACTCTTTATATTTATTATCATCAATCGGAAAAACAGCCAAAACCTGTATTGATAGGTTTTAATCTTGAAATCGAAAAGGAATTTTTTCAATATTTCATTTCTGTTGAAGACATAGGACCGTTAAAAGCTGTAAAAGCCCTCACCATGCCCGTACGGGATATTTCAAGAGCTATAGAATCGAAAGACGCTGCAGCACTAAAGCAGCTTAAAGGTATCGGAAACAGAACGGCTCAAAAAATTATAGCAACGCTTGAAGGAAAGATGAACAAGTTTGTTTTAATCAGAAAAACGGAACAAACATATGAATCTGTTTCGGAAGATTTTGGACAGAAGGTAATCGATCTTCTTGTCTCGCAGCTTGGTTATAAACCTGGCGAGGCAAAGACAATGGTTGCGCAAGCTTTGCAACGAAACAGAAATATTACCGGTCCTGAAGATCTGTTAGAAGAAGTATATCGTGGAGAAAGAACCTGATGAGTGATGATATTCTGACATATTCTTCCGAAGATAATGAAATACTTTCCGGTTCCTGTATTTCTGTTGACACAGAACCTGAAATACTTTCCCTCCGTCCTGAAACCATGCGTGATTATATAGGTCAAAGCGAGGTTGTTGAAACACTAAAAATTGCAATCGAAGCCGCAAAGCAGCGCGGGGAGCCAATTGATCATGTCCTTTTACATGGCCCGCCGGGTCTTGGCAAAACAACTCTTGCCCACATTATTGCAAATGAGACCGGCGCTAATCTTACTGTTACTTCCGGACCGGCCCTCGAAAAGGGAGGAGACCTTGTAGGGATTCTTACTCACTTAGAAGAAGGGGATATCCTGTTTATCGACGAGATTCACCGAATACCGAAAGTGGTTGAAGAATTCATGTATCCTGCAATGGAAGATTTTGCCATAGATTTTGTATTCGACAAAGGAGTTAACGCACGCAGCCACAAATACCGTTTAAAACACTTCGTATTGGTTGGGGCTACAACAAGAGTCGGATTGCTTTCCTCACCATTAAGGGACCGTTTCGGCATATTCAGAACTCTCGATTTCTATACCGAATCGGATCTGATGATAATTGTTTCACGTTCCGCAGAGTTGCTTAAAGTCAAAATCGAAGAAGATGCAGCTTACGAACTTTCGCGACGATCAAGGGGTACGCCTAGGATTGTCAACAGGCTCTTAAAGCGAGTCAGAGATTATGCTCAGGTTAGAGGAGACGGTGTAATTACAAAAAAAACCGTTCAGGATGCTCTTGCTCTTGAGGGAGTTGATGATAAAGGACTTACAAATCTCGACTGCCGCTATCTTAAAACAGTAATAGAGTTTTACAATGGCGGGCCTGTGGGAGTTGAAGCGATTGCAGCAACCCTTCAGGAAGAATCCGATACCCTTGTAGATGTTGTCGAGCCCTTTCTTTTAAAAATCGGTTTGATTATGAGAACCTCTTCCGGCAGGAAAGCATCTGAAGAGGCATATAAGCATCTTTATAAAAAATTATAATTGTTAACCATGCCGGTAATAACTCTTCTTACGGATTTTGGTATCAACGATGAATATGTGGGCATAATGAAAGGAGTTGTCCTTTCCATAAATCCCGCAGCTTCTATTGTTGATATCAGCCATTGCCTTTCCCCTTATGATATAGTCAGTGCCGCATATCTTATTGAATATTATTATAAATATTTTCCCAAAGGATCAATACATGTTATCGTAGTCGATCCTGGAGTCGGGAGCAACAGGGCTATTCTTGCCGTTTTACATAATGGACATTATTTTATAGCAGCTGATAATGGTGTTTTAACGCTATTATTTAAAGAGGGGAAATCCGGTAAGATTATAAAGCTCGACAAAAATAAATATTTTTTAAAACCTGTAAGCAATACTTTCCACGGGCGTGATATTTTTTCACCGGTAGCAGCGTATCTGTCTGATGGAGTGAGTATGGAGGAACTCGGAACTCCGATAAGCAGGAATACTCTTGTAAGTATTAATATCGAAAAACCTGAAATATCGGATGATGGTGAGCTTGTAGGGGAGGTTGTGTCAATTGATCATTTTGGAAATCTTCTAACCAATATTGACTCAAAAAAACTTGATGAATTTTGTTCCGGTATAAATAAAAAAGATTTTCATATAATTGTTGGCAAAAACAAAATAGATAAATTATCTTTAGCATATGAGCATGCAGGGCTAAATAAGCCTCTTGCAATCATAGGAAGCCGCGGATTCCTTGAAATTGCGGTAAACCAGGGAAGCGCTGAAGTTTCTTTTGCGGCAAAAAAACGGGACAAAATAAGAATTGTAAAAAAATAAGGAGAAACATGCTTTATTTAAAAACAGGCAAACTAAATGAATTCAAGATGGATGCTGTGATTATTCCGGTATCCGAGGATTCACAAATACATGATAATGAAACAATCATTTCGCTTATAAAAAAAACTGATACTGCCGTGGAATTCAAGGGAGCAAAGGGTGATGAATTAACACTTTATGATCTGCCTGAAATAAAATCTCAGAGAGTAATGTTTTTGGGACTTGGGAAAATAAAAAACATTGATTATGAATCTCTTCGTGCTGTTTGCGGAAAATCCGTAAAAAAATGTATCAAAGACAAACTTAAAGACATCATAATTGCAGTACCATCTTCCGTCAAACTCGGGATGGAAAGAAAAGAAGTTCTCGAATCTATGGCAGAAGGCGCTTTTCTGGCAAATCATATTTTCGACAAATACAAAAAAGAAAAAAAATATACTCCCTTAAAGAAAGTGAACTTTTTTGTTGAACAGAAATCTGAGGAAAAATACGAAGACTTGCTTTCACGGGTTGAAATAATCTGCAGCGGAACCATTCTTGCCAGAGAGTGGGTAAGTACCCCCTCAAATGATAAAGTACCGGATGTACTATCAAAAAATATAGCATTAGCAGCAAAAAATGAAAATCTTAAAATAAAAATCTTTGATGAGAAGAAGCTTAAACAGCTTGGATTTGGTGCTTTACTTGCGGTTGCTAAAGGAAGCGAAAACAAACCACGGCTTATTATTCTGGAATATTCTCCAAAAGGCGCAAAAAAGACTATAGCTTTAATAGGAAAGGGGATTACTTTTGATTCGGGCGGTATAAACTTAAAACCTGCCGGCTCTCTTGAAGATATGAAAATGGATATGTCCGGAGCTGCAACAGTTGCGGCAACACTAATTTCTGCTGCAAAAATAAAACCCGGGATTAAAATAATAGGCGCCATTCCGATTGCTGAAAATATGCTTTCAGGAGATGCAACAAGACCCGGTGACATTGTAAAAAGCTATGAAGGTAAAACCATCGAAATTAATAATACGGATGCAGAAGGCAGGCTTATACTTGTTGATACCATTTCCTATATCATAAAAACATATAAACCTGATACGTTAATTGATGTTGCAACACTTACCGGTGCTTGCGTAGTTGCTCTTGGAGAAAGAATTGCGGGAGTATTTTCAGCAGATGATGAGCTCGCGGAATCAATAATTAAATCCTCAAATAAAACACATGAACGCTGCTGGCGGATGCCCCTTCCTGAAGATTACAAAGAATATCTGAAAAGTGATTTTGCAGATATAAGTAACATGAGCACCTCAAGATGGGGTGGCGCTATAACCGCTTCATTGTTTCTGGCTGAATTTACCAACAGCACAAGGTGGGCACATATTGATATTGCGGGACCGGCATATACAAAGAAAGCAACGGATTATTGCGGCATTGGCGGTACAGGATTCGGCGTGCGGCTTTTGTGCGACCTGCTGACAGCGAATAACGAATAGCGCGAACATCGAATTGCGATTTACATTATACGCCATCCTTTATAAATGATAGAACCAGACTTAAATCGGACAGGGTGTTTTCAGGCAATTATTTTAAATTTCATTGAAAACCGCTTACGTAGCTGCCTGACTGTTCATTAGTTTTTTATGTGTTATTTCTATTGGTTCTCCCTGTTCCATTTTCATTTTAACTGAAGCGAGCAACATATTTTTTTTAATATTTATTTCAATTTTAGAAAAGTTCTGAAGATGTTTTCGCACATCAATGTCAAAAGCTTCCTTTTGGCCGTCAAATGTATCTGCCAATTCACGGAGAAATGAACTTATCTCATTTGCATTTATTTTTTTATTTATTTTTATTTCTTTGCTCATAATTCGTTTATTCCTTTAATCGTATAATTGCCGTTAAGCTTATATTTTGAAATTATTCCAAGATAGGTTTCTAACTACCTATAATTTTCTTACTGATGAGCCAGTTTTAAAACATCCCATTTTGGCCGATTTCAGCGTTTGGCTCAAATTTTAATCCTCGAAATGCTCCATGTATTCCTGCGGTAAAAATTTTCACCCGCCTTGACCTTGACCAAACTGAAACGTTTTGAAGGTTGCTCTAATAATAAGCATATATCTTTTGTTTTGCATAGTATCCCAAAGGATACCTTTTTCGCTTTTTTCTCGTGAATATGTAAAACAATATTTTACAACATTGCATTAGGATTTTCGTTAGTTAATATCGGCTTTGATATTTTGCCTGGATTCGGTTATAAAAACACAGGACAGTTTTGTCTTTTTGGTTGGCATTGAAATAAGAAGTGGCTCATAAAGAAATCTCTTTTTCAATTATTTGGTGTTTTGATACAGGATGCCGACTTTATAAGGTGATTCATTCTATTAGGTGTTTTTCTAACAACGCCCTATAAAGTGTTTCTGTTTTGCTGTACGTCCCGAACTTTGCGGCTATATTCCTAAAGTGCTTTTTTACACTTACTGTCTTTATGCCCATGGCCTTTGCGATTTGATTGTTTGTATAGCCTATTGGCAGGTATTCAAGCACTTCAATCTCCCGGTTCGTTAATTGTCTTTCTTTCAGTATGGAAAAGTCTACTGTGCTGTTTTCATACTTTATCTTAATCATAAGATAAAGTCTTTTGCTTGGAGTTAATATAACGTAGGCTTGGCATAATAGTATTTCCCCGGGCAAGTCGCGCCTAAGAAACCATGGTCCTGTATTAGGCTCAATATAACCACGGGGTGCTATTGTGGTATTAATCCATTGGATGATCTCTACGGGAAGCTTTGCGTAATTCGTTTTATCAAAAACTTGAGAAAGGACTTTCAGAGTATCTGCCGGAATCTCAACAGGTTTTAGCCATTTATCAAAAACAAGCGGTTTTATGGGCTCTCCTGCCATTAGGTAGTCAAGACCTGCGCGCATAAAGTCATTTTGGAGATATAAAAGCAGCGTATTCGAGATAGAGACAAAAAGTGAACTCAAACAACTGAAAAAAATCTTATCCTCATGAGTAAAAGGCTTTTTTATATCCGTGCGATAAAATCCGTATGCATGAAATTGATTGAGATTTTTAAATCCCATTAAACCCATAAAATGATTCGTACCAGTATGTTTTTTAGCAAAATCCAGGCTTAAACATTGCTCCTCAATGGTTGGGTCAACGACATCCTGATTGACAAGGAATCCTCCGGGATTCAATTGTTGAATGCAGGCTCCAAAATAATCGTATGGCCCAGCCTGTGAATAAATCTCATTCCAGTTAAATGTCAGATCAGGGTTGGTAATTGTTTGGATTTCTTTCCCGGAATATGAATTGCTGTACATTGCAATCCAGTCAAGAGGTATCTGTTTTGATATTATTAACTCGATAATTTGAGGAAATTCATGGAAATTCTGAATCTCCTTTGTGGCTGAACTTATTTCTATTATGGCTTCAGCAGCTTTTTGCGATATTATCTTGTTCATCAGATTTCCCGTGGCACGAAAATTTTCTCCCGCCTTGACCTTGACCAAACTGAAACGTTTTGAAAGAGGTTAAAATTACATAATTTTGAGATTTGGCATGACAGGCAGTAATAACTGTCGGCTAACTCAGGGTAACATGATGAACTCTTTGTGAGCCCATCAAGTCTTGGGTTTAAAGTTATTTTTTGCATCTTTTAGTCTTATCCTAACAGAATTGGCGTGTGCGCCCAGCCCTTCGGTTTCGGCAAGCATTATAATATCTTTTGCTTCCCTAAAGAAAGCCTCCTTTGAATAATTTATAAGACTTGTCTTTTTTATAAAATTATCAACGGAAAGAGCCGACGAAAATCTGGCAGTTCCTGCCGTGGGCAGCACATGGTTAGGCCCTGCGATATAGTCCCCAACAGGTTCAGGAGTATAATTTCCGAGAAATAGTGCCCCTGCATTTTTAATCTTTCCGATATACTCAAAAGGATTGTTTATCTGAAGTTCTAAGTGTTCGGGTGCTATTT
>Ga0180732_1001560_pt1 | contig 13888 bp, 27 predicted proteins | sample KR11_01MetaG_FD_148674 | JGI IMG/M metagenome (GOLD analysis project Ga0180732, IMG submission 148674) | Groundwater microbial communities from the Olkiluoto Island deep subsurface site, Finland - KR11_0.1 MetaG | ecosystem: Environmental > Aquatic > Deep subsurface > Groundwater | place...
TCTGTAGCATCTTCCATTATCAGCCGTGGGCATTTCCTAATGATAGGACAATCTTTGCCACAGACAACATCTATACCTAGTAATTTCTTGGCATCTTTACAATAGGTCATTTTTATAGTGCCGTTTATTTATATGCGTATATTTTATACCCAATCTTTTTTCCAATTCCAAAGGTGACATTCTCATGGTCTCTCCGTTTAGAGTATAACTTCTGCCACATATCAGACAGGTCAAATAGCATTCATAACCGTCATAGTCACGCTGGAGTAGCCCGCCGCAGTGAGGGCAGTTAGACATACTTCCTAACCTCCTGCCAGGACTTCACTCTTATCAATTCACCCGTAATATTCAGACATCTCTTATTCCAGGGCTGGCTATAGAGTAATTTAACCTTGCTATCTGTTGCCATGAGTTTAGAGGGGGAATCATCAATGTGGACATCATATTTACCCTCTCCATTATCAATATCATTACAAGGAATTCCCCATTCTAGTATCCATTTTGCCAAACCATGTTTCCCCATATATTTGACTCGATTGGAATAGATAATCAGTTCATATCTCTTCGATTTCCAATCCCCCAATGTCTCAATTGCGCCTGGAACAAAGTTCGGCTTACCCCAAACTTGCTCTCGAAACATTGTATTTATCAGAGCAGGAGCAACGCCTAGCACGTCAGCCAAATCATAGGCAAATATCACAGCTAGAGATAGGTCTACTCCAAAAAAGTCTTTGACAATCTTAGGGAAGTTATACTCACAAATAACGCCGTCAATATCTATACAGATTCGCTTTGCCCAGACCACATCATCAAAAATCCTCTGAGGGATGATTGTGGCACTAGGAAATACTCTTGTTACCATTCTCTAACTCCTCCAAAATTAACTCCAGACATTGTAATGTTCTTGTAACCATCCATCGCTCTAATGCCAAAGGCTGCATAACTTGGGGTTCTAGCATCTTCACAACCTCTGGGTCATTGGCTATCGAGAGTATAGCGTCAATGAGTAAGTCTTCTGTGGTCATAATGCTCTCGTTTTCCTGACTTTTACAAGTGTCATTTTATCATCGTCTGGCTCTATGATTATCTGGGGGCAACCCAACGTGCTCGGTGGACACCCCCAGCGTTCCAGATAGCAAGGTGGGACTCCCTGCATATATGCCTTGAGCCAGGCGCCTGTCATTGTAGCGATAGTCTCAAAGGATTTTATCTTACCGCCTTTCAAAACCAATCGTTCGGGTATATCGGGCGATTCCTGTCCATGTAAGTGTCCCATAAGAGTAATGTTAGCATTTATGAATACTTGTGTCAAGCGCAGCACTGCCAACGCCCTTGCCCCAGAGGTTCTAGCTGCGCCTTCGCCGTGCCTGGCATGGATGATATAATCATGCGCTTCCCCTGAGTTCTTGCGTTTGAAATTCAGCCTCAATAGGCAAGATACGCCAGCATAAGGGACTTTGTGTTTCTTGTTAGCTAATAATAACAGTTCCTTCATAAAGTCATAATGACAATACCTACGGATACCATCATCATGTCCACCTTCTATTAGTCCGATACATTTGTCCCAGATAGGAGATAGAATCTCATTTACTTTTCTCACCTGTGTTGCCCCGATATTATCCTCATTGCCCTTCATCCAGGGAGCTAAGATTTTACCTTCCCACCTTTTGAAGTCAGACGGCGTAATAAGGTCAGCATAATCCCCCATGCCCAACCAGAGAGCGTTTTTTTGACTTTTTATCTCTGCGACCTTTGCCTCTAGCAAATCCTCATCACAATGGATTACTCCCAAATGCAAATCTCCCAAAGGATAGAGGGTGAATTTATCAGGACGGGTATATTCTATTGAACGCTCAATGACTTCGATATTACCCTCCTTTTGATTTGATATTCTGATTTTTTAACCCATTGGCAATTCATACATAATACCTGAAATCCATCAGGATATTTTTGTGCTCTTAGGAATCTATACATATTTACATTCCCAATTTCTTTTCGGTGTTCATTCCCATTATTATTGATATGGTCTAGCGTTAAACAAGCAAACCTCTTTTCCCCACATATAACACATTTCAATTCCCCATTGGCATAATGTGTTAATACCTCGGTCTTTAGTTTGGATTGACATCTTGCTGAAATAATAGCAACTTTCTCAGGATTCTTTTTTCTCCATTTCTTGAATCTTTGATGCCCTCTTTCGGGATTTAATATTCGTCTTTGTTTCTCTCTTTCCAATGTTTCCTCACGAATTTTCAAATAGCGTTGCCTATCATATATTTTTCTTTGTTCTTTATTCATAATACCCCCTTAATAGGTATTATACCACATCGTGTCGATAACTTCCAATTAGCAAACTCTCCTATCTTGCCTTTTGAAACATCCTCTGCGTGTGCATTGCCTCGTATCTTTATTACCGTAAAGTGGGTGAATATGCCATTTAGTCCATTTGTGCCAGCCTAGCCAGCAAAGGCATCGCACCAAAAGGATTTTCATTCTATCCCTCCCTTATTAGATTTTGCCCATGACGAGCACCATGACATACAAGACATAATAAAATTGTGTTAGCCTCATCTATGGGGTCGCCACCTTGTGACCTGTGTTTTATCTCGTGTTTTGCACTTCCCCAGCCAAGAGCACACTTACAGTCGGCACATAGCCCACCTTGCTTCTCATAAAGTAGTGCCGTTAGTTCCTTCTCTACTTTCAACTGTGCCTGTTTCTTGGCACTAATGCATTTCAAATTCTAGTCCCCTTTTTCTTGGTTGGTATGATTCCACTACTTTGAGCCTTAACACCCCCAGATTTTAACTTGGGAGCCGTTTTAGGGCATTCTACAAGGGCTTGCAGGTCTTCAAGCGAACGGATAACATAATAGTCTATACCATCAGTTTGGCATTGGTAATAAAATGCCTGTTGATTCTCTGACATCTTACCCTTTGGCAGTTTAATCTCCAGATATGTTGCCTTGCCATTGAGGTGCATAACCCTATCAGGTGCACCTCGGTAACTGGCTATCCCCTGTGTTACAGGCCAGGAGAAGATACCATTCAAGGCAAGGTAATCTTTCAGTGTGCGCTTCAGGTCGGTTTCTGTTTGTTTCATTTCACACTCACTTTATGCAATTTATAAAAAGCGCAATTCCCCATTCTATCAACATCAACGTGCGCTTCTTGCCGTTTGGTAGCCGAGAGGATAGTTTTGATATCCTCTATACCTAATCCCCTAAAGCTGGAAAAACCTATAAGGCTTTTTGTTTGCGCATATTGCTTGATAACTTTATCAGTTAGAGGAAGATTATCAGGGAGAGATTTATAATCAACCATACAATCTAGGGTGTACCGTGCTCTTAGGCTGTGGTTAAATCTTCTGTCGTGTATTACAACTCTCATTTCTTACCTCACTAGATATATTACCACATCTTTCAGCGTTTGTCAAGGGGTTTGCAGCTCATTTGTGTCAACATATTTATTTCCGATGCACAACTCGCAGTCGGCGCCTTTTTGCTGACCAGTGCCATGACAGGCAGGACATCGTTTAACCTCCCTGAAGTTCATTATCTGGACGCCTTTACCTATCATATAAGCATAAGTATGTCCAATGACAGGGGTGATATATTCCTTCACCTTTCCTATCGTTAGTAGAACATCCGATTTACCAAAGCGGTCTATGAGCAGTTCCAGGTCGGCGAAGTCCTTTGTGAACTGACCGCCACGTCCGGCGGTAGCGCCTTCGGCCTTCTGGATTGCAATAATGGCAATCCCACGGCCCAGTTGCTTCTTGATATTCTCCAGGATAGTACCTATCATGTAATGCTCACCTGTGTCAACGTTTATCCAGTCTATGATATTGATTTTATCCTTTACGATGTGCTCGGCGTAGTCATCTCTCACCGGCAACAGTGTAAATTTATCATTACCCTCAGCATCCATCCAGGCTACCCACTCCATAGCCTCAAGCCGGTTTATGAAGCGAGGCGTAGGCACAAACCTATCATCAACTAGGGTAGTGTATTCGTTGCCCATGATAACGGGGTTCCGGTCTATGTTCTCACCGAGGAAGTTCAAACATAACGCCGTCTTGCCGAAGTTAGACAATCCGCTAATCAGTATCAAATCCCCTTCTCGTATAACTACGTCTGAGGCGAAGTCCATTTGCATCTTGGTGTCAACGTCTTTAGGGAAGGTTAAGTCAAATGGTACATTATGCTCCCGTTTGACACTAAACACCGGTACTGGTAGAACCTCGGTGACAACCTTGTATGTGCCGTCTTTTTTACCACTAGGTCTGAGGATTTTCGCTTCCACCAGGCGGAACATAATGTTGCGGATAGCGTTAAATGACTTGCTACCAGGCAAGATGTTAAACTCTTTGCGAATCCCGGCAAGCGTCACCTCACGGCCTTGAACCAACTTAAGGTATTCTTTGACTTCAGTTGGAGTTATCTCAGGCATGAATCCTCTTTTCGCAAGGCATAAACCTTGTTATTGTCAAGTTGCGCTACTCATAGTTGCATATCTGGCTAGATACGCCGATGCAACTATTGCAACTATGCAACTCCTGCAACTATATGCAACTCTGTAGATACGGTTTATATCTGTAGGCTGTCGGGTGAATTTTGGCAGTGCATCTTCACTATTTTTACAGTCTTTGCAAGGGGGCGGGGGGGTAGGGGGGGTGGGGGCTAAGGGGTGGGGTGGGGTGGTATTAGTAATGTTATATTGTTTATTAGTAATGTTAGAGTAATAGTAACGTAGTAATAAACGTTTCTTAAAGAGAATAAGGTTACTTATAAGAGAACTAGCGTTAGTCATAACTAGACCGTTCTTTGCGTTTCTTAGTTGTGAGGGTATCAACTTTCTTCTCCAGGTGAAGCATCTGCCCTTTTAACTGCTTGACATAAGCCCACTGTTGCATATCCCACTCAGGAGGGTCTATAGGTTCAATTTGTTGCTCTTGGGGGTTAATGTTGCCGGGGTCAAATCCGTGCTGCTCTATACAGTGAGCACGGTAGAAATCCCAACTGCAAGGGAAATCAAAGCATTCACATTTCATAATGATAATCCTTTCTAAAATTGCTGGGACTTGGCTGGTGCTATGTTACTCGTGTAGCACTACTCTCAACGACACTCCGAATTCGTTACCTTATCGGCAGCCAAGCCCCCTTGCCTGAGCCTACTCGTTTTCCTATCTAGTATTACCCCTGCCGAAAGCCTCTCCTCCTGATTAGAGGAATTAACTAGCATATAGCCTCCATACCTTTTGGAGTGACTTCAAGTTGTTCTAACTTTACCCTCGGCTCAGGCTAGGCCAGCCAGTGCTACAGTCCTTAATCCTCTCACGGTGTTTCGACCGCATAGGTACGTCAAGTCGTGTCTAGCACGGTATAGGACTTCCCCTTTCGGGTGTCTGGCTATGCAAGCTGGCAGTATTGCCTTTAGTGACAGTGATTCAGCAACTCCTAAGTTTCGCATCTTTCGATGGCTGTCATTACCAAGTGTGGACTGCCAGCATCGCATACTAAGTTGTTAAAGATGCCTGAGCTTACTCATTGTTTCTTACATCGATGCATCTTCAATATCACAACTTTCAGCTCAGGACTTGCCAGCCAGTAGTTAAGCTCGTTCTTACTTCTCATTCTACCTCTTGCGCTTAGCCCTTTCAGGTGGCTGGCTCTGCTGGTGCTGGTCTACTGCGTCTACGCTCACCAGGCTTAGACACCAGCCTTATTTAGTTGTTAATTATCCCCCTTTTGTTTGAGTTTCGACTCCACCTTGTGCCTTTATTGCTTGAACTAATTGGCTTTTCGCTCCTGTCACCTCCTTATTTTGTAATTGGGCTGCGGCATCTATACCTGTTTCTAAGTATAGCTCAAAGCGTTTGGCAGTGGCGATAATTTTTGGAGTTAGGCTATTTGCAATGGCATCATCAATAATAGTATCCCCAACGAATAGTTTCATTACCTCCACCGCCGCATTCAAGGCCGTTATTCTAACAGATGGTGAACTCATTTTCGCTTCTCCAATTCTTTTATTCTATTCTTTAATTCACTATTGATTTGCTCTAATCTATGGATTGTGCTCTCTAGTAAAGTAATTTGTATATGTCTATCATCACTAACAAGTTGAAGATTCTCTATTCTGTTATCATCCCTGATATGATTTTTGTGGTGAACTAATTCCCATGTATGGAGATTTCTACCAAGAGATTTCGCCATAACAAGTCGGTGTTCTCTGACATAGTTTTTACTTGCCATAGTGTGGAAAAAGTCATCCGGGTCAACCCAAATGAGAATATAGCCCTCACTACTACGCTTGCATCCTTTCCATCTTGGATTTAACTTCCCCTTATGACAATGAGCATAATTCACCACACCTGCTTTAATAGCACATTGAACACACCTCAAACTTTCTATTTTTTGTGTGGATAGGGCATACAATACCCATCGCTCCTTGCCACAAGTTTGACAAGCAGCCCAAATAAATATACGCTTCCATTTGCCCCGTCTCTCAATATCTCCAATTTGTGGCATAACACACCTCCATACTGATATTATACCACATCTTGTCTTTCAATACTATAATGCCCTGCTGATAAATTCTTCAAAGGTTTTGGCATAAGTCAAGATTTCGTCTGGTTTTATCTGAGCAGATTGGCATAACATAACAGCGCATTCTACAGATTTTTGTCTCTCAATGCTCTTGCGGGTTATCTTGTCCTTCTCTGCCCAGTCCTCACGACTCATTTGAGGCTTGACCGTCTCTGATGTAGATATAGGTTTAGCTATTTCCTTTGCTGGCGGTGTATCTTCGGGTGTATCCTCTTCAGGCTCGTTACACCATTCACCTGTATCCTCTATAGGATGGGCATAACCCCGCATTTTACCCTTCTTAAACCAGGGTGTTTTATGGAGTTTACAATAGTGAGCCATTTAACCTCCTAACCTTGTTTCTAAAATTATATGGCGATATAGGGTATCGATTTCATTTTCGATTTCGGTAATATCATCCCCATTAGCCTCGACCTTGAACCCGTCTATGCCTTTTGTGCTGGCTGCCCGTTCAATGACTATGCGGTATTTCTGACCGATGTTTCGATGTTCGACTGTTTCTGGCATTTACCCTCCGAAAAGATATGTCCAGAATAGCTTCCAAAGAGAGAAGGTGGCTAGTATTCCCGTCATAGCCACCACAATGATGGCTAGTCCCAGGAGAATACTGAAACAAAAGCCGTTAAACTTCTTCACCCTAGCCCTCCTTTCTTATAGGGTATTTACCCCACCCACGTTTCGTCCAGATACTTTGTAAGGTCTTTTGTATTCGCCTATCAGCCAAACACGCCTTCTGCAGTTCCTTGATTCCCTTTGGACTTGCCATCCTAGCCCTCCTTCTTATTAGCCTGCTTTTCGCTCTACTGCACATCTCATGCTCGCGCTTGGCAGGCTGTTATCACCTCTTGTTCCAGGGTTTCCAGGGCAGTAAGAATACGGCGTTGACTCATTGGAGTTTCCCACCTATAGACTAATATCGAGCCTTTTATGATACTGAATGCCTTTTCCACTGCTTTACTTGCCATTGCCATCCTAGCCCTCCTTACCTTCGGCTTTGGCTAGAGCCTGTTTCATCTGACTAACTTCTGCATGAGGAGATTCACTTCCCCAACCTGCTAAACGAGCTATCATAGCTTTACAAGCCTCATACATCTCTGGAGCTGCTGCCATCAGGTGAGTGTTGGCCTTTCTATCTCTAGGAAAGACTGAGGCTATTTGTTTTCCATCCTCAGCAACTATCACGCCGTCTTCGATATGCTTCCATTCCCCTTGAGTATAACTCATCCTAGCCCTCCTTTCTGGTTGGTTATAGTTTGTAGGGTTGTGGGTAGACTAGCAACCGTATTTCATTTTAGTCCTCAGCCGTGCCTGTGCATCTAACATTTTAGTTCCTTTCTGGCGGTTCGTCAGCTCGAGCGCCTTGAGCTTGAAGTTATATCTTTTTAACCACGACAAAACGACATTCATTGAACTTCAAACGAGGGTAACAGTCCTCGCAAACATCTCTAGTCTTTGCCTTAATGCCATCACAGTAATTAACCCTCGTTGCCCTGTTTATTATCTTTTTACATACCCAGCACTTCATTAGTTACCTCCTTCCTATTTTCTAGCTGCCCCTACCATTCTGGCAGTTCTCCACGAGAGCGCCTTGAGCTTAGATTACCGGGGCAACCGCGCCTTTGCAAATTCTCGCCACTCCGCTACCTTGTCCCCGGTCACAGGCAAACCGGGTTTCATATTTCGGGACTTACGGAACTCTCTAAGGAGCTCCCTTAACCTCTTGACTCTTTCTCGGTTGGCCATCTAAACCTCCTTTAACCTGTAGATAGCATAGCACACTTTACAGCGTTTGTCAAGCCCTTTTTAGACCATTTTGAAAATGTGGTATAATATAGGTGGAGGTAAGCATGGTCTGGAGAGACGATAAATTTTACTATTCAACCAGAATACTCAAGGTCATTGCAGAAAATTATACCTCACTTTATGATGGCTTAGAATTCAGGTCGGGTCAGTTAATAAGTAATCCCTGGGCACTTGCTGAATATAAGGCTGATTTTGATGTAGCATTGCAAACGATTGGGCAGGGAAATTGGACAAGTAATCTTGGCAAATTCAAGGATTACCATTATTTTGACAGGCTACAACAGATAATAATAGCTGATATATTTGGCATAACGGATTATGAACTTGAAGGTTTAGGATTTTATAGTATCCCCAGGCTCAGGGGGTATGCTTATTTTCAGATGGTAAAAGTTTTGAATGGAGAAGATAGCAATGAAAGGCCATAAAATCACCAGCCCACAATAAGGGATATAAGGATGGTTATAATAAAGGTTATTATGATGGTAAGAACAAAATCATACAAGAATTGAAACAACGTATTCAAGAATTAGAAACCCAATCTTCGGGAGATAAAGATGACAAAGAAACTTAACCATGACTTAAAGGAACTTTGTATAGAGGTTCTAAGAGATAAGGGAACTATGCAAGCCGCTGCTAAGGTTGTAGGTGTAGATGTCAAAACTCTGAATAACGAAATGAGGCGTTCTGAGGTCTTCCGGCGCAGAGTAGTGGAGGCCAGAGCTGAGGGAAAAGTAAATATAGCTGACAAAGCCATAGAACTAATTAAATCGTATGCCTATGGAGAAAATACTGAGAAGACCGACAGGAACCGTTTGACGGCGGCGATAGCACTAGCCAATGCTTATGAGCCAGGATTCCGAGGGGTGACTACGATTCAGGGGAGGGTAGACCATGACGTTAGGGTAATATCGGCGGTGCCTAGACCTAAATATATTGATGCTCCAGAGGTCAAAGAACTCAAAACGAATATTTCCAAACGCTTGAAAAATGGCAGCGAAACCCCTTGACAAGTGGGCTGGAGTGTGGTAGTATATCTACAGGTTAAGGAGGACTGAGATGAGAAACATAGGATTGAGAAAATGTCCTCATTGTGGTAAGCTAAATAGAGGATGGGGTGCTAAATGCTGGAACTGTGGAAAGTTACTAACTAAGGAGGGCTGAAATAAACTGTCCTAATTGTAGTCGAGATTGGAGCAAACGACTCCCCCCATTCAGGCAACTACGCAAAGAAGGGTGCTGGACTTGTGTTAATCGCAAACAGGCAGGGATAGATTTTGTCAATAAGGTTTTGATAGCGAAACTTCCTCCTTTGCCTGTGCTCAGTAAGGAAGAATGCCACGCTAAAGCGGTGGCAGATTTGGAGATGTTATATGGTGACTAAGGTAATTCCACTATGTGATGCCTGCGATAATGCAATAGACACCACAAAACCTTATGGCAGTGGTGAGAAAGGCCGTGCCTTATGCGCAAAATGCGCTGATAAAACTGAGGGGGGTAGTGAAGACACCACTCAGGGGGATAACACCCCGCCAGCGCAAGATTTAGCCTTAGAAAATCGAAAGTCTGAGGGGGTCACGGCTATTCGTCCTTCGGGATTACTCCCAGGAGAGCAAAACGAACTCCACACCAGGCAGTTAATTCGGGAGACGCATTGGAATTTCTTGGCTATCGGCAAACTGCTGAAAGAGAATAGAGATAACGCCTGGTGGAGCACGTGTGGACACGCTAAGTTCTCAGATTATGTTGAATCGCTAGGCATTAGTAGGTCAGTAGGATACTCTATGATAGCTGCGTATGAAGTCCTATCGTTAGGACACCTAACTGAAGATGAAATCCTGGAGATAGGGATAGCCAAAATGAACCTCTTGATAGGGGCGGGCAAAGCTAACGATGCCGACACTGTGGAACTAGCCAAAGTATGCCCAGTAAGGGATTTGAAAGAGCATTTAGGGCATAAACTCTTGACAAACGACCCGAATCATAGTATAATATGTCCACATTGTGGAGTGGCGATTGAAGGGGCAAAGTGGGCAAGATTAACAATATAGTATGCTTTGCTTGGCAGGTAACGAATCAGGGAATGGGTGTAGTTCGGGTCTCACTACTGCGATAGTCCCGCCAGGCTTTAGCAGAGTCCAGCCACCCGAAGTTACTAAGGGCTAGGGGTAATAGTAATAGCCGAAAGGCTGTGTCGGAAGATGCGTATTGGCGAAAGCACTAGGCTACTGGCTGGGGCGGTCTGAGTCATCCCCCGACTCATCGGAGTGGCACTGGTAATGAGGTAATCCAAAGTGCCAAGTGGGACTCAGGCAAGGGGGGCAAGGTGTCAGCGTGGGTGCTGATATAAATGGTTGAGATATGTATGACGACCAGCCAAGCCCCAAAGACTGGAGCCTGAGCCTGAGATTAGGGCTAGATAAGCCGAAAGGTAATAATGCCTCACAAAATGCGTTCTCGGCTCAGGCAAGGGGCTTGGTGTCTTGCATATCGGACATATGGAAAAGCAGGACAAGCCTGTATGAAAAGTCCGAGCCTTGCCCCCAGGGAAATACCCCAAAGGAGATAGATGATACATGATTGTAAGAAGTGCAAATGGAAACTGGTTTGCTTTTACCCTGGGTGCAAGATGTTGAAAATTACGGTAAGTGACAAGCCCGCAAAAAGAGTGGAGATAGCGTATGGTTTCAGTCCAGAAGAGAAGGATAATAAAAGATGAACTGCGGCTTGTGTGGCAAGGACGTATTAAGTAAGATACATCATTCCGGCGAACACGGCGAGCCAATATGCTGCGAATGTGCACACCCAACGATGGTTTGCCCCCAGCTATTTTCTGCCGAATCGCCCTTTGAAGGCGAGAGCGCAAGTTCGAGTCCTGATTCGGCAATAAAGAAGCCCTCTACGGCCGGGCCTGTCACCGCGCCGGTGCCGAAGGGGAGCGGCAACTCAAACTCTTGCCCCCCTAGCAATTCTCAGGAATCAACGCCAGCGTCACGCAAGCACCGGAGGGATAGAGAAGTAGTGAGCGTCAAACGATTCAATTTGGCTGCTGAAGGGGAGCGAATTATCTCAATCATACCGCCAACGGAAGTGTTTATCTCTGGGGGAGTACCGCCAGGCAGTGAGGAAGGGAAGCTTACTGTGGGGGTATCAACGCCAGTGCAGGATTCTAGCGCGGGCAAGGGAATTGGGCAGGGGCAACAGGTAAAGCCCGCCAGCGTTGAAATTGAAGGTCAAGAAAACGAAAGGAGTAAGATGGCCGAAGGAGAAGTCAAAGATAAAGTTATCCCAAAAGCGATGATTTCGGTAGACCACCGTCCTGGGCATTGGGGGAAGGTCTATCACCTGTGGGATAAAGAGGGCAGGGAGATAGTTCATCAGGAGAAAGATGCTCTCAAAATGGCAAGGGCGATTATAAAAATCGCTGGGGAAAAGAGTTGATAGGCCATGACAAAAGTTAAAGAATACGGCCTTATGTTTTCTCCAGAAATGATAGCGGCGCTCCTGGATGGGCGCAAAGACATGACCCGCCGGACACGAGGCCTGAAACTGCCAAACGAGCACCCCAATGATTGGGAACTATGGCAACATTCAGAGGATTTCCGTTTCTGGATATTCAGAAAAAAAGGGGCTCGTCACGGCCCCGTAGAAATTGCCGCCAAGTGCCCCTTCACTGTGGGGGATAACATCTATGCCAAAGAACCCCATGCCTTTGAGAAGCAGTTTGACCACCTCACGGCAAAAGAGATACAGGAAGTTTCGGCTTATCCTGCTCATTGGTATAAAGTCGGAGATAAGTACATACCACATGAATACTATAACTTTGAGTGTGGTCGGTGGCGCTCCTCGATGTTCATGCCTCGTTGGGCAGCCCGCATCCGGCGCGAGATAACCAGTATCAAGTGTGAGAGAGTCCAGAGCATAACTGAGGAGGACGCGGTTGCTGAGGGCTTCCAAGTTGTAAAACTGCTAGGAGAAGAAACCTGGTGGCAAGGTTATATCGAGACAAATATGGGGGATTTGGGCATAGAGCTTATGCACCAGGAAGCTACAGGTGAAAAGCCCCCTGATTGGATGATTGAGCCACATAAAATGTTAGCCAGACCCGACTTAGTTATAACAGCCCGCAGTGGGTTTATCGGACTCTGGGACAGGCTCGGCGGCAAGAAGCATCCCTGGGCAACCAATCTCTGGTGTTTCGTCTACTCGCTGAAGGAGGTGAAAAATGCCTGAAAAACTAAGAGAGCAGATAAAGACACTATGTATAGCCTACGAGGGCGAAGTAGACTTACTAGATGGCAACCATTTTTTCTCGCTACCTTTGATGGCCCGTGCAAGGATATGCGAACAGCGAGAGTGCTTAATAGACCAAATTGTTAGTCTTTTTGAGGCGGAGGTGAAGGAATGAAGAAGACTGTTTGTCAGGAATGCAAGATGCTCTTAACCAAACCCGATGAATTTCACCCTATTGAATTCTGTATCCTAGTCAAAGCAGGGTATAACCCTTTAGCCCTAGTAGAAAAACTTGAGAAGCAATTCAAAGAGGTGAAGGAATGACACTCCGTTACAACAGCCTCGCCGAACTCCCGTGAGCTTGCAGATGGAGGTAAAATGAAATTTAGAAAGAAACCTGTAGTTGTTGAGGCCGTGCAATGGGATGGCACTATAACAACTTTATGTCTACTCCATTCGATGGGAATGAGAAGTACAAGTTATTCCTCTGACCCCACTAGAAGGGATGGTGCTTCAGAACTAGTAATTAAGACATTGGAAGGTTCGCATGAGGTAAGTATTGGTGACTGGATAATCAAAGGCATTAGGGGTGACTTCTTTCCCCGCAAGCCTGATTTATTCGAGCTAACCTATGAACCGATGGAGGTAAAATGATAGACTTTGCCAACCTACCCGCCAAATTTATTATCAAGATGTTGTATGTGTAAGTTGTTGTGGGAAAAGTTGTGGACACTCCAAGCATCCCCATTGGATATAAGAAGTGAACTTTGAGCAGCTAGTCCAATCAATAGGAAAGACGCTGTATTATCAAGATGACGCTGTGGCAATCTACTGCGCTGACTGTATATTACTTGATTTATAATACCAGTTATGATATACTAGATACTAGAGGTGATTGATATGCCAAGAGGTATTTATGAACGGAAGCCAAGAGTCTCTAGTTATCCCTTAAAAAGTAAACTAATATGTGGGGGATGTTCTTATGTTTGGGAATACTTGGGAGTATCATCTAGCACGAAATGTCCTATTTGTGGTAAGCGAATAGACACTAGGGATAAAACCGAATACTCACGGAACTATGCGCAGGCGCATCCTGAAAGAAAGGCAAAACTTATTGAGTGGTGGAAAAGTAATAAGACAAAACATTCGCAAGATACTGCTAGTAAATTAAAGAGACGGGTATTTGCCCTCGTTTCTAAGTCCGCTAACCCAATCTGTGCTTCTTGCGGTTGTAATGATTTAAGATTG
>Ga0180732_1001561_pt1 | contig 13887 bp, 17 predicted proteins | sample KR11_01MetaG_FD_148674 | JGI IMG/M metagenome (GOLD analysis project Ga0180732, IMG submission 148674) | Groundwater microbial communities from the Olkiluoto Island deep subsurface site, Finland - KR11_0.1 MetaG | ecosystem: Environmental > Aquatic > Deep subsurface > Groundwater | place...
TATCAACAGGGTCATTCTTGTAGGCGGACCTACCAGGATGCCAGTGATCCAGAAATTCGTTGAGGATTATGCAGGAAAGAAAGTAGAAGGCGGTGTTGACCCGATGGAATGTGTGGCAATGGGCGCAGCCATCCAGGCGGGAGTGCTTTCAGGTGAAGTTAAGGATATCTTGCTGCTTGATGTTACCCCCCTGACCCTTGGCATCGAGACCCTTGGTCATGTCATGACAAAGCTCATAGACAGGAATACAACAGTTCCTACCCGGAAAAGCCAGATATTCTCAACCGCTGCTGACAGCCAGACTACGGTGGAGATCGTTGTGATCCAGGGAGAAAGAGCCATGGCATACGACAACGTTACCCTTGGCAGATTCAACCTTGTAGGCTTACCCCCGGCTCCGCGCGGGATCCCGCAGATAGAAGTTACCTTTGATATTGATGCGAACGGGATACTGCATGTGACTGCAAAAGATATGGGAACAGGCAAAGAACAGAAGATGACAATAACTGCTCCCCTGAAGATGGCATCGGATGAGATAGACCGTAAGATCAAGGACGCCGAAAAATTCGCAGAAGAGGATAGGCAGCGTAAAGAGAAAGTCGAGGTAACGAACCAGGCCGATACTCTGATATATACAACAGAAAAGGCGCTTAAGGAGCTTGGCGATAAGGTTACAGGCGACCAGAAACAGAAGGTCGAAAAAGCCATTGAAGTAACACGGGATGCCTTAAAGAGCGAGGATATTGGCAGGATAAAGTCTGCGATCGAAGATCTCACAAAGGAAATGCATGCGATCACCACGATACTTTATCAGCAGCAGGCTCAGCAACAGGGCCAGCCGGGAGGAAACTCAGAACAGCAAGAACCTCCACAGGAAGAAAAGAAAGATGAGACAGTAACGGATGCTGAATACAAGGTAGTGGATGAGGACAAGAAGTGATCGGAGAAGGTAAAACCTTCTCCTCACAAAAACAAACTTTTTTTGCCTGAAAGGTCATTATAAGTGCAATTCATGGCTACTAAACGCGACTACTACGAGATTCTCGGTGTGGATAAAAAAGCATCGGCCGATGAGATCAAATCAGCTTACCGCAAGCTTGCAATGCAGTATCATCCAGACAGGAACAAAGCCCCTGACGCTGAGGAAAAATTCAAGGAAATGTCTGAAGCCTACGCCGTACTGGAAGACCAGACCAAGCGCCAGCAGTATGACCAGTTTGGTCACGCGGGTATAGACCAGAGGTATTCGCAGGAAGATATTTTCAGGGGCGCAGCTCCTGACATTGAAGATATCCTAAAGGGTTTCGGTTTTGGAGGTGGGGGCGGCAGAGGCGGCGGTATTTTTGATTCGTTCTTTAGCGGTGGAGGTGGAAGACGCGAAGGACCAGGGCGCGGGTCTGATATGCTCTATGAACTTGCTATCGAGTTCGAGGAAGCGGCATCAGGAAAAAAGGTCAATCTTGAATACCCCAGGAATGAGACCTGCGATGTATGTAAAGGAAGCGGAGCAAAACCGGGAACATCCCCGAAGACCTGCACCACATGCCGCGGCACAGGTCAGGTGAGCAGGGCGCAGAACACACCATTTGGCAGGTTCATGACGACCTCGACCTGCGGGACGTGCCGGGGCGCAGGGAATGTTATTGATTCTCCGTGTACGACATGCCATGGTTCAGGCATTGTGCAGAAGAAACGAAAACTGGAAGTCAAGATCCCGCCTGGCGTTGATTCAGGTTCAAGACTTCGGGTTTCTGGCGAAGGAGAAGCCGGACAAAAAGGTGGACCTCCGGGTGACCTTTATGTGGAGTTATATGTCAAGCCCCACAAGATCTTCACCCGCCATGAAAATGATGTTGTCATGGAAGCCAGCATCAGTTTCGCACAGGCAGCGCTGGGTGATGAGATCCATGTACCAACGCTGGACGGAAAAGCATCTATGAAGATCCCTGCCGGGACACAGAACGGTCATGTGTTTCGCCTCCGGGGCAAGGGTTTTCCCAGTCTTCACGGGTCAGGTAAAGGTGACGAGCTTGTGAAGGTAAAGGTAGAGGTGCCGACAAAGCTGAACGAAAAGCAAAAGCAGCTTTTAAAGGAATTTGCCGAAATAAGCGGGGAGAAGATAAAGAGCAAAGGGTTCTTTGGAATTATGTGATGTTGAATTCCTGAATATGTGCAATATCATAGACTTCATCCTCGTCTTTTTCAACAATGACGGGGAGAGTGAGCTTCGTAGTTTTGGATTTTTTTGCCATGGTTGATTTAGACGCTATTCCGGGATTTAAGGATGTCGGAATACGGTGACCGTTACATTACATGTTGGTGCAATTAACGGTCACCTGGTATATGGTATCTTTACCGCATTCTTTCGCCTTAAAACCCTTTTCGTTTGATATCAGAATTTGAACATATTAAACCTTACTGATAAGAGCGAATGAATTTCCCGACCCCCCAGAACAGTGCCGCATCCGTTGCCTACCTCGACGCGCTTCAGGCAAAAGTGGACGTGCTCAGGCTCCTTCAGGTAGAGACCGGCGCCGAACAGGACGCGCTACTGCCGACTGTGCTAGATAAAGCATTTAAGGGGGAGATGTGAATGTTATATATATATATATAGCAAAAATCTTGTTAAAGAAGTTGGAAAAAATAAATGGAAATTGAATTCAAAGAGGATAAAATAATATTTGATAGGGAGCTTTCTTTACTGGATAGTTTCGTTTTAAGTTTCGCAGAACATCTGCAAACAAATAATATAAACTATGTAATTATTTCGGGTTATGTCGCTATTCTTTTCGGGCGCAGCAGGATGAGCGAAGATGTGGACATTTTTATCGAAAATATATCCTTTGAAAAATTCTTAAAATTCTGGTATCATCAAGCCATACGAATAGCGAAAAAAGGAAATTTTATTCCGAACATTGAGCTTAAATTTGTAAAAAATGACCTTGATAGGTATTCCCTTGATCATAGAAAGCATGTAAAGATTGCCGATAGGTCATTATATCTATCTCCACTTGAATTGCAGATTCCTTACAAGCTATTTCTAGGATCAGAAAAGGATATTGAAGATGCGCGGTTCCTGTTCAAGCTTTTTAAAGATAATTTAAATATTGTATTGCTCAAAATGTTCTTAACTAAACTGAAGATTTCAGATAATTATGCTAATAAATACCTGGGAGGTTTTGATGAAAGTTGATTTAGAAGAACTAAAAAAAGAGAAAGAGACCAATTTCAAGGAACGATTGGATTTCATTGATAGATATGTTGAATGGATAAAAGCCACACCAAATAAAGTGTGGTCAAAGCAACATAAAGATTTCATAGACAGTGCATTTCAAAAATCCTGAATCATCAAATTCCCTCCACGAACAGCGCCGCATCGTCGCCTATCTGACAGCCTTCAGGCAAAGGTGGACGTGCTCAGGCGTCTCCAGAGAGAGACCGGCGCCAAACTACGCGCTGCTACCGGCTGTGCTGGACAAAGCATTTAAAGGAGAGATGTGATAAGGGAGGAATTTGAATGGACTTGAATTTCTGTAAACATTATATGGGTGATGGAAATCCGCCTAATAACCGATATTGCAGGAAATGCCCTCAATCATATAATGCATGTGATGAACTCTGGAAACTGGTAATTAATCTTGCCAATTCCAACGATGGTAGAGCAGTATCACTTCTTGGAACAAATGCTGTATTATTGCCCAACTCTAATAATCCAGATATAGTTCATTTAGAGGTCAATGCACGCTGGGGTCTGACTAAGGAAGATTTCTTGCATTTTATTGCCATAAATCATGCACAAATGGGAAGAGCAAATCAAAGACATGACCCTAAAAGATCACCCAGTTTGACCAGGCAGGAACCCTATGTTCAGGCAATCGTTAAACAATTGGGTGGTATGGGAATCTCTGAGATAAGTAGAGTGAAATCTGTACAAAAAGGGATTAGTTAATTATATCAATACTCTCAGGTTCGCCGCCCCAGGCTGCGCCCGTGGAGGAGCGAGGAGTGGAGGGGGCTGGGGGTTGGCGGGCGCAGAATTTCAGCATGAGTACCACCGCAAAGAACGCAAAGGCAGCAAAGATAAATGAATTTGTTTTATAAATAGTTATTTATTAATATCTGGCGCCGCGCTAAAAGAAGAGCCGGATTGGACAGGATTTACAGGATTTACAGGATTAGTTGATGGGTTTATCCTGTCCATCCTGTTAATCCTGTCGGAACCCTTACTGTACAGCGCATCCACGAAAATCGAAGCCGACGTAGAACACGGATTGCGCGGATGACGCGGATCCACACGGATCGGAAAATCCGTGAAGATCCATCTGATCAGTGTCATTCGTGTACGCTTCCTGGAGGAGATTTTTATCCAGCGCGGGCTCGCTGCCTGCGGGGCTGCGCCAGTGGAGGCGCGAGGAGGGGGGCGCAGGGGAAGAATTCTGCAAAGGCGCTCCAAATTGCATTCTTCTGTCTACTACACGATACGCTCAAGAAGATATGTGGAAAAATCCGTTACGCATTTTTTCAGGAAGGTATAATATCCTTATAAGAGATATTAATGAATGGAAGAATAATGAAATTACAGCTTAGAAACGAGGATCAGATTTTGCAGGAGCTAATGGATAACTGCAAAAAGATAATCGGGAAAAACCTGAAAGCTATTGTGCTCTTCGGTTCTCGCGCAAGTGGAACCGCAAAAAAAGATTCTGATTTTGATGTTCTTATTATTGCAGATGATCTCCCCCAACACTGGCGCCAGCGGGATACGATTATTCTTGATCTTGACAGGCACGGGATTTTTGATATACTCCTATATACAGGAGAAGAATTGGAAAATGCCATAAATGCGGCAAATCCGGTTATCATGAATGTCTTTGATCGACCTCATAAAATACTTTATGGTAAATCCTTCATGGATCGGAAATCTCGAATATTTACCAATGAAGTAGAACAGCGTCATATACTCCGATTGGGAAATAACACATGGAAAATATCCGGTGGAATCAATGTTTGAGGCTTCAAAAATATCGGATGCATTTATTACAGAATCCAGGCTCGATCTGCTATCAGCAAAGCTTCTCTTTGATAAGGAAATTTACAGCAGAGCCATATATTTTGCCCAGCAGTCCTCTGAGAAAGCAATAAAAGCATGCCTTGCGCTTCGTAATATAATATCTGGAGAGCACAAAGTAACAGCATTCTTTGAAGATGAATTCAGGAATGATTTTGATAGTGAGGTTTTTGCAGAGATATTGGCTAATTCACGGGAGCTTGAGGTTCAGGGGATAAAAACAAGATATCCTCTTTTTTCACGTCCAGATATGCCGATGTGGATCCCATCGCAGGAATATACAGAAGAGGATGCAAGAGAAGCGATACGAAAATCAAGTTTCATACTGGAATCATTGGAGACGTTCATTAAGTCTCATAATGTATGAACTGATGTCATCAGTATTTGCTTCCGGGGAGAGCTTTTTATCCAGCGCGGGCTCGCTGCCTGCGGTGCTGCGCCAGCGGAGGCGCGTGGAGGGGAGCTGGGGATTTGGGAGAGGGGGGCGCAGGATTTCAACATGAGTACCACCGCAAAGAACGCAAAGATAGCAAAGACAAATGAATTTGTTTTATAAATCGTGATTTATTAATGTCCGGCGCTCGCGCAAAAAACGGAACCGCAGATGAACGCGGATGAACGCAGATTTATTGTGCTGGGTTTGCACAGGCGCGGCACTGGCTCGCTGCCTGCGGTGCTGCGGCAGTGGAGGCGCGAGGAGGGGAGTGATGAGAGGGGGACAGGCAGATCATCAGATTCCCGCTTCTTCCGGCGTTATTGCCCTGATACCTTCTATCCTTCCGAAATGCTTCAGATTCCTTGTTACGATGGCATCAATTCCAACAGATGTAGCAGCAGCAGCGATGAGGCAATCATTAAGCTCTATTTCTTCACCGCTTTTTACCAGCGAGGAATAAATTCTGCCTCCTTCAATTGCAATATTCCTGTCAATATCAACTAAAATAACAGGAGCGAGGAGATTCAGAGTCTTTTTTAGAGCATCTTTTTTTGGAGATAAATGAGCACCTACACTTAGTTCGGCAACAGTAATCGTTGATGTGTATCCTGTGTTCACATCCATGAGTGACTTGATAAAAGACTTTGAAGCGGGTACAACATCTTTTCTGAGGTAATCCACAAAGATGGAAGTATCCACGAAAAATTTCATTTTAGCCAATCCAGCCTTTTAGATTTTCTAAGCCCTTCAACGAACTCGGCGCTTTCTACATTATATCCCCATGCACCAGCAGAATCTTCCACCACATCTTTTCCAAGTTCCTTTACTTTCTGCTCTTTCACTATGTCCAGTATCGAATGAAGTTCCATGTCCAGTGCGAGAAGCCGTTTCTCCAGATCTGTTGCGGTTGTCATTCTTTTATTCCTTTTATATTCGTATGGATATTATCAGATATAATCGTTTCATTATCCTCATATATGTACAAGCCTTGTTCGAAGGGGTGCATATTCCCCGAAGATAAATAAATTTGTTTTATATATAATAACTCATTAATGTCCGGCGCCGCGCTAAAAGAAGAGCCGGACTGGACAGGATGAACAGGATTTACAGGATTAGCAGATGGTTTTATCCTGTCGATCCTGTTAATCCTGTCGGAATCTTTACTGTATGGCGCTTCTTCAGAAACCAAACCGCAGATAAAGGCGCCCAGAGTCACGCCTCTGGAGGGCGTGTCCACGTATGCCCTGCGGGGCATACGTGTGCGCGGAGTCGAGAACCCGCAGGGTTTCGGCATTGATGAACGCAGATTTATTGTGTCGGGTCTGTACAGGCGCGGCGCGGGCTCGCTGCCTGCGGGGCTGCACCAGTGAAGGAGCGCGGAGGGGAGGGGGCTGGGGATTGGGGAGACTATTATTAATCAAGATATATTAATATCTGGCGCTCGTCCTGAAGATTATCATGAGATGCACTTCAAAAAAAAGCCGCAGATGAAATAAGATAAAAAAAATGCTTTACCACAGATTTAAATAAATAGAATGGTATAATAACAATGACGTTTATACTGGATAAAGCATTTAAAAATCTGAAAATATTACAAGGAATATCGAATGATAACTGAAGCCGATACCTGTCGAAAATATGTTGTACCTAAACTTTATTCATCAGGCTGGAATGATGACCAGATCAGCGAACAGAAAACCTTCACCGATGGCAGGATCGTAGTTACCGGAGAGAAATACATAAGGAAGAAACAGAAAAGGTCTGACTACTTATTAAAATATAGAAGAGACTTTTCCATAGGAGTTGTAGAGGCCAAATCTGCATATAAGAATGCGGGTGACGGACTTCAACAGGCAAAAGAATACGCTGAAATCCTTGGTCTCAAATTTGCATATTCCACGAACGGCAAAGGTATTGTTGAACATGATTTTATCACCGGGAAAGACACGGACCTGGAAAATTTCCCCACGCCGGATGAACTCTGGGCTAGATTCAGCCAATCAGAAGATATTAAACCTGAAATTGCTGAAAGACTTCTTTCGCCATGCAATAACCTGCCCGGAAAGATCCCCCGGTATTATCAGGAAATTGCCATCAATCGAACCATCAAGTCCATTTTGCAGGGTAAGAAGAGAGTCCTTCTGACGTTAGCCACAGGAACAGGCAAGACATTCATTTCATACCAGATAATCTGGAAGCTGTGGAACACACGCTGGAACAGAACTGGTGAACACAGGCGCCCGAAAGTGCTTTATCTTGCTGACAGGAACATCCTTGTTGACGATCCGAAGGACAAGACATTTGCATCCATGGGGGATGCCAGAATTAAGATAGAAGGGGAAGCGATCAAAAGCAGGGAGGTATATTTTTCAACCTATCAGGCGATCGCAAAGGATGAGCGACGGCCCGGACTTTATCGACAATATCAAAGAGATTTCGTATCCCCTCCAAAAGGAGTGGTGCTGACTAATATTCCAATATTTTACCGTATTCTGCATGTTCTGGAAACCATGAATTATCCATTCTCTAACCATTATCTTTACAATCAAATGTCAAAGACTTTTTTGCCCCGATAGGGGCTTTCTTGACCACCCCTATCTCATCCGGTCACCCCATCTCTTTACACCCACCTTAAAGTATATACGTAGTTTACACACCTTGTAACGTTAAGGATTTTATATTTATGATTTTACCCAGCAGGAACTTCTTGGAAAAACAGATGTTTTTGAGGTATTGGAAGGGACAGGACTTGGAGAAGTCTTGAACACAAGGTGCATGACTGAGATAATATTGAATTTGTTTATGCATTATCGGCTGCTAGAGTACACGGAGTACTTTAAAAAAAAACAGGAGTTGCATTTTCTCAAACTCCTGATCACATATTTCTAATGTGCCCTTGCTGCCATAGGCACAGAGTACATCCACAGGGCTATTGCGCCGAATATCAGAATCAAAAGGATATAAGGCAAAACTTCAGCCTTTGAACTCTGTTTTTTCAGTGATATCCTGTGCGCTGTATATACCGAACCCAGAATTCCAAGTAATGTCAGGATATACTGGATAACCTGTATAGTCGGCATGTTCAGGATCGACAGTTCCCCGGTCAGACTCATTCCGACAAGGGATGCGGATGTATATATCGCGGAGAGCCCTTCTCCAAGGAAATGTTTTGCATTATGCGCCAGATGGATGCCAAGTCCAAGAGGTATGAGGGCGTAGCCATATCGCACAAAGTTTGAAAACATCGTTTTCTTGACAATACTTCCAGCTACAAGGGTTGCTTCGGCATTCTGGTCAGGTATCATGCCCGGCATCCGATCTTCTCAGGGAAAAGGGTCGATATGAAGCTGGAGACAAGCATCAACAAAACAGGTATGAGCATGGCTCCCGCAAAAATCACAGTCCATGCAATGGTAAAGTTTGTGATGCCTGTCGTACTCTCAAACCATTCCATGAAGGGTTCCCATACTTCAAGCATGACAATTGTCTGGCTTACCACTATCCCGATAAGAGCAGTTGCAAGGAAAGAATCTTCAAACCTGGGTTTCTTAATGAACCAGAGTTCGCTAGTGGGAGGTCGCGGTGTTATCTTTATGGCATCGTGTGGACAGGTCTTGATGCAGTTTGCGCAGAAGTTGCAGAAACGGTTGGAATCCATTGTCCTCGGGTATTCGAACATCGAGCAGCCTTCCACTTTTGCTGTTCCTTTGTAACATGTCGGGTCTTTGCAGGTCTTGCAGATCTCGCTATCAGTTCGAAGCTCAAGGGCTGAACTCATGGAGTAATTGCTTGAAAGCCCTCCAAGGAAGCAGAGGTAGCGGCACCATGCCCTTTTCTCGAACACTGCTCCCATCAGGACAACTCCTGCAAATACAAAAAGTAGGAGGTAACCGGTATTTGTGGGCGATTCTACAAGCCCGAAAACAATGTCAGCCCAGCCTACAACTACTCGCTACTGAAACTTTTTCAACTCAGTTGCTCTGTATTCCAACATACGGGCGCGTATAATCGATAATATAACTGAAGTGATGAGAATGGCAGCCACAATGCCAAGGGAGACCATAATAGGAATCTTTAAATAATCCGAGATCAGCATCTTTGTACCCACAAAGGTAAGTATTGCCGAAAGCCCGTAATTGAGGTAGTAGAACATGGGCATGATCCCTGCAAGAGCGAAGTAGAGCGCCCGCAGCCCCAGGATAGCGAACACGTTCGAGGTATATATGATGAAAGGGTCCGTCGTGATTGCAAGGATAGCAGGTATGGAATCCACTGCAAAGAGGACATCAGTGCTCTCGATAACGACCAGTACTACGAACAGCGGCGTAGCAACATATTTTCCAGCCCTTTTTATGAAGAACTTATCCTCGTGGTAATCTTCTGCAACAGGCATTACTTTGCGTAAGTACTTGAGCACCGGATTTTTCTCAGGGTCTATCTTTTTATCGCCCGTAAGCGCCATCTTGATGCCTGTAATTACCAGGAACGCCCCGAAGATGTAGATGATTGCATGGAACTGCTCGATAAGCGTTACGCCAGCAGCGATGAATATTGCACGCATAATGAGAGCGCCAAGAATGCCCCAGAAGAGTATCTTGTGCTGGTAGGCCGATGGTACATGGAAATAGGAAAAAACCATCAAAAACACGAACAGGTTGTCAACGCTGAGTGCCTTCTCTATCACATAACCTGTCAGGAACTCAAAGGCTTTCTGCTCACCGAACTGGAAATATATCCAGATGTTGAACATGACAGATATCGATATCCAGAAAAGGCTCAGTAAAATGGCTTCTTTTATCTTGATGGTATGGGCTTTCCTGTTGAAAACACCGAGATCCAGGGCCAGCAATAAGAATATAAGTACAATAAATCCTATCCAAAACAGGCTTTGTTGATCTACCATTATTATTACCTATTTAACACGCGCCAACCCTCAGTCATTTAGGCCTTCTTATTTTCAATTATTTTGAGTTTCTCAGAAGGATTGGAATCCATGATAACCTCGAAGTTTAAATATATTATCCTATCTTTTCATAAAAAATAATAATGGTTCCATATCACATGCTAAATTAAGCTCTCACCTGTATTTGCGCTTCGAATAAGAAAATTTCGAAGTCTCCCCTCCGCGGGCGACTATGTAGAACCATTCGTACAGGGATTTAAGCGTCCCAAACTGCTGGTACCTGCGCATCGAGAACCCGACCCTCATGCGGCTGTCGAATTTTACTTTACCCAGTTTTTTCATCCGCAACGCTATCTCAACGTCATCCCCCGCATCAATACACCTGTACATGCCTCCTTTGATGAAAGCTTCTTTATTGAATGCAGTATTGCACCCAAGAGTGTAATAAAAGATCCCTGTATAGTAACCCACGCATGATAATGTATTTGCAGCGATGAGGGATAGCCTGTTCTTTATCCCGTCCTCTATGGGATATACTGTCCCGTAAAGCTGTACGATTTCCTTTTTCTCAAAATCCTTCTTTATTACCTCAAGCCAGTCAGGAGGAATTATGCAGTCGGCATCAGTGGTTGCAACGATATCGCCTTTTGCCCGCATCACCCCGTCATTCCTTGCTCCTCCCACTTTCTTGCTTGTCTGGATGAAAACCTCATCCGCATATTCTGCTGCAAGTTCTCGGGTACTGTCACTTGAATTTCCGTCCACCACGATGATCTCATATTCATCCCTGGCAAGCGTCTGGCTGCACAGCGATTTGAGGCAGGCTATAATATTCCTTTCTTCATTAAATGTTGGAACTATAACCGATATCATTTTTCTATTAATCTCCTGTAAAGATCGTAATGCATACTTGCGATGCGCTTGATGTCGAACTGCTCAGTATAGGCGTGGGCGGCGATCGAACTTTGCTTTAATGAATCATCATCATCGAGAATAAGGGATGCATCGTCCGCATCCCTGAAGAAATGAACTCCTTCGTGGAATATCTCCCTGAATTCAGGTATGTCGCGGGCGACCACGGGAAGACCGCAGGATAAAGCCTCAAGGATGACTAGCCCGAAAGTCTCTGCATAAGACGGCATTAAGAATAAGTCTGCTCCGCTGTACGCTTCTATGATGTCAGGGATGAAACCCGTAAAGATCACATTATTTCCGCATTTTTTCTTCATATTTTTTATGTTAAAATAATCAGATGAGAATAGACCGTACGGGAACCCACCTACCCACACCCATTTTATTTCAGGATGTTTTTTTGAGAGTTCCAGGAAATCATATATGCCCTTTCGCGGCGTCTGCTGCGCCACTGTGAGTACCACTTTTTCATCTTCACCGATGTTGAATTTCTCCCTGAACCTCTTCCTTTTATCAGGGTCTGGTTTGAATAATTCCCTGTCGATCCCGTTTGGTATCAGCGTTGCTGACTTATCGGGCAGCATTGCTTTTATCTCCCGCTGGCAAGGGACTGATATATTGATGATGTGATCGAACTTCCTGTAGACATGTGGATAATAACTATTTATTGTCCTGCTAAATGCAAGATTTCCGTAATTTACGCGGGGTGTTGAATGCGCTGTTAGTACCTTGACGCCCCTGGAATAGTTCCTGTTAAGAAGTGAGAGCGGTCCGAAAGAGTGATAATGGACCACATCAAAATCTGAACTCTTTGAGTTCCAGGATATCTCCACCCCCGGCATCATGGAAAGCTGCCTGTAAAGCGTCTTTGCTGCGGTAGAACAACCGATGTACTTAAGAAAAAGCAGGTCTTCCACAAAAATATTTATCTTCATAAGCTCCCCGCAAAATTCATGGCATTCCTGATACATCCGTCCATGTTGAGATATTCAAACTCAGCAAAGCGCCCTACAAGACCGATGCCCCTTCCGGCGCAGTATTCTTTGACTTTATCGATGTTCCTGAGGTAATCAAGGTCATAGATGACGTATGCGTATTTCTGCCGTTTAAGCTCACTGTATACTACTTCATTTCTTTTTATTATTTTCATCTTTTCAAGGCTGCGGACGACGTGGTCAATGATATCGCGGTCAGGCATTTCTGACGCTTCGTCGCCTTCGCGATATGTTATCTCGACAAGTATTGATGAATGTCCTGGCGGCGCCACACTGGGACTATAGTTGGAGGGAAAAGAGATGCGGTTGAATAGCCCAGGCTCTTTCTCAGGTATGTACATCCATGAAATGTCAGGGACTTTGCCTTTTATCCCGATAAAGATGCATGCGATGGAGTTGTATTTTAATTCGCTGCACGCTTTCCTGACCGGTTCCGGGACACCGTCCAGGCAATGCAAAAGTTCCTGCACAGGTATTGTGGATACAATGCGCCCTGCTGTTATTTCTTGGCTGCCGTCACTGATAATGAATTTCCCATCTTCGTTTCTGACAGAAGATATATGGAATCCTGTCTGTATATTTTCTTGAATGGGCTTTGCTATTTCCCTGACCATAGCTTCGATACCGCCCTTCAATGGATAGCTGAAAAACGACTGGTGGGTATATCCATCTGTTTCGATCCCAATGGCGGATTTTATCACATCTTCAACAGGGGGTCGCGGTATTCTGCCATCTACCCAGTGCATGGACATGCGCTCTGTCGGATATTTCCAGATCTTCTCGTTGTATGGGATCATGTACAGTTCTGCGATGCCTTTACCGAATGTGTAATTTATCCATTCGCGAAAATTTGAAGGTGGAGGGAGTTCCCCTTTTTCAACTGCAATGAGTGTCTTTATGAACTCATTTATACAGAAATACAGGTCATCCTTTGGGAGTTCGTGAAGCCCGTTCTCGAATGGATATTTGACGAACAGACCTTTGTAAAATATCTTTGTGTTGCGTTTGGTCTGCTGGCTGTTTTTGCCAAGCGCATCACGCATGAACGTCAGGACCTGCGCATCGCGGCTGAAAATAATATGCGAGCCTCCGATATCAAAAGTGAAACGGGAAACGGTCATGGATCGGCAAAGTCCCCCATATTCTTTTTCCCGTTCTAGAAGGGTGACTTCGTCTCCTTTCTCAAGAAGCAGCCGGGCAAGAGTGATACCCGTAAGCCCTGCGCCCAGTATCGCCGTTTTCACCTCCTGTAATTTGTTGTCACGGTTAATAAAAGTGATGTTAGTGATTCAATATTGTCATCTGGTTTGAAAAACCACAGAGATCACAGAGTACACAGAGAAAAGCGGCATCGCTCTGTGCTCTCTGTGTGCTGGTATGAAAAAAAAGAACAACTTCAACCGGCAAATGCAAGTCCACAATGCAACAATTTTTAGATAGAACCTACAACTTGCACAATATTCATACCAAAATTATAAAATAATATTAAAAGTAATTCGTATTTTCAGTCTTAAATACATAGCTACAGCTAATCATTGCGGTCAAGAAGGATGTTATCGTCCCTATTCACTAA
>Ga0180732_1001562_pt1 | contig 13885 bp, 13 predicted proteins | sample KR11_01MetaG_FD_148674 | JGI IMG/M metagenome (GOLD analysis project Ga0180732, IMG submission 148674) | Groundwater microbial communities from the Olkiluoto Island deep subsurface site, Finland - KR11_0.1 MetaG | ecosystem: Environmental > Aquatic > Deep subsurface > Groundwater | place...
CAAATTTATTTTCTACTTTTTTATTTTCCGCCTCTTCATTCCCGAACGACAGCACATCTGTAGTTTTATTTATTCCCCTGAATTTTTTATTTAATAATCTAATCCTTTTCTCTCCCGCTATTACCAAGCTTATTTCAACTGATTTTTTTATTTCAATAACCCGCAAAGTTCTTTCGGCAACTTTATCCAAGTATTTCCGGTCAAATTTATTGCGAGTAAAGTTTTTGATTAGAATCATTTTTGCACTTTAAACATTTTCCCATGCCCGGGAATTATATAGTCGGCGAGCTTTAGGATTTTCTTGCGAGATTTAATAAGTTTTTTCATATTAACTTCTGCCGGATGCGCATCGTCTATTTTTTCTATATCAACAATTTGCTTTTCCATAGCAGTCCACCAAAAAACATCGCCAGCCACAACATAAATATCTTTATTAATTTGAACGATAAGAGAACAATGTTCGTCGCAATGACCAGGAGTTTGAATAATTTTTAAATCAGTGTCAGGAATAATATTATTGTGTGCGACCTGATTATCATTTTTATAGATTTCTTCCGTTGTCAAAACTCTGGCGCTTGGAAAAATCCCAGCAAGTAAAGTATGATCAAGATGACTATGCGTTAAAACTACATAATCAATGTTTTCTACTTTGAGATTTTCTTTGTTAAGAGCAGTCATTAGTTTTTTTCGATTGCATCCTGGATCTACAATTATATTTTTATTGTTTTCTTTTATTAAAACAACTGTCGAATTTGCTAAATATCCGCCTTTAATTTCCTTTGCGTAACCCTCAATTAAAACTTTAACTTCCGCCATAATATTATAATAATTTTATTCAAATAAACTTTGTCATTCCGACCGGAGCCCTGCGGAGTGGAGGAATCTGTAAGCGCAATTATAGTTTATTCTAATCTAAACTATTTTTAGCAAACTGCTTTATCCGCTCGCAGATCCCTCGGCTCCTATCGTCGCTCGGGATGACAGATAAAAAAATAAATCGTAAAAATTAAAATCTATAAACTATCAAATAAATCTTTCCATTGAAAATTATTTTTTTCTATAAGTTTTACTTTCTTTTCTCTTCTCCATTTTTTAAGCTGTTTTTCTCTTTCTATAGCGCACTTAATATCATTAGTTTCTTCATAATAAACAAGCTTTTTTATTTTATATTTTTTAGTAAATCCTTCTATTAAACCATTTCTATGCTCATACATTCTTCTTTTTAAATCATTCGTTACTCCTATGTATATTTTTTTAGAAATACTGCTTGCTATATAAACATAATATTGATATTGTTTTTCCATTTTGATTTTTTATTTTTAAATTTTTTCCAATTCCTCCTTCACAATCCCACTCACCACACTTCCATCCGCATTCCCGCCAGCTTCTTTCATGACCGCGCCCATTACTTTGCCAAAACCAGACGCGTCCGGCGCGCCTGATTCTAGGATGATTCTTTTGACAATTTTTCTGATTTCTTCCTCGCTCATTTGTTCCGGCATATATTTTTCCAAAACCGCCAATTCTTCTTTTTCTTTGCTGACCAAATCGGCTCTTCCGCCTTTTGCGAATTGCTCGATTGAATCCTTGCGCCGCTTGACGCTTCTTTTAATAATTTCTATAACTTCATTATCTCCAGCCTCGCCGCCTTTTTCAATCTCCGCGTTTTTAATATCGGAATTAAGCATCCTTAAAACGCCGCGAGTGATTTGGTCTCCGGCTTTCATAGAATCTTTAAGGTCGCTGATGATTTTTTTCTTTAAGTTCATAACATTCTCATATTAAATGTATATGCTTAACTACGATCTAGTTAAACTTAAATTCATCTTCCAGTTTCCCAAGCTTTTTGAGCTTTTCTTTCTCGGTTCTGATCTCGTTTCTTTTCAGCGCGTTTTTTCTTCTTTCCGTTCTGCTTAAATATTTATTTTTGAACCTTGAATTTCGCGCTTGCAAAAGCAGCCCGCTTTGCTGGACTTTCTTGGTAAAACGCCTTAAAAGACTTCCGATGCTTTCATTGTCTTTTTTCTTTACTTCTATCATTTTCGTCACCTCTAACTTTCTATTAAATTTAGACTAAAATTAAAAACTAACTAAAAACAGTATAACACAAAAATTAAATTTAGCAAGGCGAAATCGGATGGATATTTTCCGCAAGCTTTGCTCCGCCTAAAAGATGCAAATGTATGTGATCAATTTCTTGTCCGCCTCCCTTGCCCACTCGCACAAGAAGCTTATATCCTTTATCTGAAATTTCCAAGTCTTCGGCGATTTTTTTGGCTGCCATAATCAGCTTTCCCGCCAATAGCGTATCTTTCTCTTCTGCGTCAGCCACGGAAGAAATATGTTTCTTGGGAATCACAAGAATATGCACAGGCGCAATCGGATTTCTGTCTTTGAACGCAATCACATCTTCATCTTCGAAGACAATGCTCGCAGGAATTTCTTTGTTTATAATTTTACAAAATATGCAATCCATGAATCATTTTAACATTTTAACATACTAACGGTTTAGCAATGTAACAATAGAATTTCATCCCTTCAGCCTCTTTTTCACCTCCGCGACAATGCTTTCCATAGTGACAACTTCTTGCATTCCGCTTTCCATGTCGCGGATGATAATAGTGCCGTCAAGCGCTTCTTTTTGCCCGATAATCAAAGCGAGTTTTGAATTAAACCTGTTTGCCATTCTCAATTGCGATTTTATGCTTCCTCTCCCAAGCGACTCGCCAACTGAAATATGGGCATCTATTAAATTATTGAAAAGACTTAAAATCTTTTTTCGCGCCATATTCCCCAGCTGCACAAGAAAAACTTCCCTTTCCATTTTTTGATCTAAGCGAAATCCGCTTTGCAGCAATCGTTCAATTGCCCTTTCAATTCCAAAAGAAAATCCGACGGCAGGAGTGCTTTCTCCTCCCATAATTCTTACGAGATCGTCGTATCTTCCCCCGCCGCCCAGAGAAGCTTGGGACCCTTCTTTATCTGTTTCCCAAATTTCAAAAACAGTTTTTGTGTAATAATCAAGCCCGCGAACAAGACCGGAATTCAGAACATAGGAAATTTCAAGTTCGTCCAAAAATTCCAAAACATTTCTGAAGTGATTATGGCAAGATTCGCAAAGGTGGTCGATAATTTGCGGAGCTCCTGAAGCGGCTTGCATGCATTTTTCTTCTTTGCAGTCCAAAAGCCTGAGAGGATTATCAGACAGCCTTCTTTTGCAATCCAAACATAACTTATTTATTTTCATTTCATAATAATCAGTCAGAAGCTTTTTATAGGTCGGACGGCATTCGCTACAGCCAATGCTGTTAAGCTGGATGATTGTATCTTTGATTCCAATTTTTTGAAAAATTTTCCAAGCTAAATATATTATTTGCGCGTCGATCGCCGGACATTCATCTCCAAAAATTTCAAAACCGAATTGGTGAAATTGCCTATATCTTCCCGCTTGCGGATTTTCATAGCGGAACATCGGGCCTTCATAATAAAGCTTTACCGGCTGAGACCATTTGCTCATGCCATTTTCAACATAAGCTCTCACAACTCCGGCGGTTCCTTCCGGCCTCAAAGAAACCGCGTCTTTCCCCATGGTTTCAAATGAAAACATTTCTTTTTCCACAATATCGGTAACCTGCCCAACGCCTCGGTGAAATAACTCAGTTTGCTCCAGAATCGGAGTTTCAATTCTCCCAAAGCCGAAATTATGACACATCTTCCTGCTGTTTTCCAGCACATAATCCCAAATAAACTGTTCCGGCGGCAAAATATCTCTCATTCCCTTGACCGCCTGAATCGGAGTTAATTTTTTTCTTTTTCTTTTTACCGCTTCCGTTTTTTGTTTTTTTACTTTTGGCATAGTTTCAATAGTTAAAAGTTTGTAAAGTTTATAAAGTAAAATTTAGAGCGAGGACCTTAGCCCGAAAAAGGTTAAAGATACAAGGATACAAGATACAATAACCAAACAATATTCAAACACCAAATTTCAACAACCAAACAAAATTGAAATTTGAATATTGGTTATTGTGATTTGTTTGTATTTTGTATCTTGTATCCTTGTATCTTAGCTAACCAGCCTCTCCGCGAACTCGTCAATCTTCTGGATGTTTTCAGGATTGTTTTCAATGTCTTGAGGACCTTCTCCAACTAAATATAAATCGCCGACGAGAAACATTTCTGTCCCATTAACCGCTGATTCAACAGCTCTAATCGACTTTTTAATCGTGCCAGGATTGTCGGTTCCGCCAATAATAACCGCCGCCACTTTTTTATCCTTTAATTTTTTATTTGTATAAAATGGATTAAGCCTGTCAATAAAAACTTTCATCGTTCCGGAAACATTGCTGAAATAATTGGGACTGCCGAAAATTATAAGGTCGGCGCTTTCAAGTTCTGGATATATTAGTTGCATATCATCTCTAATAATACATTCACCAGTGGAATCACAGCTCAAACATCCATTACAAAATTCAATTCTTTTTTCGCGCAATAAAACAAGCTCTATTTTTACTCCCAGCTCTTCCGCTTTCGCCAGAATTCTTTTCAAGACAAACTCTGTATTTCCCCTGCGCGGGCTTCCGCAAATGGCGATGATTTTCATAGGGTTGGATGAATTAGGAATTTAGAATTTGGAATTTAGAATTTAGAATTGCTCCCCCTGATAAGGGGGTTGGAGGGTTTGAAAACGAGTAAGTTATAATTATTAAAAAAAATTAAGAAGACACTTCAATTTTTTAGCTTTAATTTATTGTAAAGGAATTTCAATATTCACCAATAATCACCCTTCGACAAGCTCAGGGTGACATGTGTCATAGTGAGCTTGTCGAACTATGACTAATTTACTACTCTGCGATTCTTCTTAACCCCCTAGCCCACTTATCAGGAGGAACTAAACATATCGCACTTTGTGCGTGTTTATAAACCTGATTCACTTAATAGCTTATTCCTTCAAACACCGAAAAATCCCCGAAGGGCCATGCTCTGATCCAAGCTCGACCGACAATAAAACGCTCTTCTAGAACTCCCCATACGCGGGAATCCGCGCTGGCTGCTCTGTTGTCTCCCAAAACATAATATTCGTCATTTTTCAATTCCCGAAGATAATCTCCGTTCGTCAATGTTTCGGGCGAGATATATGTTTCATCAAGCTCAAATCCGTTTGGATTAGAACCGTTATACACGGTTATTTTATTTTCCGCTATTCTTATCTTTTCCCCTGGAAGGGCGACTATTCTTTTTATATAAAACTCTTTTGGATTATTCGGATATTGGAAAATAATCACATCTCCGCGTTTTGGATCGCCAAGCCTATAGCTTATTTCATCAACAATCAAATAATCGCCATCGTGAAAATTAGGCTCCATGCTTTTCCCGCTCACAAAAAACGGCTGGATGACAAAAGATCTGATTCCCACAATGACAATCAAGCTTATAATCACGACTTTTATTGTTTCAAAAGAAAAATCTTTCAGTTCCGAAAAAAATGAACTGCCTTTTATCTCATTATTATTTTCCAATTTATTTTCATTTTCCATTGTTTGTTTTGAACTATTAAAGATTAATTATAAATATCTCTAAAATCATAGCTTAAGAATACAACTTTTATCAGAGCAAGTCAATGGACATGTCATATAAGCATTTAAGCATATAAACATTTAAGCAATTTTGTCATCCTGAATTTATTTCAGGATCTTTTATCTGCTACTAATGACTAAAATTATAAATCACAAAACAGTTCGGTTTCAGAAATGCTTAATACTTAATACTAGATACTTAATACTAAATTGTGGACATCAATCTCTATTTATTATAGAATGGAAACATAAGCTTTCAGATTTAGAAAAAATAAAATGCTAAAGTCCGTTTTGAAATTATTTCTGGCTTCAATTCTTGTTCTGGCGATTTTTGCCGGAGTATTTTCCTATGAAATATTTTCAGCCGGACAAAAAATATTTTCAGGGGGCGAAAAAACTTCAATTGTCAAACAGCTTAGCGATCTGATTTTTGATCCCGTGGAAAAACTTCAAGGAGAGGATGATAATAGAATTAATATTTTGCTTTTAGGAATTGGAGGGGAGAAGCATAATGGCGGAGAGCTTACGGACACGATTATGATCGCCAGCATCAAGCCTCAAGAAAAAGAGGCCGCGCTTCTTTCCATTCCAAGGGATATGTATGTCCAAATTCCGGGAACTAATATAAACACAAAAATAAATGCCATAAAATCTTATGGCGATAAAAGCAAAGAAAAAAACGGAATGGAATTAATAACCCTTGTTGCCGAAGAAATTTCAGGGCTTGATATCCAATATTACGCTCAGTTGGATTTTCAAGGATTTACGAAAATAATTGATGATTTGGGAGGAATTGATGTCTATTTGGAATCGGACATAAACGATCCTTCGTATCCGAATTTCAACAACGGCTATGATCCGTTTTATATTTCCAAAGGCCAACATCTCTTGGACGGCGCGGTCGCGCTGAAAGTCGCCCGTTCCAGGCACAGCAAAATGGGAGACTTTGACCGCATCCAAAGACAGCAGGCCATAATCAAATCAGCCAAGCAAGAAGTTTTTGAAAAATATGAAAAGTTTGATATTCTTGCCCTGAAGGAAATTTTAAATTCTTTGGGCGATCATTTAAAAACAAATGTCCAGCTCAAAGAACTCCCGCGATTTTATAAGCTTGCCAAAGAAATAAAAAACCACAAAATCACCGCGGAAGCGCTTGATACAAAAAAATATCTAAATAGGAACTATGTCGGGCTTGGATATACGGTTGAAGCGAAAGACAAAAGCTATGGAAAAATCAAAGAATTGAGCGAAAATATTTTTGATCTTGAAATTTCGGAAGAAAGAAAAGCGCTTATTCAGGCAGAGGGCGCGAGCATTGAAATCCAAAACGGAACCGGTTCTCTGGATTTGGCAAACAGAGTAGCGCAAGATTTGGAAGAATTCGGATATAAAATTATAAATTCCACGAACATCGTTCCACCCGATTTTTCCGGAGTTATAATTTATAATAATTCAGAAAAACTTAAACCGTTCACGCTGGAATTTTTGAAAGAAAAGTTTAATGCTGTTATAATGGAGGGATTAGATGATAATTCCGGCAAAGCGGATTTTGTGATTGTTTTAGGGAAGGGGTTTTAGGATATTAGAATTTTGAATGTGGAATTTTGAATTTTGAGAAGATATCACTGGTTCCAAATTAATTTATGGGACATTGTTAACGACACGCGTCCCTCTCCCGCTGGGAGAGGACAGGTGAGGGGCTTGACTCACATAATAATATATTTCTGGTTAATAAAGCTTGAATCGCTTGGGACAAAACCCTCACCCCAACCCTCTCCCTTTTGATAAAGGGCGAGGGGGCAGTCACTGAAATTTCTAACTAGTTAAAAAAATATTCTAAATTCCAGATTCTAAATTCTAAATTCAATCCTATGAAACTAATCATCGGCCTCGGCAACCCGGGCGAGGAATACAAAAAAACCAGGCATAATGCCGGGTTTTTGGCGGTAAATAAAATAGCGGATAATTTTCAATTTTCAATTTTCAATTTTCAATCAATTTTCAATGCTCAAATTTCCAAAGGCATTATTGATAGTGAAAAAGTTATTTTAATCAAACCTCAGACTTTTATGAACGAATCAGGCAAAGCGGTTCGGGCTGTTTTGGATTATTATAAAATTAATCTGGAAAATATTATCGTCATCCACGATGATTTAGATATCACTCTTGGAGAATATAAAATTTCCAAAAACAAAAACTCCGGCGGACATAAGGGGGTGCAATCTGTTATTGATCATTTGGGGACGAAAGATTTTATGAGGATTAGGATAGGAATAGAAATTGAAAATAGAAAAATTCCAACGGAGAAGTTTGTGCTAAATAATTTTACAAAAGATGAAATGAAGATTATTGAAAAAGTGATTAATGAAATTTGCGAAGAAATTGCTAAAAATATTTCTACCCGGCTTTAGCCGAGGGTTTGCGACACTTCAGTGTCGCGAGTTTTCAAAACACTTAAAGCTAAAGCTTTCGAACCCTCAGCTAAAGCTGGGTAGAATAAATATCTTTTTTATTTTATTCTCACAAGAAGGAAACCTGATATTAAAACTTTAATACCAGCTTTTCTTCCTATAAAAATTATTTTAAAAGATTTGAAAATTGTATAGTTGAAAATTGATTGAAAATTGTGAATTGAAAATTGAAAATTCTGAACTTCTATCGTCCACTGTCCTGTTTATAAGCGCAGGATCTAGATTTACGAGAAACTTAGACCTTGACTCCGGCTAATCACATAACAAAGGAGGGATCGTTATATTTTCACCGCTCATAAACAGGACGGCGGACGCTAGGTTTTTGTTTTGAAATTTCAATTTGCCGTTATAGTTCCCCCTGATAAGGGGGCTAGGGGGTTTGAAAACAAGCAGGCTGCGATTATTAAGAGAAATCAAGAAGACGCTTCAACTTTTTAGCTTTAATTTACTGCTTTGTGATTTTTCTTAACCCCCAACCCCCTTATCAGGGGGACAATCATATTGCGTAAAACTTAATTGATAATAGAACAAGCCATTTTAACCATAAAAAAACCGATAATTCGTTTGCGTCTTATCAAGCATTAACATCAAAGTGTAGCACATAAAAAAAATATGTCAAGCTCAGATCACAAATTTTATAATGCCTTCAATCTCATCCCTCAAATCGGGCCGGCGCGGTTCAAAAAGCTGGGCGCTTATTTTGGCGCGATGGAAAGCGCGTGGAATGCCGGCGCGGGGGAATATGCCGAAGCGGGATTGGAAAAAGACGCCATAGAAAAAATATTGGAAAATAGAAAAACGATTTCGCCTGAGGCGGAATTTGAAAAACTGGAAAAGGCGGGCATAAAAATTGTCACGGCTAAAGACGATTTATACTCCAAGCTTCTTTTGGAGACTCACGGCGCGCCGGCTTTGTTATATTATAGAGGCGAGATGAAAAAAGACGAACTTGCCATTGCCATTGTCGGCTCGCGAAAATTTTCAATTTATGGAAGACAAGTTGCCGAACAATTCGCCAGAGAACTATCGCAAGCGGGGCTAGTAATCATCAGCGGAATGGCGCTGGGGATTGACGGCGTCGCGCACAGAGAATGTTTGAAATTGAAAAACAGGACTGTCGCGGTTCTGGGAAGCGGAGTTGATTTGAATAGCATTTACCCTTCCACCAACCGCCAAATTGCCGATGAAATAATTTCCGGCGGAGGAGCGATTGTCAGCGAATATCCGATCGGCACTCCCCCGCTCAAACAGCACTTTCCCGCCCGCAACAGAATTATCAGCGGGCTTTCTCTCGGAGTTCTGATTGTGGAAGCGGCGGAATCCTCCGGCGCGCTGATTACCGCCAAATTCGCGCTGGAACAGAATCGGGAAGTCTTCGCGATTCCCGGAAATATTTATTCTAAGACTTCGCAGGGAACAAATAATTTGATCAAACTCGGAGCAAAACTCGCCACGAAAGCGGAGGATATTATTGAAGAGCTTAATCTGGAATCCGCCAAAGAAACAAAAAAAGCGAGGGAAATAATCCCTGACAACGAGGAAGAAAAAATCCTTTTGGAAAACCTATCCCCCGCCGAGCCGATTCACATTGACCAGCTCGCCAAAAAAACAAAAATGAATGTCACCGCCGTTTCCAGCTTGTTGACACTTATGGAAATAAAAGGTAAAGTCAAAAATGTCGGAGGGATGAGGTATATTATTTCAAATTAAATTGTTGTATTGTTAAATTGTTATACTGTCGCCCCGCGGGAGTCTCTGTTTGGAACCCGTTGTGAAGTCCTCGAGACTTTCTTATCAGCGCAAAATGCTCCTTTACCTTATTTTGTCATTCCCGCCCCGTATCAGAGTACGGGGTAAACTCCGGCGGGAATCTAGGTAAAGTTTCTTCAGTTGCTATTTTAAAATAAACTTATTGCAAACAAATTAGCAGTAATATTAAACGATATTTCAATTGTTATAATGACATTCTAAGAATTGAAGATATTGCGTCTGGATTCCCGCCTTCGCGGGAATGACAGCGCGCAAATGCAATCAATTCAACCTTAGTTTGAAATTCGGCGGAATAAAAAAAGGATATTTCTATCCTCATTAGGTCAAAAAACATATTTCGCTAGCTATCAACAAGATTGCACCAAGTACAATCATATGATCACCTGACAAATCGTTATTTTGATCTTTTCCCTTTATGCTTTTTATTATGCCAAATCCAAAGATGCTATAGCCAAGTGCTCGTATTATAGCAAACACTATCATTACCATTAAATCCATTTTTATTTCCTCCTAATCAGAACCTGCTATTTTATTAGCAAATTAACTGACTAATTATAATAATACATAAACCAAAAAAAATGTCAACATCAAAAACCAAAAAACTAATCATCGTGGAATCTCCCACAAAGGCGAAAACTATATCAAAATTTCTGGATAATAGTTATGTTGTCAAATCTTCTTTCGGGCATTTGCGCGATTTGCCGAAGAGCAAGCTGGGGGTGGATGTGGAAAATAATTTTGAGCCGGAATATGTGATTAACGAGAAAAGCAAAAAGCAGGTTGCGGAGCTGAAAAAATACGCCGAAGAGTGCGGCGAAATCATACTGGCAAGCGACGAGGACCGGGAGGGAGAAGCGATTGCGTGGCACTTGGTTCAGATTTTAGGATTAGATAAAGATAAGAAACAAGAAACAAGAAACAAGAAACAAACAAATTCCAATATCCAATATCCAATATCCAATATCCGTCCATACAAACGCATAGTTTTCCATGAAATTACTAAGTCCGCCATTGAAGAAGCTTTGAAGAATCCGAGAGAAATAGATATACATTTAGTCGACGCCCAGCAGGCCAGAAGAATTTTGGATAGATTAGTCGGCTATAAATTATCTCCCCTTATTTGGAGAAAAATTCGCTACGGTCTTTCAGCCGGACGAGTGCAATCTGTGGCAGTAAGGCTTATCGTGGAGCGGGAGGAAGAGATTAATAAATTCAAGCCTGAGGAATATTGGGAAATAAGCTCAAAGCTAAAAACTAAAAATGAAAAGCTGAATGAAGAATTTACAGCCAGATTAATTAAAATTAATGGAAAATCAATTGGCAAACTTGGGGTTAAAACGAAAGACGAGGCTGATAAAATTAAAGAAGGTTTGGAGAAGGCGGATTATAAGATTGAGAAGATAACTAAAAAAGAAACAAAAAAGAATCCCCTTCCGCCTTTCACGACCAGCACTCTGCAACAGGCCGCCAGCAACAGATTGGGATATAGCGCCAAACAAACCATGATGATCGCGCAACAGCTTTACGAAGGAATTAATCTCGGCAAAGGCGGATCAACCGGACTCATCACTTATATGAGAACTGATTCCTTGAGCCTCAGCAAAAGCTCTCTTGATTCGGCGGAAAATTATATCAAAAACAGATTTGGCGTTGAATATGCCGAGAGAAGATTTTTCAAAACAAGAAGCAAAGGCGCGCAAGAAGCGCACGAAGCGATCCGCCCGACGGACCCCAAAAGAAGCCCGGAAAGCATCAAAGAATATTTGGACCCGAAGCAATATAAATTATATAGCTTAATCTGGGAGAGAATGTTGGCTAGTCAAATGGCGAGCGCGGTCGTAGATTCAACTGCCGTTGATGTTTCAGCTACCAGAAGTAAAACGGAGTTCAACTCCGTAGCTACGGAGTTGAACTCCGTTTTACTGCGCGCTAACGGCTCTGTGGTGAAATTTGAAGGATTTTTAAAAGTCTATCCGATCAAATCGGAAGAAATTATTCTGCCCGAATTAGCCGAGAATGAAATTTTGGATTTAATCAAAGTTATCAGCGAACAGCATTTCACTCAGCCCCCCGCCCGATTTAACGAGGCAAGCCTGATTAAAATTCTGGAAGAGCTCGGCATTGGCAGGCCGTCAACTTACGCGCCGACCATCAGCACGATTCAAGAAAGGGGTTATGTTGAAAAAATTGAGAAACGGCTTCATCCGCAAGAAACGGGAATTTTGGTCAACAAGCTTCTCGTTGAACATTTTCCAAAAATCGTGGATGTAAAATTCACGGCAAAAATGGAAGAAGATTTGGATGAAATTGCGGAGAATAAAAAAGAATGGGTTTCCGTAATGAAAGAATTTTATGGTCCGTTTGAAGAAAATTTGAAGCAGAAAGAAAAAGACATCAATAAAAAAGATTTTACGGAAGAAAAAACGGACGAGAAGTGCGAGAAGTGCGGAAGTCCTATGATTATAAAATTAGGAAGATTTGGAAAATTTATGGCGTGCGCAAACTATCCGGAATGCAAAACCACCAAGCCGCTCGGCGAAGAAAAAGAATTAAGCGAGGAATTTTCCGACGAAAAATGCGAGAAGTGCGGAAAGCCGATGAAGGTTAAAAGAGGAAGATTTGGAGCGTTTCTGGGATGTTCCGGCTATCCTGATTGCAAAACAATAAAGCCGATCGTAAAATCAACCGGCGTCCAATGCCCTGAATGCGGCAAGAGCGATATTGTGGAAAAAAAATCAAAACGGGGAAAAATATTCTATGCCTGCTCCGGATATCCTGATTGCAAATTCGCGCTCTGGAGCAAGCCCACCGGAGAAAAATGCCCGAAATGCGGAAGCCTGATGGTCTATGCCAAAAACGATAAGACCGCCTGCTCCAATAAAGAATGCGGGAAATAAATTTATAATTCAAAAGAAGCTCCAAGATCTGGAGCTTCTTTTTTAATTATATTTTCCTGTGATTTTGAGACGGATTTATTCTACAACATCATCCGCGACAACATCAAGCCCGTCTTCAAAACCGCTTAATTCGGAATCGTCAACATCAAGAACTTTTTCCGCTTTGTATCCGGCTTTTCTGAAATCGTCTGCGGACCTGATCCATTCTTTTTTTCCTTGGTTAATTCTATAAACATTTCCACTTTCAGCTCGAAGCAGGCTTCCGTCCGGATATTCTAAAGATTTTCCCAACTCAAACTTCTTTGCTTGATTCTCTTTCACGACAAGGACTTTATTCCAGTCGTATCGACGAGCGTTGAAAAGTTGAATGTCTGAAATTGGCACTTTCTTGCCTCCTTCAATCACATATACTTTTGAATTTCCTTCTATTCTGATTAAAGCGCCCTCGGGATGAATTGAATTTGCCTGAAGCGGGTTTCCATTTCTATAAAGGCCCAGAATGCCAGCTCTTACTCTCACTATATTTCCCCAATTATAACCTAGACCGGTAAAAGCACCCTCGTTTTGAATGTGCTTTTTTTCGCCATTTTCAATCACATAAACTTCAGGAGTTCCTTCTTCTTGGACGATTGTCCCGTCAGCATAATTTATCGCATCGCCATCAGCATAAGTGTCGGCCTCTTCTTGCTCTACAACTTCAACATCGCCAAACGACAAACCTTGGCTTGCCAAAACTTCTTCTGAAGGAATCGGCTGTTTTACTCCGTCTTCAATCATGTAAACTGTCAGCTTATTTTTTATTCTTATCAATTGCCGATTCGCTTTTTTCCACACTTGAAAAGCGACTCCATATCCGCTTGCTATAATATCTTCCGTATAGCCATTATGGTATAGATCAAGAATGCCGTAACTCTTTGGAAAACTGCCTTGGTGATTAGTGAAATTTATGGTTACCGTGTCTGAATCATCAAGCTCATCGGCGTTCAGTTTGAGATTAACAAGAATTCCATCCACTCCGCCATAAAGACGGGAAGTCCATTCAATTTGCGAGTCGGACGATAATTTTATCGCGTCGGGAGATTCAAACCGCAGAGGCTTTACCAGCTTCAATGTTCCACCGCTGTCAATCTTGAACGAGCCATCGGCGTTAAGAAGAGGAAGTAAACATCTTGCCGTT